>WSSedL1CaDRAFT_10001450_pt1 | contig 13754 bp, 13 predicted proteins | sample WetSurSL1Cattail_FD_9464 | JGI IMG/M metagenome (IMG submission 9464)
CGCCGATTTGGCGGCGCGCGAACGGGCAGCGGCCAAGGCTGCCGTACCGAAGGAGCCGCCGCCCCCCGAACCGGGCCGCAGGGTGGTGGTGCTCGATCCCGGCCACGGCGGCATCGATACCGGCACCAGCCATAACGGCGCCGACGAGAAAGACATCGTGTTGGCCACCGCCCAACAGTTGAAGAAGTCTCTGGCGGAACGCGGCTATAAGGTCCATCTGACCCGCGATACCGACGTCTATATCCCGCTGCGGCAGCGCGTGGACATGGCGCGGGCTTGGCACGCCGATCTGTTCATTTCCGTCCACGCCGATGCGATCGATGATCCGAACGTGTCCGGCCTGTCCGTTTATACCTTGTCCGAGAAAAGTTCGGACAAGGAGGCTGCTCGATTGGCGGCCAAGGAAAACCGTTCCGACATCATCGCCGGTGTCGATCTTTCGGGCGACAATTCGCTGGTGGCACCGATTCTGATCGATTTGGCGCAACGCGACACCATGAACAAATCGTCACGTTTTGCCGAGGCGCTGCTTGGCGAAGCGGCGCGGGCGACCAATATTCTGCCGCGCTTGCCGCATCGTTCCGGCGGCCTGATGGTGCTGAAGGCGCCGGACGTGCCTTCGGTATTGATCGAACTGGGTTATCTTTCGAGCATGCATGATGCCGAGCAGATGAAGACCGCTCCCTGGCGCAAAAAAGTCGCAGCCGCCATCGCGGCGGCGGTGGACCGTCACTTTACCGGCGGCAAACAATCAAAAAACGAAAGCGTGCGGTGACGAAAGCGCGTTTAGCCGTCATAATCGAGCCATCATGAACGATACCTCCGACAGCCGGTCTTCCGGCGAGCCTTTCGAGCCGACAGCCAACGGGTCGACGGAGCCTGCCGCGCCCCGGCAGCCCTGGACGCTGGACAGCCCGCCGGACGGTTTTGCGACGAAGTATTGCGGCGACGCGGGGGCGCCTCCGCCTCCCGATCGTTTCGACGACGGAGAACCGCCCGAGAAACCGCCGGTCATCATATTTGGCATTCCGATGAGAAAAATTCTATTCGTCGTTTCCTGGGTGGCGCTGGGCGTCGTGGCGATATGTGCTGTGGCGGCGGCGATCTACGTGTTCGTGTTGATGCGGGGGCTGCCGAGCATTGCGGAGCTTCAGCACTATACACCGCCGATCACCACGCGCGTCTATGCCGGCGATGGCACCGTGCTGGGCGAATACGCCCGCGAGCGGCGGGTGTTCGTACCGATCGCCTTCGTGCCCAAGAAAGTGGTCGACGCCTTCACTTCGGCGGAAGATCGCAATTTCTTCAGCCATCCCGGTATCGATCCTTCCGGCATTATGCGCGCCGCGATCAAGGACATCGGCAAGGTGATGGCCGGACGGCGCCCGGAAGGTGCCTCAACCATTACCCAGCAGGTGGCGCGCAATTTTCTGCTCAATTCCGACGTCAAGATTGCCCGCAAGATCCGCGAGGTGCTTTTGGCTCTGCGCATCGAGGAAGGTTATTCGAAGGAGAAGATCCTCGAACTCTATTTGAACGAAATCAATCTCGGCCAGAATTCCTATGGCGTGGCGTCGGCGGCGCTGAACTATTTCGGCAAGTCGCTCGACGAACTCGATACGGCGGAAGTCGCCTTTCTCGCCGCGCTGCCCAAGGCGCCCTCGCATTACGATCCGCGCTTTCACTATCAGGCCGCGGTCGATCGCCGCAATTGGGTGATCCGCCAGATGGAGGAGAACGGCTACATCTCGCGCGCCGAGGCCGATGCGGCGCAGGCCGAGCCGCTCATCGCCAACACCCGCGCACTCGGCAGCCAGACCGAGGACGCCGACTATTTCGTCGAGGAGGTGCGCCGTCTGCTCTACGCTAAATACGGCCAGAAGACGCTGTACGAAGGCGGACTGCAGGTCCGTTCCTCGCTCGACACCCGTTTGCAGAACTACGCGGTGAACGCGCTGCGCACCGGGTTGGTGCGCTACGACCGCCGCCACGGCTGGCGCGGCGCCAAGGATCGTATCGACGCGTCGGGCGACTGGGCATTCGCACTGCGGGCGTTAGGCAACAAGTCGGGCATCGAAACCTGGCGGCGGGCCGTGGCGCTCGGCTATTCCGCCGACAAATCGATCCGCATCGGCCTGTCCGACGGCGGTACGGCGAAAATTCCTTCTACGGAATATCAGTGGGCGCGGCCCGAGCTGGAAGGTGCCGAGATCGGTGCCGCCCCCGCCAAGCCGCAGGACGTCGTCAAAGTCGGCGACGTGTTCTACGTCGAGCAGGTAAAGGGGCAGACTTACGGCCTGCGTCAGGTGCCGGAGGTCAACGGCGCCATCGTGGCGATGGATCCGCATACCGGCAGGGTATTAGCGCTGTCGGGCGGGTTCTCGTTCGCCTCTAGCCAGTTCGACCGCGCCATGCAGGCGCTGCGCCAACCCGGTTCGGCGTTCAAGCCCTTCGTCTACGCCGCGGCGCTGGAAAACGGCTTCACCCCCGCCAGTCTGGTGCTCGATGCGCCGTTCTGCACTTCGCAGGGTGAAGGGATGCCGATGTGGTGTCCGGAGAACTTCGAGAAGAAATTCATCGGCCTAGCCACCTTGAGACGCGGCATCGAGCTTTCGAAGAATCTGATGACCGTGCGTCTGGCCCAGGCGGTGGGCATGAACAAGATTGCGCCCTTGGCCGAAACGTTCGGCGTCTACGATCGCCTCGGCCGGCTGTTGGCCAATTCGCTGGGATCGACGGGTGCGACGCTGCTCAGGGTGACCACCGGCTATGCTGAATTCGTCAACGGCGGCAAGAAAATCACGCCGTCGCTGATCGATCGCATTCAGGACCGCGAGGGCAAGACCATCTGGCGGCACGATCCCCGCGATTGTCGCGGCTGCAACGGCGAATGGAAGCCGGACTTGAGCGAACCGTTGCTCGACGACAATCGCGAACAACTGCTCGATCCTCGCACCGCCTATCAGATCGTATCGATGCTGCAAGGCGTGGTGCAGCGTGGCACCGGTGCTTCGGTCGGCGTGGTCGGCAAGCCGCTCGGCGGCAAAACCGGCACCTCGAACGAGTCGCGCGACGTGTGGTTCGTCGGGTTCTCGCCAGATCTTGCCGCCGGCGTTTACGTCGGATTCGACGTGCCGCGCACGCTCGGCGCAAAAGAACAGGGCGCCACCGTGGCGGCGCCGATCTTCCGCGATTTCATGAAGGGAGCGCTCGCCGGCGTGCCGCCGACGCAGTTTCGCATTCCTCCCGGCATCGAGATGGCGCCGATCGACCGCATGACCGGACAGCCGGCGGAGGGCGGCTTCATGGAGGCCTTCAAGGCCGGTACCGCGCCCGGCGATCCCGGCGCACCGCCGCAGATCGTCATCGGCGGCGACGTTCCGGAAGGCATCGGCGGCGGCGACGCTCCCCATTCTTCCGGCAAGATCGACGAAGGCACGGGGGGGCTATATTGAAACCCTCGGGCTGTTCGCGGCGCGGGCTTGCGGCCGCTTGATGCGGCCGTAGCTCGGTTACAGTTCCGCCGCCGGAAATTTCACCACCACCTTGCGGATGTCTTCCGGCGCGGCGACGGCGCCCATCGGGCGGTGGATTTCTTCGGTAAAGAAGACCAGATAATCGCCGACCTGGGCATCGTAGAAAAATTCGCCCTTGGGTGCGGGATAGAAGGCGATGTCTTTTTCCGCCATCAGGTCTTCGGTCGGGTTCAGCACTTGCGCATGGGCCGCGCCGAAGCGTTCGGCGCCTTTCACCAGATACTGAATGTCGATCATCTTGGCGTGCGCCTCGGGGCGGGTTTCGCTTTGCGGCTTGGTGCGACCGTCCTGAATGAAGAAGAACGCGCCGGGGACGGAGGTAAGCTCGTAGCGCGCTGCCGGTTCCTTGGCCAGATCGTGCTTCAGGGTTTCCGCGAAGGCGGCCGCCAGCTTGGCGGGCAGGCAGTTCAGTTCAGCCGGTTTGCCGGCGATCCGTCCGATGATCATGGGGGTGCTCCTATATTGACCGAATTTCGCGCGACGCTATCACGCTGACACCGGTGGCACCACGGCGCAAAGCGCGCACCCCTCAAGGTCATCTGTCGCATGTCTTCGACGCCTCGATCCAGCCGCCGCCGAGCACCTCGTCGCCGTCGTAGAACACCACGGCTTGACCCGGCGTAACGGCGCGTTCGCCGGCGGAGAACCGCACCTCGGCACGACCGCCGGACAGCGGAACGATTTGGCACGGCACCGCCTTTTGGCGATAGCGGATCTTGCAGCTTGCATCGAGCGGTGCGATCGGCTCCGGCGCAATCCAGTTGATGTCCGTTGCCGTCAGTGCGTTGCGATATAACGCGGCTTCTTCGCCGACGATCACGGTGCGGGCCGCCGGATCGACCCCGAGCACGAACAGCGGCGTGGGATGCGAAAGCCCCAGCCCTTTGCGCTGACCGACGGTGAAACGGTGAACGCCTGCGTGCCGGCCGAGCACGCGGCCGTCGCGGTCGACGATGTCCCCGGCCGGCGGCTTGGTTCCTTCCCGTTCGAGAAAGCCGGCGTAATCGTTGTCGGGGACAAAGCAGATTTCCTGGCTTTCGCGTTTGTCGGCGGTGTTCAGGCCCAGCTTTGCCGCTTGCGCGCGCACCTCGGGCTTGGTCATGCCGCCGACCGGAAACATCGTCCGCGCCAATTGCGTTTGCGTCAGCGCGAACAGAAAATAGCTCTGATCCTTGCCGTCGTCCGCGCCGCACAACAGACGAAAGCGCCCGTCGGGGGCTTGGACTTTGCGCGCGTAATGGCCGGTGGCGACGAAGTCGGCGCCGAATTCGCGCGCCTTTTCCAGCAGCAGGTCGAACTTGATCCACTGATTGCAGCGGGCGCACGGGTTGGGCGTGCGCCCGCCGGCGTATTGGGCGACAAAGTCGGCGACGACGGTGCGGCGGAATTCCTGTTCCAGGTTCAATACGTAATAGGGGATGCCGATCCGGGCGGCGACGCGGCGGGCGTCGGTCAGATCGTCGAGCGAACAACAGGTGCGCGACGGGCCGGTTTGATCGCTCGGTCCGCGGTTCCACAATTGCATCGAGACGCCGATAACGTCGTAGCCTTGCTCGCACAGCAGGGCCGCCGCCACCGAGGAATCGACGCCGCCGCTCATCGCTATCGCCACGCGCGCCGTCACGGCTTGCGCAGCCTTACCGCCATCGCAGGCAGTATCCGCAGCACGTCGTCCACCTCGGCCTCGGTGTTATGAATTCCAAGCGAAAATCGCAGGGCGCATTTGTTTAAGTCCGGCGGCAAGCCCATCGCGGCAAGCACATGCGAGGGGCGCACCGTGCCGGCGGCGCAGGCGGAACCGGAGGAAACCGCAATGCCGGCCAGATCGAGATTGACCAGCAGCGAATCCGCAGCAACGCCGGCAAAGACCATAAGGCTGGTGTTGGAGAGGCGCGACTGCTTATCGCCGATCGCCGTTGCAAACGAAAGCGCCGTCCGCAGCCCGCACTCCAACCGGTCGCGCAAGGCGCCGACACGGCGGATTTCATCGGTCATGGTTTTTTGCAGCACGGCGCACGCCTCGCCCAAGCCGACGATGGCGGCGGCATTCTCGGTGCCGGCGCGACGGCCGAATTCCTGCAAGCCGCCGTGAATTTGCGGGTGCGGCTTGACGTTGCCGCGGACGATCAGCGCGCCGCCGCCGGAAGGCGCGCCCAGTTTGTGACCGGAGAGCGACAGAAGATCGATCTTCGCCGCCGCGGCATCGAGCGGCAGCCGGCCCGCCGCCTGCACGGCGTCGCAGTGAAAGGCGATGCCGCGCGCGGCGGCGATCTCGCCGATTTGAGCGACGGGAAACACCACGCCGGTTTCGTTGTTCGCCGCCATGATCGAAATCAGAATGGTGCGGTCGGTCAAGGCGGCCTTCAAGCGGTCGAGGTCGAGCCGTCCTTGACGATCGACATCGAGATAAGCGATCTCGAAGCCGTCGTCGGCCAAATCGCGGCAGGCGTTGAGCACCGCCGGATGTTCGACCGCCGTGGTGACGATATGATTGCCCTTGCCGCGGAGGGCGCGGGCAACACCCTTGATCGCCAGATTGTCCGCCTCGCTGCCGCCGGAAACGAAGATCACCTCGCGCGGGGCGCAGCCAAAAAAGGCGGCAACGCAGTCGCGTGCTTCGTCGATGGCGGCGCGAAGCTTGCGCCCCGCGGCGTGGATGCTCGATGGGTTGCCGTGCAATTCCCGCAAAAAAGGCAGGCATTTATCGGCCACTTCCGGCCTGAGCGGCGCCGAGGCGTTGACGTCCATGTAGATCATGCCGCGTCAATACAGCATTTCGACTTGGCCGCCAAACATATGTCATCCGTCCGGCGCTTGCCTCGGGTCGGCGATGACGATGCTGCCGAAGCCGTGCTTCTGCCTTTCCGGCAAGATCAAGCCGCGGATGAAGATCGTCGCGATGATCCATTACCCGGACGGGCGCACCGCCGATGAAGTCGCTTGTTTTAAGAACGGCGGAATATTGCCGTATGTTTTGCGGAAGCCGAGGGGGTAGGGGACGTCTTTCGCCGTTCGGGTTACTCCATTCATCCGCGGATACTTCCGCCGCTTGGCGTAAGATCCGGGCGCGGGCGCGGTAATCGCGCACCATCGCCCGGACGCGCCGCAAAATCTCGTGGCCGTCGTGCTTTGCCGCATTGCGGTTGCCGCGCGGGGCACCAATCCTGGGGTGCCATACCTCGTCAAGGCGCAAGCGCTTGATCGTTGTTTTCACTGTTTGCGTACCCCTTCCCCCCTCTTGTGCCGGGGCCGCCGCATGCCCGGCGACGATGGGGTGGCGGTTTTTTCCGGTGCGGGCGGCCGTATGTTCGGGCATGACAGGCTCCTTATCGAAACCCGCCATTGTCGCACCGTTTTTGCGGCATTGGATAAGCGGCGGAAGCCGGAAAGGCGTCACCTTTCTTCAAGCGCGAGGCGGCCAAGCAACGCGTCCCCTATCAACGCATGATCCGGGCGCTGGTGGATGCCTATGCGGAGAATAACGGTCGGGGCACTCCATAAAGGCGTGTGGCGGTTTGCGATAAATAGGGGGTATCGCATGGTGCAGAAATCAAAAATTATGCACCACGCGGAAAAAGGCTTATGTGGTAAGTGCTTCTTGTGGTTTCGACCCGATAAAAAACGTGTATTGCGTAGCTTGACACAATACGACGATTTTGGTAGCGTGAGCCATGAAGATCAGAAACGTGATCCATAAAGGCTTACGCCGGTTCATCGAGGATGATGTTGCCGCCGGACTTCAGCCCGCCGTCGTGCCGAAACTGAGGCGGATGGTTTCTTTTCTTCAGGACATGGAGCGCGAGGAAGAGCTGCGAACGGTGCCGAGCTGGAAAGCGCATCGGCTAACCGGCGACCGGAAGGATGTCTGGAGTTTGTTCGTCACGAAAAACTGGCGGCTGACGTTTCGTATCGACCAGTCGGAAATCGAAATTATCGACTTGGACTATGAAGATTACCATTAGGAGACGGCCGTGAACGCGACGCAAGGCATCCGCATGAAGAATCCCGCCCATCCCGGCGGGTTTGTGAAGAGCGAAATCATCGAGCCGCTGGAGCTTTCGGTGACGGACGCCGCCGTTGTGCTTGGCGTGACGCGGGCGGCGCTGTCGGCCATGTTGAACGAGCGGGCAAGTCTTTCGCCCGAAATGGCGCTCAGGATCGAAAAAGCCTTCGGCGTTTCGATGGATACGCTGATGCGGATGCAAAACAGCTACGACATCGCGTTAGTCCGCAAGCGGGCTGGCAAAATCAAGGTCGCACCCTATAAAGCCGATCCTTCGCAAGCGGCGGTTTGAATTTATAGGTATGGCAGCAGGTGCGGTAAATGCAACGGCTTGCGATAAATGGGCCTTATCGAAAGGGAGGCTATGCGCCACTGAAATTACCGCCCAAACCCAATCCTGTATGGCTTCTCTTCAATCGACTTAAGAGCAATTAACATGAAATTCAGTTGCGATATATGTTGAACAAGTGTGACCTCGTTATCGTTTGGATCGACGCCAAAGAACTCAATCAGATTGGGATTTTTATAACCGATAGAACGGATGTGAAGTTGTGCCGCCAACCCGAAATTAGCCAGTTGTATGCCAATTTCTTCGCTGCCCCTTAGATTGTTTTGAAACGCCTCAACTCGCTGCATCAGGTGTTTGAAGATTAGAGCGGCGTCGTAGCGACCGGCATTCGCGGCCTCCCGTTCATATTCAAATTGCCGCCGCCTCTCCATCACGCCAGCAAGATCAGGTAGTTGGGGAGGTTGGGGAGGTTGGAAAATATTGTCGCCCATCTATGTAACTCCACTCTGCTGTAGAGAACAGAATACGAAACTTACAATACTGAATTGACGGGAACTACCTATGCAAGCTTGTGGTACATACGCCGATTCTTGGAGAAATTTTGCTCTTTTGGCGTAGGAATTGGAAATTACGTACAAGTTTATCTGAGGGATGTGACATGGAACGTATGAAGCTGGATACCAAACATTCCTCACCCCCTCTCCCATCCGTATCTACCCTACCACGAATGCTAGGAAGTGAAGTCCTCCGTCATCAGGCGAAGTAATTGGTGCATATCTCAAGAATTACGCACCAAAATTAGCCCGTTGATTTCGTTTGCCGATTTTGGTGCAGAAATCCGGTGCAAATGGATGCCGAAGGCGGGGACAGTCCGCCCCATCAATGGCTGCGCTATGGTACGATTTTATGCCACTTTATTCCGCTCATGCAGAGGCGGTCCCATATCCAACGTCGCGAAAATGAGCGTAACCCTGACTCCCGAAATAGCCGCGTTGATCGCAAAGGCCGTTTATGCTGGTGCGTACGCGACGACAAGCGAGGTTATCCGCGAGGCGCGGCGCGGAGCAGCAGAGCGCCACCGAGGCCCCGGCCTTGCACCGTCCGATCGACGGCGAGGCGGCCGAGCCGGAACACCGGCACGTCGTAACGCGCCAAACCCTTCTTGGCGAGCGCGGGCGGTCGCGCATAGTCGAGCGACGCGGGGCTCAGTGTGTAGAAGCCGAGGATGTGCGAGGGCGCGCCCCCCGGCGCGGCGATGAAACATTTTGCGCCCCCGCTTTCGTGGTTCCGGCGCGCGAATTTTTGCAGATAGTAGAATGAGATCGGCGTCGCCGCAGTCGAAGGCCGCGCGGTCATGCCGCTTGGAGATCGGCGCTTCGTCCCAGACGAGCGCCGTCATGGAAGCGTGAAGCCGGCCTTCGCGGCGCGCGACCAGACGGTCGGGAGCGGCAGGTGGATTTTCCAGTAGCGCGAGGACGCGCAAGGCTGTTTCACAGCGCCAGAGCATTTCACTGTTTAACGAAAAACACTGAAATGCTCTATCTCCTTGTTTTGTCGCGCTTCATACCAGAAAACCGGATTCCACTTTTTATGTGAAGCGCTCTATCTCCTTGTTTTGTCGCGCTTCATACCAGAAAACCGGATTCCACTTTTCTGTGAAGCGCTCTATCTCCTTGTTTTGTCGCGCTTCATACCAGAAAACCGGATTCCACTTTTTATGTGAAGCGCTCTATCCGCTCGAATGGCCTTATGCTCACAGGCTACGCTCTGTGTGCAGAATTCAATATTTTCGCAATAAAATCAGTCTGTTGGTTTTATCCGGTTATTCCGGTGCGGTTCGGTGCGCGATGTTGCGCATAGCGCTTGGCAAGTACGGCGCAGACGATCAGCTGAATCTGATGGAAGAACATCAAGGGTAGCACGATCATGCCGACCGATGCCTTGGCGAAAAGAATGTTCGCGATCGGCACACCGGCGGCAAGGCTCTTCTTCGAGCCGCAGAACACGATGGCGATTCCGTCGGCGCGCGAAAAGCCCAGACGGTGCGCGGCAAGCCGCGTCGATACCAGGGCGATTGCCAGCAGCACGCCGTCGAGCGCCAGCATGACGGCAAGATCGCTCCAGCTTATGCTGTGCCACAGGCCGTGGCCGACCGCCTCGCTGAAGGCGCCGTAGACCACCATCAAAATGGAACCGCGGTCGACGAAGCTCAGCAGCTTCTTGTGCCGCAGCGCCCACGCGCCGATCAAAGGATGCAGCGCTTGCCCGATCGCGAACGGCACCAAAAGCTGCAACACCACCGACTGAAGCGATGAAAACGAGAATCCGCCGCCATGGGCGCTGAGCAGCACGCCGGCCAGTATCGGCGTCAGGAACACGCCCAGCACGCTGGAGACCGAAGCGCTGCAGATCGCCGCCGGTACGTTGCCGCCGGCAATCGAGGTGAAGGCAATGGAGGATTGCACCGTCGAGGGCAGGCAGCACAGAAACACCATGCCGGTGATCATGAGCGGCGACAGCACCGAGGCTCCGGCCCAGCCGATGACGAAGCCCATCAGCGGAAACAGCACGAAGGTGCTGGTGAGAATGACCAGATGCAGCCGCCAATTGGTCAGGCCCGACAGTACCGCTTGGCGCGACAGTCGCGTCCCGTGCAGGAAGAACAGCAGGGCGATGGCGAGGTTGGTGGCGATGCCGTAGCCGTCGGCGATGCGCCCGGTGACCGGCAGAACGGTGGCGACCACCACCGAGGCGGCGATGGCAAGGGTGAAATTGTCGGGGCGAAACCGCGCCATGCGGTCGAGAAGGGGCATGCCGTCATCCGTTGCCAAAACGGCAAAGCTACAGGAGCCGCGCTCCCCGCCGCAAGCGAATGGCCGGCATGAGACTATTCGTCGGCGGAAACGGTCCTGGTTTCCTCATTCATTATCGCCTCGATGGTATCGCGGCATTGGCCGCAGGTGAGGGGGACGCCGAGGATTTTGAACACGTCAGCCGGCTTTTTCGCACCTGCTTTGATGGCAGCGCGGACGCGGCCGTCGTTAATCCGGTTGCAGAGGCAAACCATCATGAGAGTAACTCGCTTTCTCTTCCGGATGTGGCTTATCCTAGTATCGCTGTCAATTACTGACGAAGGATTTTCTTATCCGCCTGATTTACGACGCGAAATCAACGTTTTGGTAACTTATATGGTAAAGTCCCCGTTACCCCGCGCCTAAGATGGCGTCGGACCTGCCGGTAAGGCCCGGAAACGGCCGGAAAAAATCGGAAAAGAAATTTCATTTCAACGCTTGACCGCCCCGGACCGCCCGCCTATAAGGCCCCACCTTTCGGGCGACAGGCCGTCCGCGAATTCGCGGAAACGCTGCCGGAAAGTCAGTTTATAGAGCGTTATACGCGCGATTTGGGGCGTTCCCGAATCCTCCGCGGTTCGGTCCGGGGCGGACAGGTGGTCCGCTGATCGGTTTTGTATTTGCCGCGCGCATGGTGCGTGTCGGCGACGAGGTTGGGAAGACGAATGCCGACGATCAACCAATTGATCCGCAAGCCGCGAGGGTCGAAGCCCAAGCGCAACAAGGTTCCGGCACTGCAGCAGTGCCCCCAGAAGCGCGCGGTTTGCACCCGCGTCTACACCACGACGCCGAAGAAGCCGAACTCGGCCCTTCGCAAGGTGGCAAAGGTCCGCCTGACCAACGGCTACGAAGCCCTGACCTACATTCCCGGCGAAGGCCATAACCTGCAGGAGCACTCGGTGGTGCTGATCCGCGGCGGCCGCGTCAAGGACTTGCCGGGCGTGCGCTATCACATCATCCGCGGCGTGCTCGACACGCAAGGCGTCAAGGACCGTAAGCAGCGTCGTTCGCTCTACGGCGCCAAGCGTCCTAAGTAAGAGGAGAGAGCCATGGCCCGCCGTCGCCGCGCCGATAGACGCGAAATCAATCCGGACGCCAAGTTTGGCGATCTGATCGTCGCCAAGTTCATGAACAGCCTGATGTACGACGGTAAGAAGTCGTGCGCCGAAGGCATTCTTTATGGCGCCTTCGATGTCATTCAGGACAAGATGAAGCAGGATCCGCTGCAGATCTTCCACGATGCGCTGAAGAACGTGCAGCCCGCCTTGGAAGTCCGCTCCCGCCGCGTCGGCGGTGCCACCTATCAGGTGCCGGTTGAGGTTCGTCTCGACCGTTCGCGCGCCCTGGCGATCCGCTGGATCATCAACTCCGCCCGCGGCCGCGGCGAAACCACCATGACCGGCCGTTTGTCGGGCGAGCTGATGGATGCCGCCGCCAATCGCGGCAACGCCGTCAAAAAGCGCGAAGATACCCACAAGATGGCCGAGGCCAATCGCGCCTTTTCGCACTATCGCTGGTAATTGGAAGCTGTCATGCCCCGAACTACTCCGCTCGAAAACTACCGCAATATCGGCATTGCCGCGCACATCGACGCCGGCAAAACCACGACGACCGAGCGTATTCTCTATTATACGGGCAAAAGCCATAAGATCGGCGAAGTCCACGACGGCGCCGCCACCATGGACTTCATGGAGCAGGAGCAGGAGCGGGGCATCACCATTACCTCCGCCGCCACGACCTGTTTCTGGCGCGGTCATCGCGTCAACATCATCGACACCCCCGGCCACGTCGACTTTACCATCGAGGTCGAGCGTTCGATGCGCGTGCTCGACGGTGCAGTCGCGGTGTTCGATGCCGTTGCCGGCGTCGAACCGCAGTCGGAAACCGTCTGGCGTCAGGCCGACAAGTACAATGTGCCCCGCATTTGCTTCGTCAATAAGATGGACCGCATGGGTGCCGATTTCGGCCGTTGCGTCCAGATGATGAAGGACCGCCTGGGCGCCAATCCGATGGTCATCACCTGGCCGATCGGCGCCGAAGCCGATTTCAAGGGCGTCGTCGACATCATCGAGATGAAGGCGCTGGTTTGGCACGAAGAAATGCTCGGTGCCGAGTACGATCACATCGAAATTCCCGCCGACCTTAAGGACAAGTGCGAAGAGCTGCATACCCAGCTCGTCGAAGCCGCGGTCGAGCAAGACGAAAAGTTGCTTGAAGCCTATCTCGATGGCACCCAGCCGTCGGTAGAGGATTTGAAGCGTTGCATCCGCAAGGGCGCCATCTCTTTCAAGTTCGTGCCGGTTATGTGCGGCTCGGCGTTCAAGAACAAAGGCGTGCAGCCGCTGCTGGACGCCGTCGTCGATTTTCTGCCGTCGCCGCTGGACATTCCGCCGGTCAAGGGCGTCGTGCCGGGCAAGGATGTCGAAGAGGAACGCAGGGCGGGCGATAATGAGCCGTTTGCCGGGTTGGCCTTCAAGATCATGGACGACCCGTTCGTCGGTTCGATCACCTTCGTGCGTATTTATTCCGGCATGGTGACCTCCGGCACCGGTGTGCTCAACTCGGTCAAGGACAAGAACGAGCGCGTCGGCCGCATGCTTCTGATGCACGCCAATTCGCGCGAGGACATCAAGGAAGCCTATGCCGGCGACATCGTTGCTCTGGCGGGCCTCAAGCTGAGCACCACCGGCGAGACGCTGTGCGATTCCAGCCATCCGATTATTCTCGAAAGAATGGAATTCCCCGATCCGGTGATCGAGGTGGCGATCGAACCCAAGACCAAGGCCGATCAGGAAAAGATGGGCATGGCGCTTCAGCGTCTGGCCCAGGAAGATCCGTCGTTCCGGGTGTCGACCGATCAGGAATCCGGGCAGACCATCCTCAAGGGCATGGGCGAGCTGCATCTCGACATCAAGGTCGATATTCTTCGCCGTACCTATAAAGTGGATGCCAATGTCGGTGCGCCTCAGGTGGCTTATCGCGAAACCTTGAGCAAGCCGGTTACCATCGACTACACCCACAAGAAGCAGACCGGCGGCTCCGGTCAGTTCGCCCGGGTCAAGATCGAATTCGAG
>WSSedL1CaDRAFT_10001451_pt1 | contig 13752 bp, 10 predicted proteins | sample WetSurSL1Cattail_FD_9464 | JGI IMG/M metagenome (IMG submission 9464)
AGCTGTAAAAAGGCTCATCACTACTTTAGCCTCAGAAATGAATTTCTCCTCCTGCAAGGTTAAGAGTACTGCCGGTATTATACCGCAGGATCCGGCCGTAGGCGCAGCTACGATTCTCCCCATGCATGCATTCACTTCTCCTATTGCAAGCGCTTTCGCCAGTATTTCACCGAGAACTTTGCCACCCAACGATTTACCCCCGTCAGACGCCTGTTTCATTTTAATAGCAGCGCCCCCGCTTAGCCCGCTTGGCGATTTATTTGAAGAAACTATTCCATTTGCAGAAGCTTCTTTCACCACACACAGGTTTCGCTGCATATCCCTGAACACCTCTTCAGCAGGCTTTCCCAATTGTATGGCCTGATCCTCAAGAACAATGTCGGATATGTTTTTCCCCGATTTAACTGCATATTCAACCAGTTCCCCTACGGAATCGTAGCTTATCATGCCTGCCTCCATTAGTTTGGTTCAATCAACGTTACGCTTATAATTTCTGGTAAACATCCAATCAATACCTTCTGCTCCCTGCTCACCTTCTGATCGGTTTCAATAATCATCATGGCGTTGCCTCCGCGATAGGAACGATATACCTTCATATTTGCTATATTGATATCCCTGCGAGCAAGCAGATCCGTCGCTGCAGCCACAACGCCCGGAGTATCTTTGTGAGATATGATCAATGTATTATATTCACCTGCGAACTCAACATCCATATCATTGATTTTAGTAATAATAATTCTGCCTCCGCCCACCGATGATCCCTGCACAGTTATTTTTTTCCCGGTTCGGCCAACGGCAATAATGATCGCGGTATTGGGATGAGCATCCTTTAAAAAAACGCCTTCAAACCTGTATTCCATTCCGGCTTTCCGTGCAAGTTCCATACTATTCCTGATTCGCCCGTCATCGGGATACATTCTCATCAGTCCCGCTATGATTGCTTTATCCGTTCCATGGCCTTTATACGTCCGTGCAAACGACCCATGCAGTCCGATAACTACATCCACAGGCTGCTCGTCCAAAAGCTCCCCCACAATTCTGCCTATTCTCACAGCCCCAGCAGTATGCGAGCTTGAGGGTCCTACCATAACTGGTCCGATAATGTCAAACACATTCATCCTATTTGGCCTTTCACCCCTGATACTGCTGTTTCGATTTTTGCGGAGGCAGATGAATCATATTTTAAAACCGGATTGCGTGCAGCCTTTGCCTCATCCAACCTTAATACAACCGTATTGTGAGGTGCTGCCCTTATTAACTCGGGATTTGTTTCAGCTTCCTTTGCTATCTGCGTCATCGCAGCGATGAACTCATCCAGCGTTTCTTTGCTTTCAGTTTCCGTCGGTTCTATCATCAAAGCTTCCTTTACGATTGACGGGAAGTAAATCGTTGGAGGGTGATACCCAAAATCAATCAGGCGTTTTGCAATATCAAGAGCTGAAACTCCAAATCCGGTTTGCCTTTGTGCTGAGAATACAACCTCATGCATACACACGCTGTCATATGGCAGGTAGTAATAATCCTGCAGTCCGGCACGAATATAGTTGGCATTCAAAACAGCTATCTCCGAAACCTCCCGCAGGCCTTTCGCACCCAATGAGCGTATATATGCAAAAGCTTTTACGACAACTGCAAAATTTCCATAGAACATTTTAATCTTTCCAATGGATTGCGGACGGTCATAATCCAGGAAATATTCTTTACCGTTGAATTCAACTACCGGCCCAGGTAAGAACCGAACCAAATCTTTTTTTACTCCAACGGGTCCGGAACCCGGTCCTCCGCCGCCATGAGGCGTACTGAATGTTTTATGCAGGTTGAGATGCACAACATCAAAGCCCATATCACCCGGTCTTGTTATACCCATAATTGCGTTCATATTTGCACCATCGTAATAAAGAAGACCTCCGGCTTTATGTACGATCTCGGATATTTCCAGGATATTCTCTTCAAACAGTCCCAGCGTATTTGGATTTGTAAGCATCAGCCCTGCAATCTCATCACTCATGACGGCCTTTAATGCCTCAATATCGACTCCTCCAAGATCATTTGATTTGACTTCTATGACATTAAACCCGGCCATTGCGGCAGAAGCGGGATTTGTTCCATGCGCCGAATCAGGTACGACAATTTTTGTTCGCTTTAAATCGCCCCTGTACATATGGTATGCCTTCATAATCATTAGTCCGGTCATTTCACCGTGAGCTCCAGCTGCCGGCTGAAGCGATACACGCTCCATTCCGGTTATCTCTGAAAGCATTTTATCCATCGAATATAAAATTTCCAGACAACCCTGGGCGGTTTTTTCCGGCTGGTACGGATGTATTGCTGAAAAACCGCAGTACCTTGAAACATCTTCATTGACCTTTGGATTATATTTCATGGTACAGGAACCCAGCGGATAGAAACCGGAATCCACACCGTGGTTCATCCCGGACAGCCCTGTAAAATGTCTGACTGCATCAATTTCACTTACTTCGGGTAATTGGGGGCACTTCTCCCTTAAAAATTCCGAGGGTATCATATTGGATAAGTCCTCTTTGGGAACGTCGCAGGCTGGCATTGAACAAGCCTTTCTGCCCGGTACGCTCATTGCGAAAATCAATGGTTCCCTTTTAGCCACAATAACTCACCGCCTTCTCTACCAATCTGTCAATATCCTGCCTTGTCCTTTTTTCTGTAACTGCCAGAAGCCATCCATTTTCCAGTTCCGGATAGGTTTTCTTTAACGAATAGCCTCCGATTATTTTATCTGACAGTAATTTATTGTTCAGCTCTTCCGTTTGGCAAGTGCTCGCAACTACAAATTCCTTGAAGAACGGAACCGAAAATACAGGTTTGAATTTTCCGGACTTGATCAACTGTTCATTCAGATAATGCGCCTTATTAAGGCAGAGCTCCGCCACATCCTTTAAACCCTGCCTGCCAAGCACCGTCAAATATACAGTTGCCGCCAGCGCATTTAAAGCCTGGTTGGAGCATATGTTGGATGTCGCTTTTTCCCTTCGTATATGCTGTTCCCGTGTCTGCATGGTCAGAACAAATGCTCTTTTCCCTTCACTGTCTGTTGTTTCACCTACAATTCTGCCCGGCATCTTTCTCAGTAATTGTTTTGACGCTGCCAGAAATCCAAGACAGGGGCCGCCGAAATACATAGGGTTTCCCAGGGACTGGCCTTCCCCTGCCACGATATCGGCACCTGCCTCACCGGGGGATTTTAAAATTGCGAGCGATATGGGATCTGCGCTGACAATGAGAAGCGATTTATTCTTGTGCGCCAATTCTGCAGCTTTTTGCACATCCTCAATGATACCGAAGAAGTTGGGGCTTTGAATAACGATTGCCGCTGTCTGATTGCCTAAATGAGCTTGCAGTTCTTTTTCATCTATTCTACCGTTATCGTAGCCAATCTCTTTAATCTTATTACCGTTAAACTTTGCATAGGTTTTCAAAACTTCCCTGCTTTCAGGATGAACGGTGTTTGCAATCAGCACCTCATTTCTCATCGTATGCCGGCAGGCCATGTTTACTGCCTCCGCCAGCGCAGTCGCTCCGTCATACATGGATGCATTGGAAATCTCCATTCCGGTCAGTTCGCATATCATTGTCTGGTATTCGAATATTGCCTGCAGCGTGCCCTGGCTTATTTCAGGCTGATACGGAGTATATGCCGTATAAAACTCCTGTCTTGAGATGATGTTTCCTACAACGCTTGGTATGAAATGATCATATGATCCTGCTCCCAGGAAGCAGGCATACTCGTCCATATTGGAGTTTCTCCCCGCCAGTTCCTTCATATATGCTAAAAGCTCCATTTCCGATAGCGCCGGCGGTAAATCCAGTTCTTTTTTTAATCGAACTTTTTCAGGAATACCGTTGAAAAGCTCCATGATTGAATCCATGCCTATATCGGATAACATGGCTTTTTGCTGTTCTTTCGTATTGGAAATATAAGAAGTCATTTTAACTCCCCCCTTAAAAAGTAGACATTAATTTCTCCAGGCTTTTCTTAATATCATCCTCAGTAAAACAGTATTTCAACTCTGTGAAATTACGCCTGAGTTCTTTCACTTCTTCCTTAACACTTTTATTCCTCAGAATGACATCTGCCATATATCCTGCCGTCTGTTCAAGCTCATTGTACCCGAAGCCGAATCTTGTCATTTCGGAAACACCGAGCCTTATTGCGCCGGAAGCTGTGAAGCCTTCTTCTTCGGGCGTAGCTTGATAGTTGACAATGATGTTGTTGTTTTCGAGCCTGTTTGCTATTTCCGGCCCCGTACCGTATCCCACCCGGATAATTACCTGATGGGTTTCGGTGTAGGATACCGAAGGATCTCCGGCAACATCCAATCCGGCATTCTTAAGGCTTTTAGCAAAATACCTGGCATTTTGTATCACATTTTTTTGATATTCATCTTTGAAGTTGTTCATTTCATAGGATGCCATCAGCAGCCCGAGCATTGTACCCAGGTGGTGATTGCTTACGCTTCCGGGAAAAACTCTTGTTTCGATAGTTTCCCATAATCTGTATTTATAATCGTCCTTGTTATAATTTCCTGCAATGATTCCCCTTTGAGTGCCGAAGAAAGTCTTATGTGTTGAACCTGTGACAATTTCGGCACCTTCGGCAAACGGGTCCTGAAAATAATCTCCTGTCAAGCCAAGTACATGCGCCATGTCATACATGATAACCGTATTGATTTTCTGCTCATCCACGAACTTTCTTATTTCCCTCACAGGTTCCTTATGCAATACCATACTCTTGCCGAATATGATAAGCTCCGGTTTATATTTCTCCAATACCTTTTTCGTTTCCTCAACATCAATTTTGAAAATGTTGTCCTTTTCTACAGGGAAATTGACAACTGCAGCTTTTTCAGTGACAGGATCAATAGCTATATAGTCATGTAAAGCGCCCATGGGCTGTGCACTCAGATGTCCCCCCCTGATGATGTGATTGTTTAAAACATATCCTAAACGGGAAGCTTCCTTCTTTCTATTCACCCTATTTTTAAAATCCATCATAGCACTGAAAACCGCTGTGTTTGCCATTTGACCGCTGATAATTCTTGTTTCTGCCTCAGCACAGTTAAAGTATTTTTTCATTTCTTCCATTAATAAATGTTCCACTTCATTAATGAATCCAGTCCCCTGATAGTAAAACACATCATAATCATAAAACGATTTCGTTTTTTTGTGCTCTGCATACCTGAAGGAGGGGTCCATCACGGACAGTAATCTTACGGCGGAAGAATGGGACTGTTCGGATGGAATAAGGTTGATTGTTTCATGCTGTCTCCATAAGGTGTTGTCATAGCTTTTTTCCAAAAGATTCAAAGCTTTCGTTTTGTAATCTGTCGGGCTCTCAAGTTTATGGCCTGCTTCATCTCCATAAATAATAGGTCTGGCAAACGGAGGAGCATCACTTTTCAGATGATATGGCGGAATAACAGCTTTTACTTTATTTCCCCTGATTTCCACCTCCACATTATCCTTCGGGACTACGTCACCGTCAACAAGGGCCAGGCCTATTGCTCTCAATGCCTTATCCCCGGTAATCCTGCTTTCGAGCCCAGTTCCTTCCGTCTTTAAATAAGGAACCATGGTAGCACTGGTTATGTAGCCTACTTCCCTGCCGCCTTTATAAACCTTGCAGCCTGCCCTCGAAACGCCCCTGCCAATTAGTGTGATTGGCCTTATTATTTTAGGCAGCACCGACAAACCGGAAAAATCTCTTTCCATGATCTTTTTAAAACCTTCATACTGCTTTACCAAAGATTCTCTACCTATATAATCGCCTTTGGCTTCTGCGAAGCTTACAGCAAATTTAGCCAAAGGACACGAGAAAATTGGAATTTCACTACCGTTAATATCCAGACCCAATTCATGCCCATAAAGAGGCAGGCCGGCTTCCAGCCTTAATGTATCTCTTGCGCCAAGGCCTATGGGCATGGCACCGCACTCCAGTAAACGTTCCCAGATATAAGCTGCACCGGATGCTTCCACAAACAGTTCAAACCCCAGAGGTTCTCCGGTATAGCCAGTCTTTGCAATAAGCACTTCTTTTCCATTAAAATCGAGAATACCCAGAGCGTTTTTTACAGGCTCTGTAAGGTAGTCACTGCCAGCAAGTTTGCTGAGCACATTCTTCGAGTCAGGACCCTGTACCGAAATCATTGCAAGCTCTTCAGACTTATTTGTAATCCTTGCATCAAATTCCTCTATTTTTTTGTTTAAATGCGCCCAATCCTTCTCTGTGTTGGAAGCATTAACAACAAGCAAATATTCATCTTCACAAAAGCGATAAAGATAAGCATCATCCAAAGCTCCGCCATTCCCGTTCGGGATCATGGTATATTGTGCCTGCTTGATGTCAAGGGAAAAAACATTATTTGTTAAAACATATTGCAAAAATTTGGCGGCTTCTCCGCCGGATACAACAAATCTCCCCATGTGTGAAACATCAAATATGCCGGCCTTACTTCTGGTATAAATATGTTCTTCTACCATTCCCGACTTATAATTGAGCGGCATTTCCCACCCGCCGAAATCCACCAGACTTGCACCTGATTTTACGTGACTGTCATAAAGTACTGTTCTTTTTAATGCTTTCATTTATAACACCTCCATGGTAATCCAGCTTGTGCTTACTTGCTGCAAAACTCTATATATTCTGCTGTACTCATAAGTTGCTTCAATTCCTCCGGATCGTTCAATTCGACATAGATCATCCAGTTCTCGAATGCATCCTTATTCAAAAGTGCCGGATCGTCGATAATGGTTTCGTTAATTTTGACAACTGTTCCATCTGCTGGCATATAGACATCGGAAGCTGCTTTGACAGATTCCACGACTCCCAAAATCTCCCCCTTATTTAATTTAGAACCGATCCCCGGTAAATCTACAAAAACGATATCTCCTAAAGAATGCTGAGCATAATCGGTAATTCCGATATAGGCCATTTTACCGTCAACTTTAACCCATTCATGATCATTAGAATATTTCAAACCTTCAATAGTATTCATTCCAGTTACCCTCCATAAACATTATTTTTTTTATTTCCTTGATAAAAGCAGCAACAACATCTCTTTTGTCTGTTATTGATCTGAAGAACTATATCATTCCCCCTTTTTCACATCATTTTTATTCCAGCAAACTGAATTTCATGACATATTCCGATATTCAAAACGCTGTTAAAACCTTTGAGTTAAGCAACATCTAAATTCTTTTCATACTAAAGGTTTTTATTAACATCAATGGCGTCCGGCTGACAATATAAAGTTGCAACAAAAAAGAAGACAACAATTATAACTGTCATCTTCCTCTGTTTTTTTACCTGAGAGATTCTTCTTTACATTTTCATGCGGAGAATTGCTCCTTCGGCGGCTATATAAATAGACTGGCTTTTCAGAGTTTTGTCCAGATACGGTCCTTTATGCCTGAAAGGTTCATTGTAATTTTGACATCATACAATTTACATCTTCGGCGTCTATCAATAAAATAGAACTCTTCCGCACCTATCATCCAAAATTTATCGGTAATCATATTTCAATTATTCAGTTTTGTTTTTATTGCATTTCTTGTTTTCCCGCTTGAAATTTCGAAACCCATTTAATATTAGTTTATTGCTTAAGTCAGAATTATATTCTCCAGATTACTTTTTGTCAATCACTATCAATTAAATTCATAGAATTTAGGAATTACATGTTTAAGTGAGGCCAATTGTGTTCCGGCTTCATACTGTCAGCTATAAATATTCATAACCAGTTTCTTTTTTTTAATTCATTTATACCCTTATAGTTTTGCTACGGCATTTTTTATTCTATCAAGCCCTTCCAGCAATAGCACTCTGGGGCATGCGAAATTTATTCTCTGAAAGCCGGAACCTTCTTTACCAAAGGTTATGCCGTCATTCAAACCAACTCCGGCATTAAATGTAAAGAATTCCTTCAATTTGTCTGCTGCAATCGGGAGTTCATTGCAATCAAGCCATGAAAGATAAGTTGCTTCAGGCCTTATTACTTTAATCCGGGAAATATTTTTTGCGAAATATTCAGTCAATATCTCCAGATTGCCCTGTAAATACACCATCAATTCATCCAGCCATCCCTCGCAGCTGGTATATGCAGTTTCCGCAGCTGTCAGGCCAAAGATATTCAGCATACCTGCGCCGGTCCTGCTTAAGGTTTTTTTGAATCTTTGTCTGAGTTTCACATCGGGGATGATAGCGGTAGATTGACATAACCCTGCCAGGTTAAAGGTTTTTGTCGGTGATATTAATGTAATCGTGTTATTTAGTATTTCTCCGGATAAAGAAGCAACAGGAATATGCCTGCATCCTTTAAACACCAAATCTGAATGTATTTCGTCCGATATCAGCAAAACATGATATTTCAGGCAAAGTTTGGCAACGTTTTCCAGATCATCTCTTTTCCACACCCGCCCGATCGGATTATGCGGACTGCAGAAAATCATCATTTTAACTCCGCTTCCAAGCTTCGTTTCGAGATCTTCAAAATCAATTTCATAATAACCATTGTTATCCTTTAATGGATTGACAATCAGCTGTCTTTCATTATCATTGATACTTGAATAGAAAGGATAATAAATAGGCGTCTGAAGCAGCACTTTATCTCCAACATCCGTAAAGGCAAGTATCGAAGCATTTACGGATGTGACCACTCCTGGGCTGTGAATAATCCAGCCTTTATCAATCGTCCAGTTATGTCTTTTTTTCATCCAGCTGATCAAAGCAGGTGAAAGCCTTTCAGATGCCCCGGTATATCCAAAAACACCATGTTCCGCTCTTTGTTTGATAGCCTCGGTTACCTCTGCAGGCGACCTGAAGTCCATGTCCGCTACCCACATGGGAAGAATGTCTTCTTTGCCAAACCTTTCTTTACAACAATCCCATTTTAAACAAGATGTATTCCTTCTATTTACATTCTCGTCGAAAATATGATCCATTCCATCCGCTCCTTTATCAATTAGTTTAACCCAATGCCTGTTCCAGGTCGTTTATGATATCCTCTGCCGCTTCAATTCCAACAGATAATCTAAGCAGCTTATCCGTAACTCCAATTTTTTCTCTCATCTTTTCCGGTATCGCCGAATGTGTCTGAACAATTGGATAGGTTATCAAACTTTCCACACCGCCAAGGCTTTCAGCGAATATGATCAATTGAACTCTTTCCAGGACCTGCTCAACAATGCTGCTATCAGTGACAGAAAAGGAGATCATGGATCCAAAGCCGGAGGCTTGAGTTTTGGATATTTCATAGCCCTCATGATCAGGCAGTCCCACATAATTTACCTTTCCAATTTTTTTGTGCGTAGTCAGCCATTTTGAAACCTTCAGGGCATTTTCCTGCTGTTTATCAACTCTTATTGCCAATGTCTTTATACCTCTTAAAATAAGCCAGCTGTCGAACGGAGCAAGAACCGCCCCTTCAGATTTTTGTATCAGTTTAATTCTTTCCGCAAGAGGATTCCCGTTTACGACGACAAAACCAGCAAGAGTGTCATTATGCCCTCCCAGGTATTTCGTCCCGCTGTGCAATACGATATCTGCTCCCAACTCCAAAGGTCTTTGAAAAATTGGAGTAAGAAATGTATTGTCAATGATTAAAAGCAACCCTCGCTCTTTTGCAATAACAGATATCGCCCTGATATCCGTCACCTTCATCATTGGATTTGTAGGTGTTTCGATAAAAATAGCCTTGCTGTTGCTCCTTATTGCATTCTTAGTTTGAGCTATATTGCTTGTATCAATATACGAAAACTCCAGACCATATTTCTTGTATATCTCTTCGAATAGCCTGTATGTACCTCCGTAGAGATCGTCGGAAACTATGATATGGTCGCCTGGAGCAAAAAGCGACAATATTGTAGAAACAGCTGCCATTCCACTTGAGAATGCAAAGCCATGTTTTCCATTTTCAAGTTTCGCAATGGTATTTTCAAGCTCTTCCCGGGTAGGATTTTGCAGCCTTGAATAATCATAACCCGTTGTCTGGTATAAACCGGGATGCCTGAATGTAGCACTCTGGTATATTGGGAAGCTGACCGCTCCTGTATGAGGGTCATAACATTTACAACCATGAACTGCCTTTGTAGCTATATTGAAATTCTTCTCATTTACCAATAGGGTAACACCTCTTCTATGATTAAATTATTGCAACTGCCTCAATTCCTAAATATTATTAATCCTATATGATTTATATAGTACAATGAATTAAAAATACTGTCAATACTATACCATTGGCTTGTCATCACAAAGCAGTCTTCATCCAATCATGCACCATCTGCTGTGCAGGCAATTTATTATTCCCTTTGGCAGAAAATATTTCGGGTGTTTGACATCTGCATAGAAAGAGAAATCCTGTAAGCCTTGAGATAATGGTAGAGATCCACACGAATGGGCAGAGGAATATGTTAAAGAACTGAATCGCCTTGAAAAAGAAGGGCGAGAACCCAATGTCATTGTTAAGCACTCGCCATACAAGCGAATTGAGATGATTATTTCACGCGTATGGAGCCAGTGATTCGCAGTTGAGATCCACCTATACGCACAATAATACCACTTCATATATTTGTGGTAATTCGCGGAATGATTCCGCTTGTATTTTCTTTATTTCATATAAAATATCTTCGCTTTTAATATACCTGCTTCTCCGGGGGAGTCTGCCAATCTGCCTGCCGTCTTCATCTTCACCTAATGTATAACTGCATTCATCTACGAACTTTGTGAAATAAGGTACAATTCCATACTGACTGCTGGTTGCATACTCTTGTCCTTCAATCTGCAACTTATTTGCCATAATATTCAGCACAGTAGATTTTCCAGATGCATTATTGCCATATAAGACTGTAATTGGCCTGAAAAATAATGATTTCTCTACTTTATCAGCAAACACATTATATGGATAAATATTCGGATTACTTACTGTCTCCTTAGAAAATAAAAAGCTGCTTAAATATATTATAGATTTCACCTTCTCTCATGAAATGATTGAAAAGATGACCGTTTACGAGGACAAATTCACCGTGGAATTTAAGTCCGACGTGACGGTGGGGTGTAGGAACATAAACAGAGCAGAATGGTTCTTTGTGTCTTATTTTATACAATACCTCATAAAACCTGAGAAATTCAATGATACATCATAACTGCGACACAAATCAGCCAGTGTACTCTCGTCGTTCTTGTTTGACCATTCACCTTTGAATAATGTTTCAACACTTGAAAATCCAAGTTCGTTAAAAATATCAAGCGCATCCCAAAATGCTGCAGGAAAGCGCATTTTTATTGCTTCTGCAGCTTCCTTTGGCATGCTTTTATAATATTCTTCCGTTACATATATATAATCAAATGCAAAAAGCCCTCCAGGCTTTAAAACTCTGTAAATTTCTCTTAATGCTTGGCTTCTGTCACCTTCAATGTTAATAATTGCAGCACTTCCAGAAACAACATCCAAGCTATTGTCCTTGAATGGTATATCACATAGATTAAATGCAGCGTATTCTATATTTGGAGGTGGGTTGTCCATGTTTTGAAACAACTTCTGCCATTCTATTACGACTGTTGGGCATAAATCGGTTATCATAATATTCGCAATATAATTTTTCATTAAAACTGCTGGAGCAAAACCAGCACCGGGACCGGCGCAAATTTCAAGAATCAATCCACCATGTGATGTAATACGTCCTGCTTGTTCTTCATTCCGTTTCCATCCGTTCCGTTCGATATTCTCACGCCAACGGTAATAAATCCATTTTTCATCAACCATTCTTTTTGCGTAGTTAAGATTATATTCCAATTCTTCTTTTGGCACAAAATATGGAAATTCAAGCATTTTGTACTTACGATTAAAACACTTCTCAAACATAAGCCTTTCCTCCAAATAATTATTTATTTGCCTCAGCATAATATACATTCATCTCGTCCACACAACCCCGCCAAAATCCAAAAAACATCTATCCTGTCCTGTCGCGAAAGCTCGTTATCGATCCTGTTCTCTCGCGAACGGAATCCGACCCGATAGACTGATTCCCTCCCATGCCACCAACGATTACTTTCTCTACGATACTTTCAAAAGCAATTGGGTCAAACTGTTCAAGCGAATTGTTCCCTTCAAATATTTTTCTGAAAGAATCAATCCTCTTGTTAAGTATTTTCTCCTCGTAAAAAGTGATTTTCGCATCTGTTTTTTCGCTTTTTAAATACACGTCAGGATAAATCCTGCTACAGTTACAAGCAAGCAACAACTTTTTGGCTATCAAAGCCGCAAACGAAGTTCCACTTAAGCTCTCCTTCCAGAAAAGAGCATTCGATTACAGTTTGTTCGGGCAAGTGAAGCTTGAAACAGACATCCCATTCCTTAGGCCATGAAGGCAGCAGATAAATGGTATCATCATGCTGCTGGACAAGCATATCCTGCAGCCCGATCATTCCGCTCCCGCCCCAGTTGTGGTCCGGAACCCAATCATGTCCGGGGCCCCAAAATGCAGGAAAACGACGGTTACTGTTTTTCAGTTTCTTTATATTGATATCTGCAGCCTCTTCCGTCAATCCCATTCTTGCCGTAAATATCCCATCCTGATGCCAGCTGATGTAATTCTTCTGGGAGTCGGGCGCAGTATTCCACGTGTTTATTGCCAAATCAAGGTTTTCACGGCCTACGCCATGGATATCATATGGAAACACCGTATAAAGCTGCGGCAATTCACAGTTGTGAATATCAGTCCATGAGTATGCAGGCAGGATTACATTCAATCCATTAATCTGTCCTGTTTTAATATCAGGAATCCTGACTGATTGTTGTTTATAGAACTCCACATCAACATATTCCGGCATGCCGGTCAGTTCTGCAAGAATAGCCTTGAGTCCTGCTACTGCATCTGTTGGGTTTAATGCGTCTTTATATGATTCCAGCGCGGTTGAAGGGAAAATAACAAGCTTCCCATTTGCATCGTAAGGCCTTACCACAGTTTCCCGATGTATTTTTTCATAATGTTCAAAATAAAAAGCAATACAACTCTCAATAAAGGGGATATATCTGGAAATATCCTGTCCGGTGTATTTGTGGAACAAGATGATCATATAAGCAAATTCCAACTGGCTACTATACTCATATTTGGTAGAAGGACATTTCAGCTCTGTCCGGTCATAATTTTTCGGTCTGCGGAAGGCTTCCCACGGAGTGTCTTCATATCCCCAGGTCCACCCTATGGGAAGTCCGATGTTTTCCAGTTGCTCAGTAAAGGAGCAACCCTTGTGTCCCCAATACTCATAAGTTCTTAGCTCCGCGTTTTTCAGCAATCTGTTGTAAAAATCAAATTGCGAGGGCATCATATCAAAATCGCCTGTTTTCAGCATCGGCCAATAGACCAGCCGCTGGTTCTGGGCTGTGAAGCTTCCTCCTCCCCACATGCGGAAATCCGGCGTCTTACCTTCGTAGCTTACATCCGAATAGAACGTGTGCCCTTCTCCGATGGAATAGCACGCATCTGTAGTAAACAGTCCGCCATTGAATTTTGTGGGATATTCCCCATATGCGTTGCAACCGAGCATGTACCTGAAAAGAGCATAATTGCGGGAAATTTGATAACCTGTGTCATTCTGGTCCTTATCCGGGTTAATATCAATATAACTTCTGTTCCAGAATTCCGACCACCAGTTCCGGGTTCTTTCGCATGCCGCTTTGTCTGCAATTGCTTCGTTGCATAAGTTATCCAGACCGGTTTGCCATT
>WSSedL1CaDRAFT_10001452_pt1 | contig 13739 bp, 10 predicted proteins | sample WetSurSL1Cattail_FD_9464 | JGI IMG/M metagenome (IMG submission 9464)
AGAGCGATGACCGAGCCGATTCCCAAATCGATTCCGGCAGTGATAATGACAAAAGTAACTCCGATACCGATAAATGAAATAATACTGGTTTGTAACGCCACCGTAAGTAAATTATTAAGCGAATGAAAAGGCGGGCATATGATGGAGAAAACAATAATTAAAAGAATTAGCGCCGCAAAGGCAGCAAATTTTTCAAAAAAATTCGGTTTTATAAAACCAAGGACTAAATTATTTTGTGATTTTTCAATCGCATTCATGTTACATTACCTCTTTATTCTGATTTTCTAGTCCGGTTGCTAGATTTAAGATCCGTTCCTGCGTCATTTCGGCTTTAGTAAGCTCACCGGTGAGACTACCCTCATGTAAAACAATAATTCGATCACACATGCCGATAATTTCCGGAAGTTCGGAAGAAATCAAGATCACGCCTACACCCTGTTTTACAAGTTGATTAATCAATTCATAAACCTCAAACTTTGCACCGACATCAATTCCCCGGGTCGGTTCATCGAATATAACCACTCGTGAATTGCGGCATAACCATTTGGCAATGACGATTTTCTGTTGATTACCGCCGCTTAAATTAATGACGGATTGCTCCAAACTCGGTGTTTTAATACGCAAATCTTTAACGTATTTTTCAGCCGCTACCCTTTCTTTGCGTTTGGATATTACGCTCCATAGATTGGAAACCGAAAAGATACTGGCGAGTGTTATATTTTCGTCCACCGCCAGATTCAAAGCTAGTCCATCGCGTTTTCGATCCTCGGAAAGATAGGCAACCCCGGCTTTAATCGCTTCCAACGGGCTCGAGATGGAAATCTCCTCCCCTTCCAGGAAAACCTGACCTTCATCCTTTTGATCGGCTCCAAAAATCGCCCGCGCCAGTTCAGTCCGTCCCGCTCCCATCAATCCGGCGATTCCTAAAACTTCTCCTTTGCGAAGTTGAAATGATATATTTTCAACAACCCCTTTGCGGGAAATGTTCTTGACCTCAAACACCGTTTCCCCAAATTTTAAATCCCGGTGAGGAAATTTATCACTTAAGGTCCGGCCCACCATTTTGGCAATGATTTCATCCAAAGACAATTGTCCGTATTCCCAGGTTCCAATATAACAACCATCCCGTAATATACTAATCCGATCAATAATATGCTTTAGTTCTTCCAGACGATGGGATATGTAAAAGATTCCCACGCCTTCGCTCTTGAGTTTATGAATGATTCTGAACAATTCATCAATTTCGGCCTCACTTAAGGCGGAAGTCGGTTCATCCATAATTAAAATCTTGGATTTCACGGATAATGCTTTACATATCTCGACCATTTGTTGTTTGGAAACACTTAAATCTTTTACCAAAGTTGTCGGCTTGATGTCCAAATGGAGGGATTGTAAAATTTCAGCCGCCATTTGGTTTAGTTTTTTTTCATCGAGAATTTGCCCATATGTCATAGGTTCTCTGCCCAAAAACATATTTTGGGCCACCGTAAGGTGAGGAGCCAGGTTCAATTCTTGATGAATAATGCAAATACCATGTTGTTGGGCGGATTGCGTACCATGAATTGAAGTCTTTTGCCCTTTAAGATATAAGGCTCCGGAATCCGGTTGGTAAATTCCGCTTAAGATTTTCATTAAAGTCGATTTCCCGGCCCCGTTTTCACCGCAAATCGCATGGACTTCACCCTTGTACAAGTCCATTGTGACTTTATCGAGGGCTACCACGCCCGGAAAAGTTTTTCGGATACTTTCCATTTTTAAAAGCAGTTCACTCATTATGAATGTCTCCTTTAACCTCGAATTGAAATTTACTAATTTGTTACAAACACCTCTTTTCAAAATTTTTAAAAATAAAAAAGCGCCAGCTGTTGATCATAAAGAAAATCAACAATCTGGCGCTCATCGCCCAATTCGCACACCCATCATGAGTGTTTGAATTTTATTCTTTTGTAACTCATATTTAAGATAATTAAAAGATTACATTAACAAAAAGTCAACCAAATCTTCAGGAAAAATATTTATCGGCATTGATAATTTCTTTCGCGATTTCCGCCACTCTTACATTGCGATCATTACTTAACTTTTGGAGCCTTTTCATAGCTTGAGCTTCGGTAATGTTAATTTTGACCATGAGAATTCCTTTGGCCCGTTCCAGTAACTTTCTTTCTTCCAACATTTGCCGTAAACGATTGGTTTCTTCCCGGGCTGCTGAAAAATCGCCATAATTCTTGACTGCGACTTCAATAGCCGGAGCCAGATTATGTTTGGTCACCGGTTTAATTAAGTAACTGATGACCCCGGCTGCAGTCGCATCCTTGATCAATTGTTCATCAGAATAGCCGCTAACAATGACCACAGGTATTTGCCATTTTTCTTTGATTAATTTTGCGGCTTCAATGCCGTTAAGACGGGGCATATTAATATCCATGACCACTAAATCGGGGTGCAATTGTCGGCATAATTCAACTGCCTCGACTCCATCCGTCGCATCACCAATCACTTGATATTCAAGTTCCTTTAACTGAGCAATAATGCTTAATGCAACCAGTGTTTCATCCTCGGCAACAACAATTTTTAAGCCTTTCATATTCTCACCTGCTTGTCATTTATCATGAATCTGGCAAGTAACTTCAAAATTTTTAAATTAAGATCCTGCCGGATTCTGTAGAAAACCCGATCCGGCCAATTTTTCTGCGCTATCGCAGAAAAATTGCCACTTACTTGCCGGATCGAGGTTTATTGAACGGCAACATTGAGATTAATAGTTAACCTGCTTTTTGGGAAATACAATCGAAATCCGAGTCCCCATTTGACTCATAATTTCCAAAGTTCCTCGTAAGTCCCTATTTACCAAAGTTTTAACCAATGAAAGACCCAGTGTACCCATTGATTGAAGCTGTTTTTTTTCAAATCCAACCCCATTGTCGATTACTTGTAATAAAACTTGGTTTTCATCATGATGGAGATGGAGAATTACCTTTCCGGTTCCTTCCGGGAAAGCATGTTCGAAACAATTTGCCAGCAGTTCATTTACAACTAAACCCAATGAAGTGGCAGAACGATATGAAACGAAAAGGTCTTCGGCATCAATCGCAATTTCGATTCTGCTTAAACTGTCTTTTTCATGAAAATTGGCCACAATTAGTTTAATTAAATTTTGAAAATTAATCAATCCAATCCCTTGTTCATCCTTAGATAAAATTTCATGAACGTTTGCGATGGTTTTAATCCGATCAATAATCTGCCATATAATGACTTTCAAACTTTTTTTGTTTTCTGACTGCAACTGCAAAATCAACATACTGATGATCGACTGCAGGTTATTTTTGATTCGGTGATGGGCCTCTTTTAATAGAGTCGAGCGCCCCAGTAAACGACTATTTTCTACTGCGATCGCCACTTGGGTGGCAAAGGTCATTAGTAACTCAATATCTTCCTGAGAAAAGTATTTCCGTTGCGAATAAAAAACCTCAATAATACCATTAATTTTGGTACGTATCTTAATCGGCATACATACCATTGCTTTTACATTACATGGTTTATCAAAAAACCGTTCCATTTCTTCTCTGTCGATGGAATGAGCAATTAACGGTTTACCGCCGGATATTACATTCCGGATGATATCTTCTTTTACTTCGACCATTTGCATCTCCGGAGGCAAATGCCGAAAACTTTCCACTACATTCATGGAGGTTTCTTCCAAAAGAATTATATTGTTCCCGTCGGCTTTTGATGCCTCAGTGATTTTTTCAGCCAATAAATTTAANAAGTCTTGCAGCTCATATTCAGAGGTCAGTAATTCGGTNGAATGCAAAATCGTATCGATGACATCCTTAAATTCATCATCGCTTACATTAGTGCTCTCTTCACGCCCAAAATATCGTCCAAGGACCTTTTGAGGGTTTTTCTTAGCATAATCAATCGTAAAACAATCAATCGTTCCGCCATCTTTTAAAATCGTGACTTGATCACTGATCTGCAAAATTTCATCCAGTTTATTGGATAGATATAAAACACCGCCCCCTTTTTCGGCAAATCTACGGATGATCCGGAAAAAATGCTGTTTTTTGGACTCACTTAAATCAACCGTAGGCTCATCCAATACGATGATTGCCGGATCGCGCGCCAATATTTTCATTAAGAAAAGAATGCGGTATTCTTCTTGATTGAGTTCGGAAATAAAACGACTTGGACTAAGATTAATTTCATACTCTTGGAACAGGTCAACGGATTTTTTGGCTAATCTTTTATTGGAAATAAAAAATGAATCAAACCATATATAAAGAAACTCTTTAACGGTCAAATGAGGTAAAAAACTATAGTTGGTATCTTGAAATAAAACTCCGATTCCAAGGGATAACGGTTGTGAAGGGCTCTTAATATCAACTAATTGATTGTTTATATAAATCATGCCTTGACTCGGACGTTTAATCCCAGCCAAAATCTGGGCGAGGCCTGTCTTTCCAGCGCCGGATTCGCCCATTATCGCATGAATTTCATTCTTTTTTAAATCCAGATTGACTTCATTGCATCCTTTGCTTATTTCATCAATCCGCAAATTTTGAATGCTAAGAATATCGCCTGCGCCTTCCAAAATATGTCTAAATGCCACCAAAACACTTCCTGACTTGTTAATATTTTAGCAATAATTTAACAAATCTCCAAATCTTCCTCTTGGATATTTTCCCTAGTGCGGTAGCTAAATTCAATTTACATTTGATGGATTCAATGAGTCATACAATTTATTCATCGACTCGATCCGTAATCCGTGGACTGTCTAAAAAGAAGATTAATATTCACGACAATATATTAATCTAACTTTTTAGACGGCTTAATTCCTTGCCACGGGTCAAAATATTCCCGGATCGCGATTATTCATTCTTGCCCAAAGTCAAATTACCTATTCGACAACAACGCCTTTTTTAAGGATAATATTCGCATAAAGGGCCGATTCACCGGTGGCCAAAATAGCATATGCCTTTTTGGCTCTTTCATAAAAAGCAAAACGCTCGATATTCTCAAATTCCACCTTTGGTTCATACTTTTTGACTATCTTGCGGTACTCATCCCAAATCGGCGTTTTGACCGGATCCCCCGGAACAACCTCCATTAAACTGACAGCACATTTAACGTAAGGGTCCAGTGGATATAATTTTAAAATTGCATCCAACAATTCCGGCACATTATGGCCATCTGCCCGCACCAATCTTTGGGCATAGGCGGCGGCAGGAAAATTCCCGTCCCCGATTACCAGCTCATCGCCATGGCCCATCTCCATTAAAATGGCAAGTAATTCCGGAGAAAGAATTTTAGAAATTCCTTTTAACATTGAATGACCCCTTCCTTTTTAGTCGATTTAATTCCCTAAATATTTATTTAACAATTTTATTGGGCGATTTTTCCGTCCAGGTCCCAAAGATCTTGCCAATCTTTGGCTCCTTGCCATAAAAACACCTGTCCTTTAATTAAACGGCAGTTCTTGTCGATCCCGGCAATCTCCTTCATTTCTTCTTCCGTTAAGGGATCCACGACAGAACACATTAAATTGCTCAGGTATTCGTTGCGGTGAATCGAAAAAGGAATCGGAATCTGACCGCGCTGAACAGCCCATTTCACGCAGACAACCGCCGGATGAACATTGAGCCGTTTCGCAATCTTCAAAATAACCGGGTCCTGAATATCCACCGTATCGGTTTCGGTTTTATCACGATCGGGACGCGTCGGGGAGCCGATCGGGCAAAAACCAATCGGGAAAATGCCGTTATCCATCACAAACTTAAAGAACTCGGGTTGCTGAAAATGAGGATGTAATTCCATCTCATTGCAGGCCGGTTTAATTTTGGCATCCCGTAATAATAGTTTCATTTTCGGAATGGTCATATTGGAAGTGCCGATATGTTTGACCAGGCCCATCTCGACCAGCCGTTCCATTTGCCGCCATACCTTCATATATTCTTCATGAATATAAGGACGGGCATGAGGATCTCTGGAGTCTACGTCGACTCCGGGAGCATGATAATTCGGGTACGGCCAGTGGACTAAATAAAGATCGAGATAGTCCAATTGTAAATCTTTTAAAGTTTTGGCGCAAGATAACAAAATATCGCCGTCACCATGCATGTCATTCCAAATCTTCGATGTAATCCAAAGTTCTTCCCGCTTAATTCCTGCTTGCATCGCTTCTTGAAGGGACTTACCAATCAAATGCTCATTGCAATAAACGGCGGCGCAGTCAATATGACGATAGCCAACTGAAATAGCCCCTTTTACAGCTTCGGCAATGTCTTCCCCGCTGAAACGATCCGAGCCGAATGTGCCAATTCCAATTGCAGGCATTTTAGCTCCGGTATAGAGCGTTCTTTTAGGGACTTTGTTCGGATCTACCCCATCGGTTGCAAAAAAGGAACTTAATTTATCCATTGATATTCCTCCCAATATTTTGTATTCTTTTTTATGATTAATTTTTCAAAACACCATCAATTTTTGGTTTTGATCACCTCTTGTTAAAGCGATTACCGTTTATCGCAAACCGCAAGCCTCGGCATAGACTTTTGTCACTTGTTCATTAATAAAATGATATATCAGATCCAAGGGGTTATTTTTAATTTCGCCTGTGCGAACCGCATTGTATTGAATTGGCAAATACTGATTCAGTAAGGCAAGCGGTGCCGGAAAATGAGTTAAATTGCTAATTAAGCGTTCCAAGGATGCCTGAATATCGGGCTGGACCCAATAATAGCGGGAACGATCACTATAGCTGTATTTGCGGGCATAAGCCAAATAACGACGGTCGCCATGATAATATTTCTTCCAATAGGTTGCGTTTTCCAACATCACTTCATCGATGGTATTTCGCAAATTCGATAAAGTTACCCCTTCGTGACCGGTAAGCCACTCAATCTCCATTTGTTCCAGGGCGAAAACCGCTTCTCGGAAAGCAAAAGTATACCAAGGGCCGACCTTTAATATTGCGAAATGATCTTTCACAAGTTCTTGGAGACCTTTGGTAGTTTGATAGTCGGTGGAGTGCGCTTCATAGACCAGTTGCCGGTCTTTTTCGATAAATGCCGATAATTCCTTGGCCTTATCGTGATTATAATCAAAAACCGTATCGTCGCCGTATTCTACCCCGGGCTGAACCACCAGAGCAATAACACGTTTCCAGGCCGATTGGAGATCTTTGGCATAAAAAGCAGCCCGGGTAATTTGGATTGTCCGCTCCGCATCACCGGTTTTTGTAACTTGCAGTGAATCCTCAGCTTCCTGTGCGCCGCCGGGAATGGGGACTTCGGTCCCGATAACATACAACGGCTCATGGGAACAAGTCGGATTCTCAGCATAGGCCTTCTCGGCGACGCTACATAAATCAGCAGCTCTAGCCGCAACGGTCTCGTCTTTTAGCGGCGTATTTTTATCGCCCGGATCGTCGGCGCAACGCATACTGGCATCCAGATGAATTTTTACAAATCCGGCCGCAACATAATCTCTGACCATATCACGGGCTTTGGCCATTGCAACTTCCGCAGGTTCATTCTGCCATGCATTCGGCCCCAAATGATCGCCGCCCAATATCACTCGTTCAAAAGGCAGGCCCACTCTGGCAGCGATCTCATGAACGTAGGACACAAAACCGGCAGGCGTCATCCCGGTGTATCCGCCAAATTGATTCACCTGATTGGAAGTAGCTTCGATTAAAACCGGTAAATTGTGTTTTTTGGCATAAATCATGCAAGCTTCAATGACAAACCGGTTGGCGGAACAAATCGAACAAATTCCTACCGGTTTGCCTTCTTTTTGGGCGGTTACCAATTTATAAATAGGGCTATCCATATAATTTAATTGATTATTCATTATTAATTGCACCCCCATCGACATCCTAAAGTCTATCTGTCAAACCCGAACTTCCACAGAGCCTTCCAGCCCCCTATCCTTTCAAAAGTATCTTACCCTTGACTTTACCGGGAACAGCCAAATCGTCAAAAGCACTATTGATTTCGGAAAGCGGAATGATTCGATCAACCAATTCGTTAAATCGCAGTTTGCCTTGCTGAAAATAATAGCCTACCATCTCCCATTCCCTGCCGGGAAAAGGAGCCGAATAAGACATCCAGGAACCGCGGACTGTCAATTCTTTGCGATTCATATATTCGAATTCTCCAGGCGCCAATGTAATTGGCCGTGAGGGTGTACCGATAAACATTACATACCCTTTGTTACCGGCTATTTCCAGACTCAGTTTCTCGGTAAATTCAATCCCGGCGCTTTCAACGACCATTTCAAATCCGCGGCCGGCCGTCAAATCTTGAATTTGGCGTTTAAAATCGGCATCTCCGGTATTAATACAAAAATCGGCGCCGTATTCTTTGGCTAGTTTGAGCTTCTCGGCATCGATATCCAGAGCAAATATCCGTTTTGCACCGAGTATCTTGGCAAATTGCAGTGCCAGCATTCCGATGGTGCCGCAGCCGACTACGGCGACATCGGTGCCGCCGCGAAAATCCATAACCATCAAACCGTGCAAAGAAACCGTCGCCGGTTCAAAAAGCGCGCCTTGTTCAAAAGTAACCCCATCCGGCAACTTTACCGCATTAATGGCCGGCATTTTAACATATTCAGCCCAACTTCCGGGAACCCTCGAGCCGATAAAAGTATAATTTTTGCACTGGGAGTACCAACCGCGCTGACAATCAGCGCATTTCATACAAGGAACCAAAGGGGCGCATGTTACATGATCTCCGACTTGCATATGAGTAGTCGCCTTGCCGACTTCCACTACTTCCCCTGAAAATTCATGGCCCAAAACAATCGGGAAAAAATGAGCTCCATTAGCCAGTACCCGGGGCAAATCGGAACCACAGATCCCGGTTGCCTTCATTCTTACCAAAATCTCGTGATCGCTAATTTGCGGAGTTTCAAAATCGGTATAGCGCAGATCACGGGATGCAAACAAAACTGCTGCTTTCAAAGTTCTACCTCCTAATTAATTGATTTGTTATTTGTTATTCGTGATTTGATAGAGCGTATCGTAACTATCACGCAACTTTTGGTAAAGCTCGATATAAAGGGAGAAATATTTTTGATATAGTGAATAATTATCAGAATTAGGCGTATGGGTCCTCTGAATATGAACTGTTTTTTGAATTGCTTCATCAAAGCTGCGATAAATTCCAATACCGACTCCGCCCAGAATGGCCGCTCCTAACGTGGTGGCATGATCGGAAAATGGGACGTGAATCGGCTTGCCCGTGATATCGGCCTTGATTTGGGTCCAAACTCGGCTGTTGGAAGAGCCCCCCACACTAATCAATTCCTTAACAAAAGCATTGACTTCCTCGGCAGTCTTCAGGTTATGGTGCAATGAAAATCCGACGCCTTCCATCAGAGCCCGAATCAAATGGGCTCTGGTTTTATCATAGGATAGTCCAAACAGTACTCCCCGGGCCTTACTGTCCCAGAGTGGAGAACGTTCGCCTGCCATATACGGAAGAAAGACAAGACCGTCACTGCCGATATTGACCCCGGCCGCCTCATCACTCATCATCTCAAAAGAACTTTTCCCTGTATTTTTGCCAAATTGCTGTTCATAGTAGCCGAGTTCCTGGTTAAACCACCGTAAAGTCCCTCCGCCTCCCACGGTTCCACCCTGCAAGAGCCATAAGCCGGGAATTACATGATATCCCAAAATCAGCTTAGGGTGAACCAGCGGTTTGTCCAGTAGAATGCTCATCCCTCCGGCTTGCCCCCCTTGTTCTTGCGTTTGACCCGGATGTACCACACCGGCGCCCAAAGTACAACAAGCGGCGTCAAGCCCACCGGCGACCACGGGAGTACCCACTATCAATCCCGTCTCGGCCGCGGCCTTTTGAGTAATTGTACCGACCACATCATGGCAATGTAACAGCGGAGACATGAAATCCAACGAGATATTCATTTGCTCGGCAATGTTTTCATTCCATACTCCATGGGCCATATCAAAGAAATGAAAACCGTAGCCTTGAGAATAATCCTGGGAATATTCCCCCGTCAATTTAAAAACGATGTAGGCGTTGCTTTGTAAGAATTTCTTAGTCTGACGATAGATATCCGGTTCATTTTCACGCATCCAAAGAATTTTAGGGACAATATAAGCCGGATCAACCGGGTTGCCGCTTAAGTTGACCAGCGTATCTTCACCAATATGTTCTTTTAACCAGGAGGCTTGTTTTTCGGAACGGCGATCCAGCCAAATCATAGCTTTGCGAAGCGGTTCCCCATTTTGGTCCACCGGAAGGCAAACCCAGCTAATACCGTCGGTCCCGATCGCTGCTATTTCTTCAGGTCGGATTCCCTGATTATGAAAGAGGCCTTGAATTTCTTCACAAATGACTTTCCACCATTCCCGAGCATCTTGTTCAGCATAAGCGGTCTTTGGATAATCCGTGTGGTATGAACCGGTTGTAGTCGCAACGACTTGGCCGTCAAAATCAAAAATGGTAATCTTACAACCCGAGGTTCCGCTATCGATTCCAAGCAAGAGGCGTTTTGCCATTTCGTCGGCTCCTTCACAATAAATCGTTTTATTTAATTAAGATGAATCATAACGAAACGTTTCGCTTTAAAGCGATTAATTTTCACTGCGTGGATTTCATCGCTTCCGTCCGAAGCATTGTGATCATGATATGCGCCCAACAACCGATTTAGAATATCAGTATCATTCTTAGCGAATCAAGTCTCAATATTTCTTACCGAATCACGGATCAACAACTCGGTTTTCAAACGAACAACCGCCGGAAAGCCGCTTAAATCTTTCTTTAATCTTTTTAACAGAATTTGGGCTGCAACCTCCCCGATTTGCTGCATGGGCTGCACCACAATCGATAGGGAAGGCTTCACTATCCGGGCTAGCGCCAAATTGTCGAAGCCAATAACCGATAAGTCCTCCGGTACTTTTAAATTGGTTTCATTGATAGCAATAACCGCTCCCAAAGTCATTTCATAATTTGTTACGTAAACAGCAGTCGGCGGTGGATCAATTCGTAATAATTCTTGAAACAATTCATATCCGCTCTGCATCTGGTAATCGCCGTATTGAATCAAACACGGGTCGACTTCCCGGCCATAATCTTCATGGACCCGAATATAGCCTTTTAATCGTTCCTGCGCCGTATAAACATCTTCCGGGCCGACGATAATCCCGATCCGTTTATGGCCCCGAATGATTAATTGCTCGACTGCGTCGTATGACGCGTTAAGATTATCAACCAAAACTACATCGCAATTCACATTATTAATCATCCGGTCGATTAGAATTACCGGAATATCCTTTGCGATAATTTCATTAATAAGTACATCACTGTCGGTTAACGGCATCATGATGATCCCATCGACCATTTTGTCGAGTAAAAAATTTAGTTTCTCCGCTTCTAACCGCGGATTTTCTTTATAATCGCAAACAATGGTGCTGTAACCTTCCTGAAGCAAACCATTTTCGATATTCGAAACAATACTGGTGAAAAAAATATTCTCAAAATTGGGTATCAGTACACCCACAGTCATGCTCCGATTGGTCTTAAGGGCCCTAGCCATTTCATTAACTTTAAAATCAAGTTTCCGAATGGCTGCTTCAATCGATTTTTCATTTTTGTCCAGGACATTGCCGCCGTTTATATACTTTGAAATGGTTGCAAGTGAAAGGCCCGTTTCACGGGCGACGTCTTTTATTGTTGCGGGAATAATAGTTCACCTTCTAGCACGAAACGTTTCGTTATTACAATTGAATTTTACCTTATATTTTAGTAAGTGTCAATGCCTATAATCGGGTTATTCGGTCTTCAATATCTGCGGCGCATTTATGAGCCCCATTTTAACCGCAGTTGCCAACGTCGACGCATCCGCCAATGCTCCCGGTTTAGGGTTGAGCGCCCCAATCTTTTCGATAATCCGGTTTGCTTTATCCAATAGCTCTTTTTTTCGCTCCTGTACCCGACGGTCTCCGGTCAAGTCGGGAAATCCGGTGAAGCCATTTTTGATAACCCCTCGGACAATAGTACAACTCTCAATGACTTCCGCCGGTGTCGCTGCATGATCCCCTTCGCAGAAACCGACAACATGGATGATATGGGGTTTAACCTGCAGTGCCAAAAGCGTAGAAGCTGCTAATTGGCCTTTGGCCAAATTCGGGTTGGGCGACAAACTGGCGAGTCCCGTTCTAACTTCCCGCCAAATACGAAAATCCTTATCTTTTACCATAGCAACCATTTCCAATTTGGCCAGCATTTTGGCCAAATCTTGCCATGGCTCAATTTGAGGCGGCGTATTCCACATCATTTGCAAAATGAAATCGCCCACTCCCTGTGCTTTAGCATTAAATGCTGCCAAATAAGCCACGGCAACCGCAACTTCATCAGGGGCCCCGCGTAAACTCCAATGATGGGCTTCATTGACCTCCACCGGAATACCTTTTCGTCCATACCAGGCCATGGTTTGCTGATTCTCGGTAATAGCCTGTTCGACTTTACGTTTTGAACGACCGTCCATCACGCTATACCAATACAGCGGAATTGCTCCCCAGGCATTATTTAGTTCTTTTACACTCATCGCGGCCCAATCCATTAAATCATTGGTTCCGCTATAAATCCGGAGCAGCGGGAAATTGCCGGAGCGCGATGCTTCATATAGCCGTCGCAAATCTTCAGATCTTCGCAGCGGAACTCCTCCTGCGCCGTCTTGACCATGTTCCATTTTTTCCGGATCAAAGAAAAATTCTTGGGCATTCTGGTCGGGACCAATAGAGATTACGTCTACGGTTTTGGATTCAGCAATCAACTTGATTCCTTCAATCGTGGCCTTCAAATCCGGCAGCCCAAAATGGTGCCGTAAAAGCGGATAAGGCTGCTGTTCATGGATTCGCGCAATTAAACCGCCAGCCCAACTTCTCTCATTTTCAAGTACCGCATCGCCTTTTAACCAGCGAATCACCTGGTCGTCGGTTTCTTCCCCATTAAAGATTGCCTCAAATATTCCACTGCGGGAAGCGACCTCACAAACCGGCGCTGTGCCTCCGAACAGCCACTTTATATGCGGGTCTACATTATTTATCTTATTTTTTAGTATCGTTAATATATTAGCCGCTACATGCGGAGTTAACCGGTAACTTAAAGCCACATAATCCGGTTTTTCTGCTGGTAAGGCAGTTAGGATGGTTTCCACTGCCAAACCTGTTCCAGCAAAACAGGTATTATAACCACATTCTTGCGCTAGTTGAAAAAAGCGGAAAATCCCGGCCACATGAATGCAGTTGCCAATGGTACATCCCCAAATCTTTTTACATCGTTTTTCCATTCAAACCCCTCCAATGCAATCCGGCGGATTTATTTATGGGACAGGTCCGCTACTAAAGCCGTTTTATCTGTAGTGAGCCTCTCAATACTATCAAAATGGATAACAAAAAACCATGAGAGAAGAACTCATGGTTTCAAAATACCAAGTTATTCCCTCTAGCAACGCTTACGGAGTTAGCTGCCGGATTCGGGTTGTAGAGTAACCCTATAATCCACTTTTGGAATTGATTGAAGAATTTCCAAAGTGGATTAATTCACCCCATAAAATTGGGTCCCCCGCTCTCTTTTCATAAAGAGACTAAGCGCTTTTTGATTTTATTAAACTTGAATCCGGCAAGTAACCCCAAAAACCTTAGTCGCATTTAAACTTGCCGGATTCAAACAATGAACCCGATCCGGCCAATTTTTCTGCGCCATTGCAGA
>WSSedL1CaDRAFT_10001453_pt1 | contig 13721 bp, 9 predicted proteins | sample WetSurSL1Cattail_FD_9464 | JGI IMG/M metagenome (IMG submission 9464)
CATTCTTCATGAAAAACGTCACTCTTATCTACATAGATATATCCGCTGACTTTATCATACCAAAAGTTACAAACTTGATTTCCTGAGCATTTTAAAATAAAAGTTGGGTTTTCATCTATTTTCCATACTTCGGATAATTCTTTGTTGGTCACTTCCGCCAAATCACTTCCAGAAATAAAAGAATCCCTGATAATCTTAACCTCATCGGTTGTTAATTCACGAAATCTGCCAAATTTTGAAAGACCTATCTCAAGAGATTCCATATCAGTAAATAGCGATTTATCAATATCAGACAATGTTACTGGAGGTTCTTTGTCAAGTTCTTCTTGCGTTGTAACCTTTAATTTAATAACCTTGTAATCCTGAGGGATTTCAAAAGTTGACTAATACTTTAACTCAGGTAAAAATCAAGCGGCTTTAGGACTCAAATTTTTAGGATGAGGGGCCTTGCCAATAACATCCCAGTAAGTCCATATTGAACATTCAGCCATTGCCGAAACACAGTGGTCAAAAATTTGATCCAACATATGACGACGATTAAAACGATAACTAAATTCATCAAGATAGCTTTGAAGATATTTAGAATCCAAACCATGAAATGTACCGCCAATAAGGGCTTTAGCATTTGAAACCATGGTATGGAGCCATCGCATCGATTCTAAAATATTGGTTTGATTAGCTAGAATTCTTTCATGTTGATAACCTTTTTGTGATAATGACATATAGCTTCGAAGTCCATCGGTTTTAATCGTTGCCCCTGGAATAATTAGTTTCTCAATGACTGGGTCTAAGGTATTGCGATTAATACGTGGCAATACTTTAAAACGAAGATAGCAAGGACGATTTAAATGATCTAATGATAAACCGACTAATACTTTAGTCTTAGCTGTACCACGGCCACGACTGCCGCCTTCCTTGGTAGCACCGAAAAAGCTTTCATCAAGCTCAACTAAACCGGTAAGTTGATAACGTTCATCTCTAGTCGCCATTGACTTACGGATTTTTTGGAGCATAAGCCAGGCCCTTTTCTGGGAGACCCCAAGCATCTTGCTTAATCCCAGTGAAGAAAAACCACGTTTATCAGTAGTGACTAGGAAAACAGCTAAGAACCAAATATGAAGAGGAGTTCGTGTCTTATGAAATATAGTTTCGGCAGTCACTGAAGCTTGATAATGGCACTCCGAACATTCATAAACATGGCGATGCTCGATATGATAACATTTTTTCGATTGACATTTGGGGCACACCCAACCATTAGGCCAGCGGATTTGGTATAAGTATTTAGCACATGCTTCTTCACCAGAAAAATGTTGTTGAAACTGTATTAATGATTGGGGATTTGAATGCTTTGATCGGTTAGACGGCATATGTTCCACCACCCTTTGAACAGTTGTTCGATATTAATTATATTTTACAACGAACAAATGTTTGTCGTCAAGCATTTCTTGGTTCCTGAGTTAAGGGTGTAGTCAATTTCAAAAATGATTCGGATCCTGCTCCAGTGGTATTACTTCCTCGGGAGAAAGCACTTTGGTTTTCCTGGTTGCCATACTCGTTAACGGCTGACTTGGTTGGGATTGCTCCAATCCAGCCTGCTCCAGGCTGGATTCTTTTTTGGTTTGAATTCGCCGATTGCCATAAATTCTTGGGTTTATTTCATATTCGTTATATCCCATCTCCGCTGTCTGAACCGCTTCCCTGCCATTTACCAACTCCGATAACTCCACTACAATTTTCCGCATATTCTCTGCCTGGGCACTGAGCTCTTCGGCAGCTGAAGCGCTTTCTTCCGCATTGGCGGCATTCTGTTGCGTTACGGTTTCCATCTGGGTCATCGCTTTATTTACCTGAACGACTCCTTGGGCCTGTTCCCGACTGGAGGCCGCGATCTCATCCATCAGTTTACTTACTTTTTGGGACTGGATGGTTATTTCAGCTAAAGCTTCACTGACCTTGCCGGCAACAGCTACACCCTTATTTGCCAATTGAATATTGGAATCAATGATAGCCGCGGTATTTTTTGCGGCTTCAGCACTTTTGCCGGCCAAGGTTCTCACCTCTTCAGCCACCACTGCAAATCCCATTCCGGCTTCTCCTGCTCGCGCCGCCTCAATCGCCGCATTTAAAGCTAAAATATTGGTTTGAAATGCGATATCGTCAATCACTTTAATGATCTTGGCAATCTGATCGCTGGAATCTTTGATTTCTTGAATCGATTCCATCATCTGCTGCATTTCAATATTTCCTTTATCGGCCGTTTTTTTAGCTTCTACCGACAATTGCGCTGCTTGAATTGTATTTGTTGAATTCTGTTCCATCATTGAAGCCGATTGTTGAAGGGTAGACGAAGTCTCTTCAATCGCTGCGGCTTGCTCGGTACTGCCTTGGGATAGCAACTGGGCCGATACCGATAATTCTCCGGAAGCGGCGGCCACTTGCCCGGCTCCTTCTCCAATGCGTGAGGTTATTGAATTCATCGGTTTGGTAATGCTACGGGTAATGAGAAACGCCAGTAACATTCCTAGGGCTAGGGCAATTCCGCCTGAAAGAATTAATATTGCCAATGTCAAATGGTAGGTATTTTCAGCTTCTTCAATCACTGTTTCAGTTAGCTTTTCCCCCAAATTTTGTAATGTATCCAGTTGGATTGTCCATTCCTTAACTGGTGCGCCAACTTGATCGAAAAACATGGTTTTGATTTTGACATCGTTTTGGGAATCATGAGCAGTCATATACAAATCTAGAAGATGGATTGCCGTCGAACGGACTGAATCATCCACCCTTTTTATCTCCTCGAGCATTTTTCTTGCTGCTCCGGTTTTAAAAACTTGGGTTGCTTCTTGATAAGCCTGATCATAGTCTGAAAAGGCATTATTCATGGCTAGCTTATTTTCATTCATGTCACTATCAAGCAGGATACCCCTCATTGCTTTAGACACGTTTAAGATCGATTTTTGCATCGTAGTGCACATCTTCATATCCGCATTGTATTGCCTAATCAGAATAATTTTTTGATTAATAAAATTCATCTCAATCATTACCAGAAGAACAATTAAAATAACCAATGCCAACAAACAACCAAAACCCAAACGAATCCGGGCTCCTAATTTCAATTTGATGCCCATCATAAAACCTCCGTTTCTGATAAATTTTGATCAAGCCTCGCCTTTTTTTCTCAAGTAAACCTGAATCCGGCAAGTAACTTCATTAATTCATATCAAATAAGAACTTGCCGGATTCAGACAATACCGCCGATCCGGCCAATTTTTCCGCATTACAGCGGGAAAATTGCAATGTACTTGCCGGATCAAGGTTAAAATTAATACGTGCTAATCGGCCCAAAAAAAATGGACCATAATTCATTATTACCTGGAACTACTCGCCTGACTATGGGTAAAATCTCTACTTTGGATCAAAAAAAACCCCTATTTTGCTAATACCCGATAGCGAATAGGGGTTGATTCGATAAGCATTCAAATTTAAAAACAATTATCACTCGAGTAAAACTAGCTTATTCTTTATCGCCAATCGTATCAATCCTGCCGTATCCCGCACATTTAATTTGGTGATCAAATTTGCCCGGTGTTTGTCCACGGTCTTGGTGGAAATAAAAAGCATTTGCGCAATCACGCTATTGGTGTGCCCTTCGGCAATTAATTGCAGAACTTCAACCTCCCGGGGTGATAGGGAATCAAAGGCCTCCGGCGAATCCGTTTTTCCATGGTACTGAAGAAAGTCATCCAAAATAAACCTGGAAATCGCCGAACTCAAAAAAATTTCCCCCCGATAAACCGCTCTGATCGCCATTAATAATTCTTCGGAAACCGAGTTTTTAAGCAAATATCCCTTGGCGCCATATTGAAAGCTTCGTTTGATAAAAGAGGAATCGGAATACATCGTAAGAATAATGACCCGAGTATTTAGTTTTAATTCTGTTATCCGGCGTAAAATTTCAATTCCATTTAATTTAGGCATCCCGATGTCTAAAATTAAGATATCCGGGCTTAACCGCTCGGTTATTTGCAATGTCTCTTGCCCATCGGCAGCTTCTCCAACAATCGTAACATCATCTTCCTGTTGGATGAAGGCTTTTAAAGCTGCTCTGACCAAATGGTGATCTTCCGCTATCATTATTCGGATCATGAAACCCCCTCCCAGGGAATCGTTGCCATCAGGCGTGTTCCCTGACCAGGTTTGGTATCAATTGTCAACACCCCACCAAGCATAGCCAACCTTTCCCGCATTCCCAGCAGACCTATACTTTCCCCCTTAATTTCTTGATGATGCAATTCAAAGCCGCTACCATTATCCTTTACCACCAGGAAAACTTGTTGGCCGTGATAGTCAAGTTTAACATGCACCAAGTCGGCTTGAGCATGTTTAACGACATTGGTAAGCGCCTCTTGTAAAAAACGATACAAGCTGATTCTAGCGATACCCGTTAACGCCGGTATCTCACACCCTTGATACTCGATATGCAAGCCCACTCGTTGACTGAATTCGTAACAGAAGTCTTCCAAGGTAAAATTCAACCCCAGGGCATCCAATGCCGGCGGCCGTAGATCCTGAGCTAACCTTCGAATCTCTTTCAACGTTTGATCGCTCAGTTTGACAGCTTCTGTAATTTTTTGCTGCAATCCGTTCGCATCGGCCGACAATCCTTTGAGAATTAATTCAATATACATTTTAAGCGCAGTTAAGGCCTGACCGGCCTCGTCGTGTAATTCACGGGAGATCATCCTGCGCTCTTCTTCCAAAGTAATCATTGCTTGTTTATTAAGTTGATAAAGACGAGCATTGGTTTCTTGAAGTTCCATCTCCAATTCTTTTTGATAGTGGATATCCGTGCAAGTGCCGAACCAATAAATGATCTTTTGTTGTTTATCCCGTAAAGGAAGTCCCCGGCCTAGAAACCACCGGTACTCACCATCATAGCGTTTGATTCGATACTCAATTTGATAAGTATTACCATGGTGGATAGCCTCTTTCCAAGATTGATTCCGTTTTTGATTATCTTCGGGATGGATGATTACTCTCCAATCCAGTTCCATTAGTTGCTCGGTTTTAATGCCGGTATAATAATAAAATTGACTGTTAAGATATTTAAAATTTCCGGCCTCATCCATCATCCAAACTAACTGAGGCAAAGCTTCCGTAAGAATACGGAAACGTTCTTCGCTCTCCCGTAAAGCATTCTCCATTTGTTTGCGTTTTGTTATATTAACAATACTGGCAATCGCTCTTAAAATCTGATCATTATCATTTCTTACCGGAGTGCAGTTCATCACTGTTGTCACTTCCCGGCCATCGTCACGTTGAACGATTATTTCCTCGTTTTCAGTATTCCAGCCATCACGCAAAGCCAAGACCAGCGGCCAATCATCCGGAGGTATTTCGGAGCGATCCGCACGCAACATCTTGATTCTTCTTAATTCCCCCGGCTCCGGACCGGAGGCGGTACCTCTCAGCGGAACCCCCAAGATTTCTTGCGTCGCCAAACTGCTGTAAGTAACTCTTTCGCTCCCCGCTTCGGCGACCATTACTCCGATTGGAATTGTATTCAACATCGCTTCGAGCGTAGCCAAAGCATGGGACAATTCGATTGAACGATTAGTAAGCATGATTTCCAGCTGCTTACGCTCGCTTATATCATGGAAGACGCCCTGAATAACCCGATGTCCAAGATAATGACAGATCCCTCCTATGGATTCCACAATAACCAAACTGCCATCTTTCCGTAAAAGATTGATCTCCTTGGATGGAGTCGAAACTTCCTTGTCCAGGATTAAGCGAATTCGCGATGATGCCAACTCACGGTATTCGGGCGCCACAATATTTAAAATGTTTGTTCCAATTAAATCCTCGGGTTTTTGATATCCCAGCAGTTCTCCAATTGCCGGGTTGGCCTCCAAAATACGGACTCCGTCATGAAGAATAATCGGCTCCGGTGATTTTTTAAATAAATCCTGATAGCGTTCTTCACTCTCTTGCCGTGCAGTCTCCAAACACGCTTTATGGGTCAGTAATTCTTTCTCGACCTTTTTGGCTTCGGTAATGTCGTGCCAGACCGTGACTGTACCGACAATTTTTTTGCCAATTCGCACCGGTCCGGAAGAAGTTTCGACGATCACCTCGCTGCCGTCGGCTTTTTTAACCCTAAATTGTAAACCGCTTACTTTTTCACCACCAAGTGCTCGTGGTGTTGGTTGCTTTTCAAAGACAAGTGTTCTTCCATCTAAGCATTGGCTGGAAACCCGCTGAATAATTTCTTTCACATTAAGTCCAGTTGGATCAAATCCGTAATTAGCAAGAAATGAAGGATTCGCCTTGTATACATTCATTTCGGTATCATAAAGGATAACGACATCATTTTGGGCGGCAAACAATGCCTCAAGCTGGGAATGACTTAATTCCAATTCCGTCAACGCTTTCTGAAGATATTGCCGGGCCGAAAGCTGAGCCTCATCTTTTATTTTCTTTGCTCTTGCACCTGCACCTACACAGTTCACAATTTCATGGCGTTTATATTCGGCGAGTTCTGTACGAAGGTGATCGATCTCCCGCTTCAGAGCGGCAGTCCTCTCTGCGATCAGTTTTTCAAGATTCTCTTGAGAATCAGCAAATTTCCGACGGGTTTTTGGAGTAATCGCTTTATTTTGCTTTTTCGATTGTTTTCGGTTGGTAGTCTGCATGAACTATCTCCCATGTAGAATCAATAACTATTTCAATGATGGGTATTTTAGGAAGTATTGAGAAGGGCAGTCTCTATTGATTATAAGAAGTGAATGAATTTTAAATTAACCGGCTTTTTGGAAAGGATGGCAAGGTGTAAAACAAAGCGCTTAAATTATAATAAATAGTTCTTTAAATTAACAGAAAACCCTTCCATAACTTGGCAAAGAACAAAAACTACCGTTACCATTTTTGCACCCTATTGTTATACTAAGTTGTTTTCAATTAAATAATTATTTATCAAGTATCTTAATATTGAATATCAATTTGCAACATCAATGGTTATGTATTTAATTGCCACTCGGAATTGAAAGAAGAGCTGCTTTTGATAAATTGCTAAATAAATTGCCATAAAACAAGATTCCCGCCATAATTGTGGTAATCTTCATTTAAAATTTATATTGCACTTATTATTTCATTTGATAGTCATATGAGCAATATTTTTATAATAGCTAATATTGTTGATATTCACATCAACTTATTTTGTTCCACAATATCGGGCATCTCCTATACGATGCCAAACCGGGCCAGGAAGATGGTCGGTGCGTCCCACAAGGAAATCCATCTGCCCTAGTATAAAAAGTTTCTTAAAACCCCCTTTAAACCTTTCCCCATCGGAGGACTTTATTTAGGCATGGAATCAATTTCCAGCCCAAATTTCACATGAGTTACGAATCCAATTTTTAACAGTTGTCCATTATTACCTGAGTGAATTTATAATTACAATTTTCGTAAAATAGCTGGAAATATCTTACTATAATACTAGCAGCGAATTTTGTTTATATTTACCATGAATCCGGCGCGTAACTTTCAAAATTGCTTTAATTCGCCTTGCCGGAACGAGGGTTTGTTTAGACATAAAAATAACCTCCTTATTCTCAAAGAGGATTAAGAAGGTTACTGTTTAAACTGTATTTCGTACAGTAAATCGCTCAAAATCTGGAGCCGGCAATCGGAATTGAACCGATGACCTGCGCATTACAAGTGCGCTGCTCTACCAACTGAGCTACGCCGGCAAATACTCGAAAGCATAAAATATAATACCACAGATGCCGACAGTTTTCAAGCCCTCGGGATAAAGTGGAAACTGCGTCTAAACAAATAATCTCCTGCCAAGGCGCAGAGAAAAAGCAAATATTGAATCCTAACAGAACCTTTTTTTCCTTTCTTTCAGCATCGAGAGAGCGGAAAAACAAAAAAAGGAGAGTCTTTTCCTTGCATTTTTTAATCGCTTTCAGACTTTCTTGGAAAATAAAAAACAGATAAAAATAAAATACATCTGCTCCAGGAAAACCAAAAAGACACCCCTTCCCTCCAAATTTATGCAATCCTTCAAGCCGAGGGAAGGGGCCGGGGGTCAATGTCATAAAGCTATAGCTACATTTTCTGGAAGAAATAAAACTGAAAATTAGGGCGTAGACCTCTCTCTTGCTCTCCCCCCAATGAAGTATTTTAATGAAGTGGATTCAGTGGGAGAGTAACCGATGTCTTCGTAGTCTAAAAGCTTTTAGAGATCAACGGCTGGGGTTACTCTTCCACTGAAACAACCACTTTGAACAACATCTTTGGGGAAGAGCAAGAGTTAGGTTAAATAGACATCTCGAACATATCCCATTTTATGGAAGCTTAACTTTATGACATTGGGCCGCGGGTTAGGTGATGATTTTAGACCCTCAAAGCCGCTAAATTCAACTTTTCATTTCTTCCGCCACTCTAAACGGATCACTGCTAACTACACTGGCCGCATACAACTCCATCGCCCCAATGTCCGCGGTCTTATTATTCGGATCGCCCCGGTCCACGATCCGCACCACCGCCGGGAACCCGCTCCAATCCTCACTACTTTCGGCCAACGGCGGCACATATAATACCAGATTGAAACTGCTCACACACATGCCCATCAACTTCTCGAGCACCCTGTGAACGGCATTGTACAACGGTGCACCGGGCTTCGGCGCAAACAAGATGATCTCTTTCTCCTTAACCGGCGTCAGATAAGCCATCCCTTTTACACCGTCCCATTCCCAGCCCAAACCAAGACTGGTATGTACCGTATGCATGTCACCAAAGACACAGTTCCCATGAGCTTGTTTATAAGCTTGAAAAGCCCGCCGCAACCCCTCCACCTTGGCGTAATGCATCCCTTTGGTCAAGGTCATTTGAGCATGGCCGTGGATGATCGATGCGCCGCTTTTCCAAAGACAGTTCCACATAAAGAAATAATATTTTGCCTCCGGGTCTTGCTCATAACCCTTCTTGGCCCACTCAAAACCGGTCTCGAAATAGTCGGTAATGGCATCCTTCGCCAGCTGCAGCGGATTATGCTCGTCAAAAATGATCAGCCCATGATAGCCATCATACTTGGCTACATTACTGGCGGTGATGCAGTGGCTGCCCTTGACTCGTCCGAAAGTATCGGCCGGGGTCCCTTGCTCCGGTTTGCAAAAAGGATCGCCGGCGCTGTTTTGGATGATCTGGCGCACCTCATCATTGACTTTACAATCCATCGGCCGGCTGGCCCGAATCTCATTAAACAGGGTACCTTCCATGGTTACCAGGTTGGTAACCTTGGTAATTTTCTGATTGGTCACCTTCTCCAGCGAACCGAAATTCTTATTGATCCAGCCAACCATGCTCTCCGGCGCTTCCAACTTTCCGATAGTGGTATCCACCCGAAATAAACGGTCAAATAAATTTTGCTGCGAACCGGGCAGTTCATTCTTTAACTCTATCAAATTGCTGATAGATCGTTGCGCGGTAATAGTGCTGCTGCCAGTGCTAGTGTAAGTGCTCATTGTACCAACTCCCCCCTTTTTAGAACTAATGACCGGCTACTGTGGCATACTCCCGTTCCATCCGGTTGGTGATGGCTTTGCGGTACAGCTCCACATACTTGGCGGCTGAATGTTTCCAAGAAAAGTCAGCGCTCATCGCCCGTTGAATTAAGGTCCGCCAGACATCGGTATATTGATATGTCTCAACCGCCCGGACAATGGAAGTATACATCGCCATGGCATCATACTTTTCAAAGGTGAAACCGTTTCCGTTATGAGTACGCGGATCGAAATTAGTGACGGTATCCTTTAAACCACCGGTTTCCCGCACGATCGGGATGCTGCCATACCGGAGCGCCAGTAACTGTCCCAATCCGCACGGTTCAAACCGGGACGGCATCAGAAACATATCGGACCCGGCGTAAATTTTTTGCGCCAGGGCGCTGTTAAAGGTGAGATGAACCGCGGCCCGGTCCGGATATCTCTGTTTGATGTTGCTAAACAATTGATGATAATATTCGGCTCCGGTGCCCAGCAAGATAAATTGGAAGTTTAAGTTAGCCATCATCGCCTCGATGACCTGCCCGATCAAGTCGAAGCCTTTTTGATCGGACAAACGGGAAATCATCCCGATCAGCGGCGTATGCGCGTTCGGAGTCAGACCCGCCTCCCGTTGAAGCGCCAATTTATTCTGTAATTTCAGCTCCGGATCGTTAAGGTCATAATGTTGATCAATATGGGGGTCAGTGGCGGGATTATTCACTTCATAATCTAAACCATTGAGAATGCCGTATAGTCGGTCCCGCCTTTCTTTGAGCAGCCAGTCAAAGCCTTCCCCATAATCCGGAGTCAAGATCTCCTGGGCATAGGTCTCGCTTACGGTGTTAATAACGTCGGCAAAAAAGATTCCCCTGCCCATCATATTCACCTGGTTTTCCGAACTCAAAGCCGGCGGCAGCATCCCCTGGTAATTCTCAATACCGGCGATCTCCAGTACCCGCCTGCCAAATACTCCCTGGTAAGCCAAGTTATGAATGGTATAAACCACAATAGTCTTTTCAAAAAAGGGATCGTCCCGGTAGATGGTCTGTAACCAATTAGGAATAATCGCAGTGTGCCAATCATTGCAATGCAGTATATCGGGGATCCAGTTTAACGCCTTTACCATCTCCATGGCGGCCCGGCAAAAGAAGACAAAACGGTCGGCGTCATCGTTATACATATAGATCCCGTCCCGGTCATAATACTTGCTGTTATTCACAAAATAAACCGGAACCGTCTCTCCGATCCTGCCCTCAAGGATCGAGGCCTGCTCGGTTGCACCGTTCATCGGGACCGCCAACTGAGCCACTTTGGTATTTAATTTAAACTTTTCTCTGTCAATGAAACCGTATCCGGGCATAGCCACCCTGACATCATGTCCCAGCTCTTTTAAAGCCTTCGGTAAAGCACCCGCCACGTCGGCCAAGCCACCGGTCTTGGCAAAAGGAACCACCTCGGCGGCTAGTACTAAAATTTTCAAAGGGCTTTCGCTCATTATTTCACTCCTCGTAATTTGGAAGTCTTGCCATTAACCCTTAGTTTAATCGGATGAGTTTTTTTTAAACCCTCAGGCGGCGACTTTTTGAATCTTCGCGGAGTAAAAATAATGGTAATTTTTATTTCTGACTAGCTACCACCCGGTAGCCGCTCTCTTTCTCCCATTCACTCACATTACCGAAGACCTCGGCCATTTTTTTCTCTAGGCTCTTGGCGCCTTGCTTGGTCATAATCACGGCCGCGAACCGCCCTTTAGGATTCAATGCTTGGTAGGCTTCGTCAACTAATGAATAAATGACTTGTTTCCCGGCACGGATCGGCGGATTGGTGACAATAAGGTCGAAATTTGGTTCAGGAAAAGCGCTAAACCCTTCACCGGCTTTGATAATCACATTGGCGATCCCGTTTTGTGCCGCATTCCTTCGGGTTAACTCCACCGCCCTTTCATTAATGTCACTCATATACACTTCCGCTTGGGGCAGCAATTTAGCCATGATTAAGCCGATCGGCCCATAACCGCAACCAAGATCCAAGAGACTGTGGATACTGGGGTCTACCGGTAAAGCCTTAATCAATATTTTGGTACCGGTATCCAAATGATTTTTAGAAAATACCCCGGCATCGCTGGTCATTTTCAAGGAAACTCCCCGGAGTTCGATTTCAAACTCGGTTAGATTATGACCCGAAGTCGGCTGAGCCGAATAATAATGATCGGACATTGAATTTTCACCTCGCCAATATTATACCGGGTTTCTTCAATGATTGGTAGAAAAGTTGTTGAAATCCCGTCTATTGTCTTAACCCGCACATCCGATTAGGCACAAAGCCATTTTTTCCTCAAGAAGTAGCCTTAGCCTTTGGAGTCTAAAATCACCTAACTCTTGCTCTTCCCCTTAGAAGTGTCTTACGATTGTAATTTCAGTGGAAGAGTACTCTCACGCACGTTGTGCGTGTTGCCGTTGATCACTAAAAGCTTTTGGGCTTCGAAGGCATCGGTTACTCTCCCACTGAATCCGCTTCATTAAAATACTTCATTGGGGGAGAGCAAGAGAGAGGTCTGCGCACGAGTTTACATTTTTATCCCTTCCAAAAAATGTATCTGTAGCCTTTGACATTGACTCTTGCCCTTCCCCCAGAAACGTTAAAATTCGGGTTTTGTCAGGTGAAATGGTAATCCGTGGGCCGTTAATGTCCAAATTCATATTGATTAAACTGATTATAAAGATGAAACAGCAAATTATTACCTGACATAAGCTAAATGATCCAATGTTATTCAAAGTCTTAAAGCGTTTTTACCACAGAGAACATGGCGGTCACAGAGTAAAACAAAGACCGATCCTGATTTGAAGTTAAAATTACTAGATTCTATTTGTTATTCTCTGTGTTCTCTGTGACCTCTGTGGTTAAGTATTTTGTATCGGGTTTCCACGACCCCGATCAGACGCGCGGATTAGGTCAAAAAAAGACCCCCACTTTTGTGAAGGTCTTTTGTAGTTCATATCAAAATTTCAGACTAGAAGAAGTTATAATGCACAAAGATGCGGGCTTCGGCAAAACTGGAAGCGAGCAAGAACAGCAAGCCGTATATAAATACTTCCCGTTGATCCGGGGTGAATGTTACCGGCCAAAATTTACGTTGCTTCTGCCAATTCCAATCAAGCCAACTAGGTGCCGCCAGCCAGGTAAATTGGGTGCTGGAAACGATCAATAATAAATAGGAGAACCAAATCCATAATCCATAGCGGGCAAAAAGGATTAATGAACCTAAAATCCGATTGCTGCCAGTCGGGAAAGGCAGTGAAAGCGTTCCCATGGCGGCGCCCCACATAATGGTATATAAGGCAAAATAAATCAGACTCATATTCCAGCGGCCGATTCTAAAATAGTTAAAGATAAAGATGAAGATAATCACAAATGCCAAATGATTGAAGAAGTTTTCTACGGTCAATAAGATAACATTGCCCCAGATACCGAAATTCTTGATCACATCGGCATTATGCGAACCAAATAACTTGGCGGCCCAAGGTCCGATACCTTTGACGATCTGCGGTGAAAAGAACTTTTGAACCATGAAGGAATTTTCCATCAGGTTTATTTTATTATAGACAAAAGAGAAAAAAGCCCAGCTGGCAAAGAATAATAACAGACCAAAAATCAGGAAGCCACAAATTCTAAAATAAATATCCTCATGAAACAAAAGATTGAAAGTCTTTTTGCAGAAACCAGCAAATCCTTTAGAATCGTGACTTGGTTTTATTTTGGCGCTAGCCGGTTTATTTGCTTTGGACGTCGACGGCTTCAAATTTACTTCCCCCTTATTAATATAGATATCTATCCTTGTAAAATTCTTTAACTTTATTCGCCGTCCTTTGTCAATTCCCTTCCACTCCCAGAAAAAAGAGTCTAAATCATCTATTTAACAGCGTTGGAACGATTTAGTTGCTGATAAAGCATTTTGGCAATTCCAATTCCTTGGCCATCTTCGGAGACCATTTTGGCGACTTCATCTTGAAACATACCTTGAAAATAGTCGCCGCCAAATCCGGACCCGAACATTTTTTGCGAACTTTGCATCGATTCAAACATCTGTTTAACCATTAACGCTTCAAAACTTTTGCAAGTCTTGATCATTTCTTTCTGATCGGCGCTAGTCATGTTCATCTTTTGACTGGTAGG
>WSSedL1CaDRAFT_10001454_pt1 | contig 13708 bp, 8 predicted proteins | sample WetSurSL1Cattail_FD_9464 | JGI IMG/M metagenome (IMG submission 9464)
CAGTCGCTATATAGACACGTCCAAAGCAGCGGGGATCTCCCGTAATACTTACAATATCACCATACATCTGTTGATCACTGTTGATTCTCTGCCAGGTCCTGCCTTCATCGAACGAACGATAAAATCCATAATCACTGCCAATTATACCACTCACATACAAAGTGTCAAAACTATTTCCGGGTGCTGCCTTGCCCATACCTTGACAAAACACTTCTTCACCTTCCGACGTAATACGTTCCAAATCAACCTTTTTACCTTCTTTATGGATAAGCAACCTCCACAATCCTCCCTTACCGACAGCCAACCAGATCACTCCCTGTTTACCTGACTGGACACGAATCTCGGTTCTTGGTTCTCTTTCTATATTACCCAGTTCCAGTACAGGAAAACTCTCCGGCACATCAATTTGATGGAAGCTACAGGCGCGATCGGTGCTGATATAAAGCTTAGAATTTTGGCCAAAGCCATAGAACACTTCCGGATCGATACGGTCGGAAAACACCTTCAAGGTTCCTGAACTTTCTGTATCCTGGTGTTGTTCCCGGTCATAAATCCTTGTTTGTGTCCACGTCTGACCACAATCATTGGTGACGACAACCGCCTGTGCCGGGAGACGGAAATGATCCGCTATACACCACACCAGAGTTCCTGCGTCGGCAGATACTGCCGTCCATCCTGGATTTGTGTTGGGGCTTCGCACTGCTTTAATTAGCCGGTCAATTCTCTCAGATATATTTACAGGATCGGGCAGTCGAATAAAGGTTTTACATTGATCCTCGGACCATAGTATGCCCCCTGTCGTTTTCCCTTTCCAATTTCCTCTGGCCGAGACCGCAACAAGCTCCGGCGTACTATCCGGGTAATCTGCATTCAAGCAGGTGATATATCGGTGATTGTTCTCATCCGCGAACGAATTTTCAGCCGGTCGGGTCAGATCGGTAAAAGCAAATCCACCCAAATCTCCGATCATATCTAACAATTGTACCTCTCCACCGGGCGGACTGTAAATATTCATGTGAACCGTCTCCTCCAAACCCTTGCAACATGGTCGAAAGATTACCTCTTCACCTTTCCGGGCATTTGTTAGGTTCTCTGTCATAAAGATGCCGGTACCGGAATTGAATACCGCCCGATTCGGATTAAAGGGATCCAGCTTGATATCGGAAATCCAGTGAAGCAGATTATGATGATCATTATATTCCGGCTTCATATAAGGAACCTCTTGAAAATCCATAATACCAATTTCAAGATCATAAAGTACGGGAAACCAATGCTCTCCGTAATCGGTGGTATAAAGAACTGCCTCCTCCCTGCTGCTACCCTGTGTTGAACAGATTAGGCAGCCGGAATGGCTAATCATTGCATCGATACCGCCAAAACCGGCGATTTTACTGACCCGATCACAGCCTCCGCCCATAAAGCTCAGATCCGGAGTGACATAGTTAACTTCAGTAATTTCTCCCTTTGGCGACAGCTGATAACGTAGGATGCACCCATGCTCGTCTCCTCCCGCATCACAAGAATACCCCGCCCATCCGGATTGAGGCTTCCCGGTGGCTGCCATTGTGATAAACAGATAGCCTTCCGAAAAAGCAGCTCGCTGCCCGACAAAGCCCGGAAAGCTTCCAAAGCTTTGATTCTCCGGCTGTCCCGGAAGTGCTTCAAAGGAATTTCCTGCATCTCTTGAAATGTATAGACTGCTTCCACGAATTGTAGCACCCGGAGAATTGGCTTGTCCGGAAACGGATACCACGATAGTATGGCATCGTTCGTCTACCTGCGACCTACTGTCCAACCATATGAATGCAAGATTATGCTCCTCTTTTCCACCCTTCGGTATTACCGGAAGCCTCTGAAAGCTTTCTCCTCGATTCGTTGATATTAATAGCCCCTCAGCTAGAGAAGCAAAATACACAATATTCGGATTATGAGGATCTATGGCTAGTCTCTCCCCCGTGCCTCTTCCCGGAGCATTGCCGTGAATCTTTGCCGGAACCTTAAAATATTCAAAGTTTTTTCCGAAATCAATCGATCGACATATATAATTATTCTCAATATAATCTCCTGCAACCGTGAATATCCCGCCCGGGTGTGTCGGATCTACGGCAATGGATAACGGATAGGATTCCCACTTTTCAGTCGCTTTTACATGATCCATCAGGGAAAGCCAAGTACGAGTATGAAAGTCATACCGGTAAACACCTCCGACATCCGTTCGAGCATACAAGATATTCCTTTCCTTTGGGTGAAAACATAAACCCGTGACAAAGCCACCTCCGGGCACCGGAGCATTCTTGTATTCATATGGTACATATACATTCTGTTCTTTATTCATTCAAGTACCTCATGATATATAATTTCTGTAAATGCGACTTGCTCGCATACACTAATTTAATCTATAACTCATAAAAGCATGGATATCATTACTATTAGCTTGCTTAATAGAGATTATATCATGTTTTACCGTTAAAATCTTGGTATAAAGTAATAGAATTCTTGCAGAAAAATATATTTTGATTTCTCAGAGGCTTTCGATGCAAAAAGAGCTTCGAAAAGTATAAAATACTTTTACAAAGCTCCTACTCTTTACATGATAAATCTATTACTTACAGAGAGAAATTTATTTCTTACAGAGTTAAATCTATTTTTTTCGGAGATAAATCTATTCTTTACAGAGATAAATCTATTCTTTACAGAGATAAATCTATTCTTTACAGAGATAAATCTATTCTATTCTTTACATATTCTTTTGTTCTTTAGCTGTGCAACATCTCATCAAGAACAGTGGACAGCTTTTGAATTTCATGTATTGATTCCCTGACCGATAGAATATCATTATTCTCGCTTTCAATGGTCGCAAGAATTTCTTCATTGGAAGCACTATGTTCTTCAGAAATACTGGCAATATTCTCAATGCGCTCCTGGACTTGTATAAACTTCTCAAGGATTCTGCCAATCATGGTATTCTCCTGCTCGAGTAGGTGAAAAGTTTCATTAATGGCACTCTCAACGTCCCTAAAATAATCGCCAACTTCACCGAGTGCAGTATTCCCTGCCTTCACGGCTCTCGTCCCCTCGCCGACCTTATCCACTGCTTCAGCGGAATTTTGTGAAATGATACCGATAATTTCTTGTATGCTCTTCGCCGTCTTTGCACTCTGTACTGCAAGCTTGCCTACTTCACCGGCAACTACTGCAAAGCCCTTACCCTGCTCACCAGCCCTTGCTGATTCTATGGATGCATTCAAGGACAACAGGTTCGTCTGTTGAGATATCTGAGCTATTCCTTCAAGGAAAACATTGATTTCCTCTATATTTTTCTGAAGAACTGTTACGGTCGAGGAAGCTGCACCCACCGCCTGATCAATTGTCTCCATCTGTGCAAACATCGTATGAATTTTATCAGAGCCTTGCGAAACCTTCTTTGAAATAATATCAGAGTGGTATGTAATCTTCTCGGCTATCTCCTTTGTATCATTCACTTCATTGATGGCTTCCGTCATATTTGTATTGATCTGATAAATGCTCTCTGACTGATGCCCGGTTCCTTCTGCAACCTCATTCATAGTCATTGTTGTTTCTTTGCTGGACTTTATGATCGAATTCATGTTTTGGTCAAGGGTGGATACATTTTGGTTTAAAACAGAAGAAGATTCTTCTACCTTTTTAAAGGTTGCTGTTAGTTTTGAAAGAAGGTCATTGACCTCCTCTTCTTTTTTCGTAGCTCTCATGATAATCCCACTGCCCCATTTGATGGAGAAAAAAAGAACAACAAAGATTGCATCAATCATTAGCAAAGTGGATAGAAGAAAACCAAGAGACCGCTCCTGTCCAAATAGGGCTACCCCATTGGTAAAATAGAGAACGAAATAGGTTGCATTCACAATGACTGCAAAGGATATTAATAATCCTATGGAATAATATAAGCATAGAACAACAATAGAAGCAGCTATGGTATATAGGTTTCCCTGGTCTGTGGGATCCTGCATTAAAGTGGAAATTGCCGCCGCAAAAATAATGATACTGTAGGTGAATCCCTTAGCCCTGCTGGGTATGGGTAAAAAATAAATTGCTACTACAATAACTGCTGCCGCCAATACCGGGATCGACAAATCAAGTCCTTCAGAAAAGCTTTTGCTCGTAAAATTATACACTAAGGTCATCAAACAAACTGCAAGAATAATACATACACAGACGAAATCTGCCTTTTTAAAGTTGTATATCTTTTTATTCAAACGAATAAACCTCCTTTATTGATAAGTATAATATGTATTATATGACAATATCTTACATTGTACAAGATTATTTTAAGTATTTTCCTCCTGTAAATTACATAAAATTACTATTCACAGCCCATTCAGGAATTAGGCATTATGATTTCGACAAATGATTTTCGAAAAGGAGTAGTGCATACGAATTGCGTAATGCAACTAAGCGGGAGCGGCTCCGCTTCGGAAACATTTGTCGAAATCATATCACCATCTTTGACTGGGCTGTGAATAGTAACACATGAAAAGAGAGAAAACCCGAAGGCTTCCTCTCTTTTCACGTCGTTAACAAAAATCCAAATTGGGAGTTATAAGTGAATTCATTCGACCGGTCCTACCTATGCCGGAAGCTAACATTATGGATTACTGCAAGTCAATATAAAGCAGGGTTTTTAATAAAACATTGGCACCCTTTAAGCAGTTTTCCACAGGAGTATACTCAATTTCACAATGACTGTGTCCACCGACACTGGGGACAAAGATCATCGTGGTGGGAATAACATCAATCATAAACTGTGCATCATGTCCGGGTCCGCTGTAGATTCTTCGATTCGAATACCCCAACTCTTTTGCACCTTTTTCAACATAATCAACCAACTCAGAAGTAAAGGTTACAGTCTTTCGTGCCCAGGCTTTGGTATAGCATACCTGACATTTTTCAACCTCGGCGGGAATCTTTTGAATGATATGAAGCACCTGCTTTATAACCTCCGGATCCTGATGCCTTGCATCCAAAGTAAACTTTACTTCGTCCGGGATTATCGTATGGATATTGGGATGGCAGGAAATTTTACCTGTCGTATATACTAATTTGCTGTCCAGCTCATCCAACTCATCATGTAGATACTGAATTGTCTTGACTGCAGCATAAAGGGCATCTTTACGATATTTCATCGGTGTCGTGCCTGCATGGCCGGCTTGACCGGAAAAGGTAAACTCATAATTAATCATACCGCATACTCCTTCGAGAATACCGATATCAAAGCCTTCTGCTTCCAATACAGGTCCTTGCTCAATGTGTAGTTCCACAAGAGCTGTTGTCTTTGCAGGATTCATACGATTCGCTTCATCACCCATGTATCCGCTTGCTTTCAGAGCATCACCAAAGGTATATCCAAGCTTATCCTTTGCGACAGAAGCCAACATGTCGTCCTTATTGAACTTTCCACAGATTACACCGGAGGACATCATTGCAGGTTCAAAGCGTGCACCCTCTTCATTCGTCCATACAACAACCGTAATCGGATGTCTGTGAGGTATATTTTCTTTCACGATTGTCTCTGCGGCTTCCATCGCAGTCAATACTCCGAGTACTCCGTCATAATTACCGCCCTGCCTTACAGAATCCAGATGCGAGCCGGACATAATCGCCGGCAATTCTTCCGTTCCCGGAATCGTTGCATACATATTAGCCATATCATCCGTCACCACAATAGCTCCGATTGCTTCCATCCTCTTCTTGAACTCAGCTCTTGCTTCTAATGCCTCCGGTGACAGTGAAAATCTTGTGATACCGCCCTTTCCGGTATCGCCGAATTTACTGAATACTTTAATCTTTTCATTTAATCTTTCCAAACTACATAATGCCATTACTAATTACCTCCTTCCGAAATGTCGCACAGCGGCATCTTGTTCCTCACTCTGGTTCCCGGCACGATAGCTTGAACGGGACAAACCATGACACACAGATGGCAACCGACACATTTTCTCGGTTCCATTATCGGTTTTTTACTTTTAACGTCCTGTGTCAGTGCCTGATGCCCGCCGTCGTAACAGGAAAGATAACACCGTCCGCAGCCCAGACACTTTGCTTTATCGAATTTGGGATAGCATATACTATCCCTGTTTAAATTGTCAGCCGATATAATATGTTCTAGGGCATTTCCTACAATCTCTGAAATGCTTTTATATCCATGAGAACTTAAATATAGTTTCATTCCCTCAATCATATCCTCAATAACACGGTAACCATACTGCATGACTGACGTTGTTACCTGAATATTTGCACAGCCGAGTGCCATGAATTCCGCCGCATCTCTCCAGGTTTCAATACCACCCATGCCGCTGATCGGAACTTTTGATAGCTTACTACAGCTTTTCATGGAATGAATAAAACGAAGTGCAATCGGCTTCACCGCTTTGCCGGAATATCCTCCGACACTGGTCTTTCCCTCGACATCAGGCCCGGAAGAAAAGGTATCCAAATTAACATTCATGATACTCTTAATTGTATTGATTGCCGCTATTCCGTCTGCACCTGCCTCAATTGCCGCAATTGCAGGAATCTCCATGTTTCCTATATTCGGAGTCATCTTCGCAAGAATCGGAAGATGGGTTCCCCTGCGTACCGCTTTCGTGAATGCCGCTACCAGCTCTGTGTTCTGCCCCACATCTGATCCAAGTCCATCCGCAGCCATATGCGGACAGGAGAAATTGCATTCAATGATATCCGAGCCTGCTTCTGTCATAATCCTGGCAAGATACGTCCATTCCTCCTCTGTCTGTCCCATGATAGAAGCAATGATTATCTTACTCGGATAATCCTTCTTTAATTGCTTTAAATACGACAGATTTTCTTCCAACGAATGGTCTGAGATTTGCTCAATGTTCTTAAAACCGACAAAGGGTACTGTTTCCTTTCTAAGTGCATCAAACCTAGGCGATACCTCTTTAGGCACAAACGTACCGATCGTCTTGAAGGCTACTCCGCCCCACCCCATATCAAATGCTTTTGCGACCATTTCATAATTGCTGCCTACAACCGAAGAGGAAAGAAAGAAGGGATTCTCACATTGCACGTTGCAAAACTCAATGGATAAATCGACCTTCTCCTCCTTAACCCTTTCACAAGCAGCGAGGCCTTCCATGATTTCATCAATATGAACCGGTCTGTTTATTCTAGCCTTCAAGCAATCCTTCTTACACTGCTTTGACTCACAGCTTCGGCAAGGAAGTTCTTCGGGCAGCTTATTGACCGCTCCTAATTTGTTTTCAAAGCGCAGTGACCTTATAATGGAATCCACCGGAAGTCCATACGGACAAGCTTTCGTACACGGAGCCTCATGACAAAGCAGACACCCTCCCGCTTCTTCTGTAAGCATAATATCCTTGTAAGCCAGATTATTCATATCAATCACTCCAAACTTTAACTAATTTACCGATTTACATGCAACAAACTCAATCGTATGGATATGGGCCATGATATTTATGTTACAATATCCTTTTCTTGCTATTTGATGAGTAAAGAGAAGCTCAGCTTCTTTACTTATTCGGTACTCGTTTAATATACTTACCGAAGCCGGGTTCTCCGACAAAATCACCGTTATCATATACCAGCTTTCCTCTGACATAGGTTTGAACCGGATAACCGTGAAGCTTCTTGCCTTCCCAGATGGTATGATCATAATCGGAATGCATGTTACTTACGGATACAGTGAAATCTTTCTCTGTATCATATATTACAAGGTCTGCATCCTTACCTACCGTAAGTGACCCCTTCTCGGTACAACCAAAGATTTTAGCAGGGTTGGTGGAACAAAGCTCTACGGCACGATTAAAGCTAATCTTTCCTTCATTTGCAGCGGAAAGCATATAAGGATAAAGGTTCTCAATCCCTGCACAGCCATTCGGAATCTTTGTGAAGTTATCCTTGCCCCAATCTTTTTCATAGCTTTGGAACGGACAATGATCGGTCGCAACCGTATCTATCGTTCCTTTCTTAATGGCATCCCACAAAGCATCCTGACTTTCCTGAGCCTTCATCGGAGGTGAGCATACAAAATTTCTGCCATCCTCTCTCTTATAGACCTCACAGGTAAATTCCAGATACTGCGGACAGGTCTCAATGTAAATCGGAAAGCCTGCCAGCTTCGCCGCAATTGCTGCCTCAAGACCTTCTTTATCAGCCATATGAACGATATATAACGGAGCCTCTACCGATTTAGCCCAGTGAATTGCACGCTTATCAGCTTCTGCCTCTACGAATTCCGGTCTGCTCAGGTAATGATACCAGGGAGATAACTTACCTTCCTTTAAAAACTTCTCTACATTTAAATCAATTAAATCAGGATTTTCTGCATGTATATTAGTGATTGCTCCTACTTCCTTGGCCTTTAACAAAATCTTAACCAATGAAGCATCATCAACCATCATACCTTCTTTTTTATAAACAAGGAAACACTTGAAGCTTGTTACACCAAATGCGATAGCAGCTTCAAATTCGTCCAGCAAGGCATCAGAATTCAAATCGGTGATACAACAATGGAATGCGTAATCAACACAGGCCTCCGGATCACACATTTCTTTTCTCGCCTTTACTGTCTCAACAATTCCTTTGCCCTTACGCTGTATCGGATAGTCAAATACTGTGGTTACACCTCCACAGGCTGCAGCTCTGGTTCCTGACAAGTAGCTGTCCGCCGATACGGTTCCGCCAAAAGGCATTGCCAGATGGGTATGTACATCAATTGCTCCCGGTAATACTAATTTACCGCTTGCATCAATTACATTATCTGCTTCCATCATTAAGTTCGTACCGATACATACAATTTTTTCATCTTGAATTGCAATGTCTGCTACATAGCTTTCTTTTGTGGTAATAATTGTTCCGTTTTTGATCAATAAATCCATGGCAACCTCCAATCCGCCGTCTTGCGGCGATCACCTTCCCAATTCCCTTTACTTCTAATTCATGATCCAGACTGTTTCTTGCTCTGTTTATAGCTTGTTTATAGCTTGTTTACAGTCCTGTGTTATGTCCTGTGTTATTTTCATCAGAACATTTTCTTAGAGGAAAAGGCTGCTACATAAAAATATTTCTACTAAATTGCAGCAGCCTTTTATGAGGAAACAATTTCTGTCAGTCGATATTATTATTTATTAATTTTATATACCAGAACCAGACCTGATCTTTGGAATACTTGAGATACTTCAACCAAATCCATACCGCCTGAATTAGCAGCGATTAAGTTGGATACCCATGTTACACCGAAATCAACCTGTGCATTATTAACAGCTGTTGTCTCTGCAACATCACCACCTCCGGGAACGATAGTAACATTTAAGCCTGCTTCTGTGTAGTAACCCTTTTCAAGTGCTACATAATAGCCCATGAACTGTGCCTGAGGTAACCATTTTAGCTGAATTGATATATCTGTCTTCTCAGGAGTGAACTTTCCATCGGAAGCCATAGCTGCTGTCCAGAAAGAGTTATCTCTGATATTATCAAGTGTTAACGTCTGTAACTTGTCTGCTGCTGTTGAATCCTCCAGCTTAATGTACTGTTTTGCAAGATCAAGTGTCTGCTGAAGAGCTTTATCATCCATATTGCCATAGTTAGTTACAGTAGCACCGGTTGTATCGGTTTCAACAAGCTTCTTAACTTCGGAAGCCATATATGACTGATGATCCGCCGAAACAGAAGAGCCATTTTTGAAAACGATTTCTGCAGCTTCCTCCGGATTAGCACAAGCATATTCCCAACCCTTCATAGATGCGTAGATGAATGCCTTTACTGTCTCCGGATTAGCAGTTGCAAAATCCTTTGTACAGAAAATGTTATCCTCTAACATTGCCACGCCTTCGTCATTCATGTCGACATATTTAACTGTATCGCCATACTTATATGCTCCGTCATAGCTGTTCTTCACCAAACCAAGTTCATTGTAGGTCATGGCCGATGCTAGTAGAATGGAGTCATCATCAAAGCCATCCATATCAAAATTCTGGCTTAAATAAGTAGTCGGCTGTCCGTATTTGGATAATAGAGCCTGAATCTCATATTCATTACCAAGACCCCAGTTGCCCACCTGACCCTTAGTTGCTGCATCAACAACAATGCTCTCGATGGATGCATCTGCTGCATAATACGCTCCTGTACTTGCCGACGAATCGTCTGCTGCTTTTGTTGCTTCCGGTGCATCGGTTGCACTTACACCGCTATCCTCTGTCTTGGAACCACATGCTGTTAACAAGGTAACAACGAATACGAAAGTCAATACTAAGGAACAAAGCTTAGATAATTTTTTCCCTGTTAATTTTTTCATTAATTAGTCCTCCTTTAAGAAATTAAGTTTAGGTTATTATTTATATCAAGTTGAATCTTACCGTTAACGGCGTCCCTTCAACATAATACCTTCTGTAATAAGAAGAATTACATACATGATAATTCCGATTGCGCAGGCAACCGTGATGTATGCCCATGCCGTTGCATATTGTGCCAATACGATGTTTTCACGGATCTGACGTCCGACGCCGATGATATATTCCGCAAAATACTCACTAACGAGGGCACTGATTACACAGCCCGGAACACTAACTCTTAAAGCTGTAAATACATAAGGAATGCTATTCGGAATGCGAAGCTTTAAAAATATTGTAATCTTGTCGGCGGCAAAGGATTTCATCATATCCAGAGAAAATGGCTTAAGCTCATTAAAGCCCCGGTATGCATTGATACTCATGGATACGGTACAGGTTATCATGACCACCAAAATCTTGGCCAACATACTTCTTATGTTAGGATTCCTACTAAAATCCTTGGTCAAATTATTTAAAATCGGAGCAATTGCTATAATTGGTATTGCGGTAAATGCAGATACAATGGTAAGTCCTCCGACACCCCATTTTGGAAAAACAGTTGCAAGGATTGCCAGCAAATACCCAAAAAGGGAACCTAAGATAAGACCACCAAGTGCTACAATTACCGTTGCCTTAACATTTAAAAGAATTGACGGTACATTTTCGGATATAATTCGAAATATTCTACCCGGTAACGGTAAGGTATACGTATCTGCTCCGATTATCTTGTGCAAAAGCTGCGTCTGCCAAAGTACTGCAATGACTACACCGAACAAAACGGGGTAAAGGATCGTGGATATTGACTGCTTCCTGATCTTTAAATTTCTTTTCTTCTCCATCACATCACCTCTTCTTCACTTTCGTAGCGCGCTTATAGGGTGATAGCACCTTTTCGATAACTGTCATCAAAAAGTAGCTGAGGATTCCGATCAACGCACTGACAAATACAATCTGCCAGAAAACATAGATGGTCATCGCATGCTTTAGGGATTGGGAAAGCATACACCCAAGTCCTCCGCCGCCCTGTAGTGTATCAACCAGAATGGATGCCGTGATTGCCATTGGCGCCGAAATCTTAAGTCCGGTAAAAAAATACGGTATACTGGAAGGGATTAACAATTTTGTGTATATCTGAAACTTTGTTGCCGCAATGGAATACATTAGTTCATGCTTTTCCTTCTCGACCGATTTGAAACCGGCCAGCGTATTTGTTGCCACCGGATAAAAAGTCAGGATTGCCGCAATTACAATTCGGCTGTTGTCGATATCCTTCGTTATAGCAAGAATAATCGGCGCCATACCAAGAATAGGAATCATCTGAATAATCATCAAATAGGGAAAGAACATCTTCTCAACTGCCGTAAACAGACTCATAAAAAGTGCCAGTAAATAGCCGATCATAATTCCAATGAGAAAACCAATGCCTGCCCGAAGCAATGTAATACCTGCATTGCTTAATACAATTTGTAGCGCTGTCTGCGTGCTGTTGACCAGCTTATGACTGAAAATCGATTCTAATATTTGATACAGGTGGGGAAGTACATTTTCGGGAGTACGTTTTGACCGGGCTATAGTGGCAGCACCCAACTCCCACACACCGATCATTCCCAGCACCCAGACAAAGGTTACTATTTTGCTTGAGGAAAGGGCCTTTTTTACTTTATTCATAAATATCCTCCCATTTTCAGTCTCACAAGCTTTCAAAGCTGTTTCTTACTTTTGTTACCATTGCATTGAATTCCGGCGAACTCTTGATAGATAAGTCCCTTGGCCTGCCCAGTGTAATGTCAACTACTGCTGAAACCCTGCCCGGATGAGGTGATAAAACAACGACTCTGTCCGACAAAAACACAGCTTCTTGAATGTTATGTGTAACGAATAAGATCGTCTTATTCGTTTTCTTCCAGATACGAAGTAAATCTTCATGCAGCTTTTCTTTTGTAAACTCATCCAGTGCTGAGAAGGGTTCATCCATTAGTAGTATCTCTGGCTTTACTGCCAGTGCTCTTGCAATACCTACTCTTTGCTGCATACCACCACTCAACTCATGAGGATACTTCTTACCAAACTCCATCAAACCCACAAGCTCCAACATCTTTGTTACTCGTGCGGTTCTATCCTTCTTTGGTATACCCATCATCTCCATAGGCATACATACATTTCGCCTTACCGTTCTCCAGTCCAGTAATACCGGATTCTGAAATACAATACCATATTTCTTCTTAAGTCTGATTTCTCTTGGTGACTGACCTCTTACGGTAATCTTACCGCTGGTCGGCTGCTGCAGCTCGGCAACGGTACGAAGCAGTGTCGTCTTTCCACAACCGGAGGGGCCAAGTAAGGAGATGAATTCTCCCTGCATAATATCAAGATTTATATTTTGCAAGGCGATTACCGGTTCACCGCCATCTTTATCCGGGAAGCTGACACCAAGATTTTCTATCCTTATTTCCACTTCATTTCTATTCACTACCAATTCATCCGAATCTAATCTTTCTGCTGCTCCCATATCAATACCATTCCTTTCAATAAACTAAACCAAAAGCATTCCAAATTCTTGTGTAATAACAAAAAACGGCGTAAAGCTATTCGCTCTACGCCATTGTAAATTAAGATGCTTTCTATTTAATTACCAAAGCTTATTATAAATTTGAATCAAATCTTCCTTACTGACTGTTTTAATCGTATTGGAAGGGCTGCCGCTTGACATTGCATCCGTTGCCATCTTATCAACTAGTGTTTCAAAGGTTTCTTGTTTGATTCCATACTCTGCGAGTGTAGGAATATTACAATGCTTGCATATCATCCCCAACTCCTGGAGAAATGCTTCTGAGGCTTCTTCCTCTGAAGTACTTTCCTCCGCAACGCCGATGGTTTTTGCTATCCTTGCAAATCTCTCATAACAGCCATCCAAGGCAAAGGTTAAGCATTCTTTGATTAACATGGCATTGGAGATTCCGTGAGGAACATGAAATAGTGCACCGATCGGTCTGCTCATTCCATGCACCAGTGTAACGGATGCATTATTGATACAGACACCTGCCTCGTAAGCTGCAATTTGCATCTCTTCTCTTGCCTTAGCATCACTTCCGTCATCGTATGCTTTCGGAAGATATTTGAAAATACGCTTGATTGCTGATAGTGCATAGATATCGGTCAGTGTATTCCCTTTTCTTGAGGTGTAGGATTCAACCGCATGGGTTAAAGCATCCATTCCGGTTGCTGCCGTGATATCTTGTGGTGCCGACATTGTTAAGGAAGGATCGATGACAGCCACATCCGGCAGAAGGTCATCCCCTTTTAACAACATCTTTATATCCTTCTCTGTATCCGTAATAATCGTGAATTTGGTAGCTTCCGAG
>WSSedL1CaDRAFT_10001455_pt1 | contig 13703 bp, 16 predicted proteins | sample WetSurSL1Cattail_FD_9464 | JGI IMG/M metagenome (IMG submission 9464)
TCGCTTGCATTAAAACGCAGGGAATGGTTTATCGGTCTGTGGGAAAAATCCCGCGCTTTTTCTTTCCCTGTTTCTTTCTCTAACGCTTAATCTGGGTTTAACTAATTCTTCAAGAATTGGTTTTGATGCGCGGATTTTTTCAGCGACAAGTTTTGCGTTGTTTTTAATTGAGTTTTCTATAATGTCGCCGCTTTGAGATTTTGCCATATCGACGGCAGGTTTGATAGCGTCGGTAATGCTTTTAAAACATCCTGGAATTTCGCCTTCCTGAACAGCCGCGATGACAGCGGCGCATTTTGAATGTCCCATTACTACTACTAAGTTTGAGCCAAGACGTTCAGCTGCAAATTCAATACTGCCAAGCGCGTTATCATCTGTTATATTGCCCGCAACGCGGATTACAAATATATCCCCAAGGCCCAGGTCGAACAATACTTCTGGCGCAACCCGGGAATCTGAACAGGTAACAATAATTGCAAAAGGGCGCTGTTCATTTGCCACTTCAGTTCTGCGTTTTGCGCTTTGGTTTGGATTTATTGCTTTCGATTCAACAAATCGTTTATTGCCCGACATTAGCCGTTGAAGAGCAGCTTCGGGGCTAACTTCGTCCTTTCCGGCTAAAATATTACCGCTAATCAATATTTCTGACAAGGAATATTACGGCTGAAAATACAGACACAACATTGTAACACACGAACTCCATAATAATTTTCCTTCATTGTAAAAAAATGCGGCAGTATAATAGCGCAAACAAATATAAAATGCGCAGTTATTAAACTGCGCTACAAATAAATTTCAATTGTTTTTATTTTAATAATGTCACTGTTCCGGTTGAAATATCATATTCGGCGGGAGCGACCATTAATTTATTTTCTTTAATTAATTCTTCAAGAATCGGTTTTGATGTGCGGATTTTTTCAGCGACAAGTTTTGCATTATTTTTAATTGAGTTTTCTATAACGTCGCCGCTTTGAGATTTTGCCTTATCGACGGCAGGTTTGATAGCGTCGGTAATGCTTTTAATATGCCCGGGAATTTCGCCTCCCTGAACTGTGGCGCTAACGGCTCCGCATTTTGAATGTCCCAGAACTACGACTAATTTAGAGCCAAGATGTTCTGCCGCATATTCTATGCTGCCAAGAGCGTTATCGTCTACAACGTTGCCTGCAACGCGGATAACAAATATGTCGCCAAGTCCAAGATCGAATAAAATTTCGGGAGAAACGCGGGAATCGGAGCAGGTTACAACAATAGCAAAAGGATGCTGCCCTTTTGTCAAATCTCCGCGGCGTTTAGCGTTTTGGTTTGGATGAATAACTTTTGATTTAACAAATCTTTTATTCCCCAGCATTAACCTTTGAAGAGCTATTTCCGGACTTACGCCCTCCGCCTCTCCTTCGGCAAAAAGAGAACCGCTTAAAAATACCACCGTTAAAATTACCGACAAAATATTGCAACGCAGTGTTTTCATAGTAACCCTCTTTGATAAATTTATAAATACGGGGGTATAATAATTTATTTTTTTGAAAAAATAAAATAGAATTAAAATATTTTTATTAGGGGCGTTTTGGTTTTTATAACGGCAGATGAATAATTCAGTTTAATTGCGCGGATATTCAATTTCGTTTTGTAAACGAGAAAAACTACAATACAAATAAAAAGATAATCGTTAATAGAGCCTATGAACCGTATGGGCGCGAATTGTTATTTCGGTCGTTGTCTGTATAGTTTTGAAAAAAAGCCGAACGTTGATCGAGAGGATCCGGGTTAATATCCTTTATTACGGTAAATCTTGGAGTACGAGGAGGAGGGTTAGAAGGACGATGCGTTTTTGCTACAGGCATTTTAGGAGCAGGCCGTTTAATAAAATTATGATCTGTTTGCGGCGGAGCTAAATAATAAATATTCGCCTGCTGTAAGGAGTTGTTTTGTTCAGGCGCATAATTATGGTGTTGGGCGCTATTATTAATTTCGTTATCAATATCATTCGATAAATCGGTTTGACTATTTTTTGACTTGTACAAAAAAAATGAAACGGTCAGACCAATAATAATTATTCCCGAGAAAATCAGCAACAATACAACTATGATAGACAGAAGCTCCATTTTATTCCAGCAATTATGAGAGTAAGTTTTTTATATATTGAGCAAATCAAGCGCCATTATCATTAATAGAAATTCAACGCAAAAACAGTATATTATGATCTTAAAATTAAATAAAATGAGAATTAGTATCATTATGTTACATATTATTATAAAGTTAAATCTTTTATGTAGGTAAAAATATATATAGTCAAAATGTAAAATATTTAATTTTATAATTGTTCAGTAGCCTGAATATTAACTAAGGACAAGAACAAAATACAATAAATAAATGAATATTTATACAAAAAACAGATAATTACAAAGTTTGAAATACGGTTTCTTCATCTTTATATTGACTATAACGAATAGTATATCTATATTTGGCCTGTTTTTTGCTCTTTTTACTTATTTTTTGATATGATAATAAAAATCTCTAATTTAAATGACGGTTCGAATAATTTTATATTTAACGAGCCGGTAAAAATAATTGGTCTTAAAGAGCCTTTTTTTGATAATTTTTTATTAAATTTAGACTTACAAAAATCAAATAGTCAGATAGCGCTTAATTCTGATTTGGTTTTGAAGGCTAAGTTTGACTGCGACAGATGCGGCGAAGAATATACGACTGAAATAAATACGTCGTATCAGATAATTTATATGTTTGGAGAGGAACCAGAAGAGACTGATTCTTTAAATTTAAAGTACTTGGCTTTTGACGCAGAAAAAATTGATATAACGCAGGATCTGTTAGATTATTCCATGCTGTCTATTCCGATGAGAAAGTTGTGCAAAGAAGACTGCAAAGGATTATGTTACAAATGCGGAACAAACTTAAACGTTAGCGCATGCAGTTGCGTAAAAGAAGAGACGGACCCCAGGTGGCTGCCTCTGATGGAATTGAAAAATAAATTAAATAATAATTAAAAAAATAACGGAATAAATATGCCACATCCTAAAAAACGAATGTCAAAAAGCAGAAGAGACAAAAGAAGAACGCATTATAAGGCTACAGCTTCTACGTTAGGAACTTGTCCTAACTGTAAGGAAATGAAGTTAACACATCGCGCATGCCCATCTTGCGGCTATTACAGTGGTCGTTCTGTTTTAGTACCAAAAAGTTAATATCCAATTTATAATTAATGGATAACTCTGATTCTAATAATTCGAAATGTAGAATTATTGTAGATGCAATGGGGGGCGACTTTGCCCCTCAGAATGCTGTTTTAGGAGCGGTACAAGCTCTTAAAGAAAATAATTTTTTCGAATTATATCTTGTTGGGAAAGAAGACGAAATCAAAAAAGTCCTCAAGGATAACGAGGCGCAATTTGATGATAAGTTTATTATTAACGCGTCTCAGGTCATTGGTATGGGAGATACTCCTACTACCGCAATAAAAGCCAAGCCGGACTCATCTATTGTAGTCGGGGCTAAATTAGTTAAAGAAAAAAAAGCGGACGCTTTTGTAAGCGCGGGCAATACCGGAGCTATGATGGCGGCCTCTACTTTGATTATGGGCAGGCTGCCTGGCGTTGGGCGCCCTACTATGGGCTCTCTTATGCCTACAAGCCAGGGTAAGTGTTCTATCTTTGACGCAGGCGCCAGCGTTGATTCTAAGCCGCAGCACCTTTTGGAGTACGCCATAATGGGCTCTATTTTTATGAAAGAAATTCATGGAATAGAAAATCCTAAAATTGGCATACTTAGCGTCGGGGAAGAAGATTCCAAAGGCAACGCCGTTACACAGGAAGCGTTCAGGCTGCTAAAAAAAACTAATCTTAATTTTGTGGGGAACATAGAAGGCGGCGATATTCTTAAAGGTACGGTTAACGTCGTCATATGCGATGGGTTTGTCGGCAATATCGTTTTGAAATTTGGCGAAGGCGTTCTTACGTTTTTGAAAGATAAGTTCAAAGCGTATGCTGGGCAGGGACTTGTGAATAAATTGAAAATAGGCTTGGTACAGGGAGCCATGCGAGAGATACTTAAAGATTTTGATTACCAGGAGCACGGCGGCGTTCCGCTGCTGGGCGTTAATGGAATCAGTATCATTGGTCATGGTCGCAGTTCTCAAAAAGCTGTTAAAAATATGGTTTTAAGAGCCAAAGAAATGTATGATAAAGAGCTTGTTCAGAAGATTCAGGACTCTCTTAGTAATTACTCAAATATCTCATAATGTAGGATAGAAATGCAGGAATATAAAAAATTAAATGCTGTTATTACTGGCGTTGGAATGTTTGTGCCTGAAAAAGTGATGGATAATGCATACTTTGAAAGTATTATTGATACGTCTGACGAATGGATTACAACAAGAACCGGGATTAAAGAACGCAGAAAACTTGAAAATGGAGCTACGAGCGACATGGCCGCTAAAGCTATTTTGGATTTATTAAAATCTAAAAACATGTCCGCCGAAGAAATTGATGTTATTATTATCCCTACTGCTACTCCGGATATGCTTTTTCCTGCTACGGCATGCATAGTTCAAAGAAAAGTTGGAGCTGTAAATGCTTGGGGTTTTGATCTTTTAGCCGCCTGTTCAGGATTTTTATTCGCTCTTCAGGTTGGCAGATCGTTAATTGAATCCGGTTCTTATAAAAAAGTTATTGTTTGCGGTTCCGATAAAATGACTTCTATTACTGATTACACTGATAGAAATACATGTATCCTTTTTGGCGACGCTAGCGCCGCAGTACTATTGGAGCCGACTGAAGATTTATCTATAGGCATTCAGGATTCAATCCTTAAAGTAGACGGCAACGGCGAAGAACACCTTCACATGAAGGGGGGCGGAAGTCTAAATCCTCCTACGCATGAAACTGTCGATAAAAAAATGCATTATATTTACCAGGACGGCAAAGCGGTTTACAAAGCTGCTGTGCCAGGCATGGCAAATGTTTCTTATGAAATTATGCAGAAGAATAATTTAACCAGCGACGATGTGGCCTATTTAGTGCCTCATCAGGCTAATTTAAGAATAATTGACGCTACTGCAAAAAGAATGGGCGTTGGAAAAGAAAAAGTTATGATAAATATTAATAAATATGGAAATACTACTACGGCTACTATTCCGCTTTGTTTAACGGAATACTCCAGAAATGGAAAGCTAAAGAAAGGGGATAAAATAATTCTTGCGGCTTTTGGCGCAGGCTATACCTGGGGCTCGATGTACATTGTATGGGGGATGGACTAATTATGAAAAGAGCATTTTTGTTCCCTGGTCAGGGCGCGCAGTATGTTGGAATGGCAAAAGACCTTTACGATAATTCCGTTGAGGCAAAAGAAATGATTAAAACGGCGGATGAAGTTTTGTCAATTAATCTTTCTCATATATTATTTAACGGCGACGAAGAATTATTAAAACAAACTGAATACACTCAGCCGGCTATCTTTCTTCATAGCGTAGTTTTAGCTTCGCTTATAAGAACTATTGACGCCAGCGCGGCCGCAGGGCATTCGCTTGGCGAATATTCAGCTTTGGTTGCAGCTAATGCAATTCAGTTCTCTGACGCTTTGAAATTAGTAAGAGCGCGCGGTTTGGCTATGCAGAAGGCCGGAACAGACAACCCTGGCACAATGGCGGCTATTATAGGCCTAAGCTCCGAAAAAGTTGAAAAAGCCTGTAAGGAAGCTTCTGTAGAAGGAATTGTTCAATGCGCTAATTTTAATTCGCCCGGTCAGGTTGTTATTTCGGGCAGCGTTCCAGGCGTAAGAAAAGCTATGGAAATCAGCAAAGCAAACGGAGCTAAATTAGCAAAAGAGTTAGTTGTAAGCGGCGCTTTTCACTCTCCTTTAATGGAATCGGCTAAAGAAGTATTGCAGAACGAACTGAACGTTACTAATTTTTACGACGCTAAGTTTCCTGTTTATGCAAATGTAATAGCTATGCCGGTTACTAATAAAGATGAAATTAAATCGCTTCTTTACCAGCAGGTAACTTCCCCTGTAAGATGGGAAGAAACAATTGTTAATATGATTAACGACGGTATTGAAGAATTTGTAGAAATAGGTCCCGGAAAAGTTTTACAGGGTTTAGTTAAACGGATTAACCCTAATGTCGCATCGTTCGGAATAGATAAATATACCGATTTGGAGAAATATTTATAATGCCTTCAGATTTTGAAAAGGTAATTAAAGGATTAAAAATTGATCCCATAATATTCACCCAGAAATTTAAATGTAAATGCCAGGGCGAGTGTTGTAATTACGGGGTCTATACAGATCTAAAAGAACGCGATTTGATCTTGAGCATAAAAGACAAGATCATTCCCCGTTTGGACGAAAGCCAGACTGCGGATGTTGAAAAATGGTTTGAAGCTCCTGAAGACGACGACGATTTTGAATCGGGCGTGGCTGTAGGAACTGAACTCCATAACGGCAAATGCGTATTTTTAGATAAAAATGGTCTCTGCACTCTTCAAAAATTAGCTATTGAAGAAGGCGCTCATAAATGGATATATAAGCCGATTTATTGTATATTATACCCCTTAACTATTTATGAAGGAGCTTTAACGATAGACGACGACCATATGAACAGATTGAAGACCTGTAATAAAGAGGCAAACGAAAGTTTGACTATCTTTGACAGCTGTAAAGAAGAGCTTGTTCATCTGCTTGGCGAAGAAGGTTTTAAGGAACTGGAAAAATATAAAGAAGAATATTTTAACAATAACGAAAAGAAACAATAATGTTATTAAAAGATAAAAGAGCGATCGTTACAGGGGGATCCAGAGGCATAGGCAAAGCGATTGTTTTGGACTTTGCAAAGAACGGCTGTAGCGTTGTGTTTACTTATGCAAATTCAGTTGAAGCGGCTAAAGAACTTGAAGGCGAATCGGAAAAATACGGAGTTAAAATTCTTGGCATTAAAGCCGACGCGTCTTTGTTTTCGGAAGCTGAAAAAACTGTTAAATTTGCTTTGGAAAATTTAGGCGGTTTAGATATTTTAGTGAATAACGCAGGCATAACTAAAGACAATTTGGTTTTAAGAATGTCTGAAGACGATTTTGATAAAGTTATTGCGGCTAATTTGAAAAGCGTGTTTAATTATACAAAGTTTGCTTTTAAGGCTATGATGGCGCAAAGATACGGAAAGATAATTAATATCGCGTCGGTAGTAGGCATAATCGGCAACCCTGGTCAGGTTAATTACGTGGCTTCAAAAGCGGGAGTAATTGGCTTAACTAAATCTGCCGCAAAAGAATTTGCCGCTAGAAATGTAAATGTTAACGCAGTGGCTCCTGGCTTTATTGCAACTGATATGTCCGATAAAATGACAGATCAGCAGAAGGAAGCTATACTATCGCAGGTTCCGCTTAAAAAAGCAGGCGCTGCTGAAGACATAGCAAATACGGTTACTTTTTTGGCCTCTGGACTGTCGGACTATATCACCGGGCAGGTGATCTCCGTCGACGGCGGAATGGCAATGTAATTATTTAAGAATTTTTTTTATAAACAATCTAATCACAAACTATAATTAGGAGAAAGAAATGGACGTTGAAGCTAAGGTAAAAGAAATCATTATTGATAAATTAGGAGTTGAAGAATCACAAATTACTCCTGAAGCTTCATTCACAAACGATTTAGGCGCTGATTCATTGGACATCGTTGAATTAGTAATGGGATTTGAAAGCGCTTTTAATGTATCTATTCCAGATGAAGACGCTGAAAAAATCGGAACAGTTGGCGATGCAGTCAGATATTTAACAGGAAAATTAGCATAACATTTTATTTTTAGAGTTTATTAAAAGGGCAGGCTTCGGTCTGTCCTTATTCTAATTTTAAATATTGAATTTTATCTTTTTCTACAATCTTAAACCCCTATGAACGTTGGGACGCTTTATGAATAAAAGAAGAGTCGTGGTAACAGGGCTTGGAGCAGTTACGCCTATCGGCAATAATGTTGAAGACTATTGGAATGGCCTGGTAAGCGGAAAAAATGGAATTGGACCTATTACTAAATTTGACACTGAGAAATTTGATACAAAGTTTGCCGCTGAAGTAAAGAATTTTGATCCCGAACAATTTTTTGATAGAAAATTGGCCCGGAGGATGGATCCTTTTGCGCAGTTTGCTCTTGCGTCTGCGGATATGGCTTTTGCAAATTCCGGCATCAATTTAGAAAAAGTCGATAAAGACCGGTTCGGCGTTGTTTTCGGTAGCGGGATAGGCGGAATGTATACTAATCAGTTAGAGCATTTCAAATATTTTGAATCGAAACGGCCGGATAGAATCAGCCCTTTTTTAGTTACTATGATGATCCCCAATATAGCGGCCGGACAAATTTCAATTAAGTATGGCGTTAAAGGACCAAATTATTCTACCGCTTCGGCATGCGCTACTTCGTCGCACGCAATTGCGGACGCGTTTATTCTTATACAGCGCGGTTCTGCCGACGTTATGTTTTGCGGCGGTTCTGAGGCTGCTATAATTGAAATGGGCATTGGCGGGTTTAATGCAATGAAAGCTTTATCTACATGGAACGACAGGTATTTAGAAGCTTGCCGTCCGTTTGATAAAGACCGTAACGGTTTTATTATGGGCGAAGGCGCGGGCGCCTTAATTATTGAAGAACTTGAACATGCGATGAACCGCGGCGCGGTTATCTATGGCGAAATTAGCGGTATTGGTCTTACTGGAGACGCTTACCATGTTACAGCCCCTGCTCCGGAAGGCGAGGGCGCTAAAAGAGCTATGCAGGAAGCTATAAGAGACTCTGGAATTGAGCCTGCGGACGTTGATTATATTAACGCTCATGGCACTTCTACCCCTTATAACGATCTTAACGAAACGGCGGCTATTAAATCGACTTTTGGCGAGCACGCTTATAAATTAATAGTCAGTTCTACTAAATCTATGACAGGGCATCTTATTGGCGCCGCAGGAGCTATTGAAGCTATTGCTACTGTGCTTGCTATTAAGAACAGCATTGTTCCGCCTACTATCAATTTAGATAATCCGGATCCTTTATGCGACCTTAACTACTCTCCCAAGGTCTGTACTAAGAGGGAGATCAATTATGCAATAAGCAATACATTTGGTTTTGGCGGACATAATGCGTCATTACTCTTTAAAAAGTTTGAGGAATAGGCTTGAGCAGTATTTTCTCGTTCCTTTTCAGGATCGTTTTAAATAAGTACAAAAAAAATTCACAAGACTTATCTAAATTTCTCACTCCCAAAAAATTTGCGGAAATTGAAGAGATCATCGGATTCAAAATTTCCAATAAAAATTATTTTACCCAGGCTCTTATTCACCGTTCGTTTTTAGATCAAAGCTACAGCGCTGATATTTCTAACGAACGTTTGGAATTTCTTGGCGATGCAGTTCTTAATCTTGTTGTTGCCGATTATCTTTTTGACAACTTCCGCGATAAAGACGAAGGATTCCTTACTAAAACAAGATCGAAATTAGTTAACCGTAACGCCTTATCGGACGCGGCTGAAAGAATAAATCTTGTTAAGCATGTTTTAATCAGCAAACAGCTCAAAAATACTCTGTCTAACGGTCTGCATACAGTTTTAGCCGATGCGTTTGAAGCTCTTATTGGAGCCGTTTATTTAGACGGCGGTCTGGGGCATGCGGAAAAATTTATTAAGCGGATAATAATTGAGCCTAACTCCAAAGACGGCGGCTATCTACGCGACGAAAATTTTAAAAGCCAGCTGCTTGAATACGCTCAGGCTAATAAAATGGAAAATCCCCGCTACGAAGTTATTAAAGAAGACGGCCCTCAGCACGATAGAATTTTTACTATCAGAGTTTCTGTTGGAAGCGATATTACAGGCAACGGAACCGGCAGGAATAAAAAAACGGCCGAGCAAAACGCCGCTCACGACGCTCTTAGCAAAATACCTTCTTTAAATTAGCTCCGGCTAATACCCATTTCTTTTTGAGGCATGTATCAATATGCCATTCCCAAAACTATTAATTTTTGTAAATCTAATTTTATAAGCTCAAACGCTTTATAAAATGCTGTGAATTGTAAACGCGGATTGCGCGATAGGAAAATTTTATTGTGTTTAAATTGGGTTTTAATCCCGAAGGGATTACATGTATATAGCTTAGTTAAATACGTTTTTATACGACCCCGGTCTGGGTCGTATGTTTTTCGTTCCCGCAATTGTTACAAACATTAGAATCCTCCGGATTCTTTTGGTAAACGCGGATTGCGCGATAGGAATATTTTATTGTGTTTAAATTGGGTTTTAATCCCGGAAGGATTTCATGTATATACCTTAGTTAAATACGTTTTTGTACGACCCCGGCCGGGGTCGTATATTTTCTTTCCCCATAAATGCTACAGACATTAGAATTCTCCGGATTCTTTTTGTAAACCCGGATTATGTGCCAGGAGAATTTAACGTCAAAAAAAATATTTAGATATAATAATTAGCAGATGTTCTTTATCTTATTACCGAAAAGATTTTCGAAATTGCGCCATATTATTATATAATAAGCTAAACGCTCATTTTTCTAACGCTTACGCATTAGAATCTTTCCCTATCACGCTATTTGGGCTAAATTAAAAAGAAGCCCGCCCCGGTTAATTGGAGCGAGCTTAAAAAATTTGGAAGTTATAAACTACTTTGCCTCGTCTCTTGGCGGCAATGGCGGTTTATTTTTGTGATGATCTTTATGCGGCGGTCTTGGCGCTTTAAATCTTTTTCTATCCTGTCTTGGAGGTTTTGGCGGTTTATTTTTCTTTTGGTCTTCTTTGTGAGGTCTTGGGCGATCTATATTCCCCGGCGCTTCTTTAGGAGGTTTTTGTTCTCTATCCTGCGGCATAATGCAGACAGAACCGAACAGCAAAGTTCCGGCAAGCGTAAAAACTAAAAATGAATTTTTCATTTGTGATTCTCTTTTACGGTGATGAATAATAATAATTGTATATATAGCAAAATATGAAAAAATATTATAACAATTAAAATAGCGTCGCATAATGACCTGATTATGGCGCACAAAATCCATGAGTAAAAACAGAAAAATTAATGATGATATTAAAACCAATTTTCTTTAAGTTATAATCAATATTTTATTACCTCTCTTAATTCTGCAAAATATACCGAGGGGCAAAACGATGCGGCGGAGATTGTTTGCGCGGTGAAAAGAAAATCTGGAAAACGAAATAAAGAAGGAAGTAATATTATAACTGCGGTATGTAATAGTACTAAGCTGATGAATTGATTAACTAACAAATATGGACAGTCTTATGTATTATAAATTATTAGACTCAGAAATGCGAAGTGTATGTAAAGATAGAATTGAAACCTTAGAATACTGGCTTAGAAGATTAATCGATGATAATCTTTCAAAGGTTTGCAAAAACTATTTTGAATTCAAAAATGAAGATGGCAACTTTTTAATAAAAAAAGAAATAAGAGATATTGTTAGCAAGAGGTTGAAAGAAGAACCAGAAAGATTTTCGCGATTAATTGATGCTATCCTCTTAGATGATGAAATTAAAATTATTTGTAATCCAATTCTTTATCTTAATTATTTCTCCAAAGCATTAAAAGAAGCTTTTCCAGAAGGGAAGGAGGAAGCTAGAACTTTTATGAAAAGACTTATTTATCCAAGGAATTGTTTATCCCATGCCAATCCTATTAGTGTAAGACAAGCAGAGCAAATAGTTTGTTATGCAAATGATATAATTGACTCAATTAAAAACTATTATACAGAAAACAATATGAATAACGAGTATAATGTCCCATTGATTTTAAAAATGATTGATTCATTTGGTAATATAGTGTATCGAAATCAAATGATCCCATTTAATGATGGAGCTATTATGCAATCATTTATTAAAGTAAAAAAGTGTGAATTAAGACCAGGAGATACTCTATCAGTTGAAGTTGAAGTGGATTCGAGTTTCGATATTGATGGATATTCAATTAAATGGAGTGTGCAGAATGATGTCATTCCCGATGGTAAAAAAGCAGTTATTTGTATTACAGAGAACCATGTCTCTACAGATTGTGTTATTGGTTGTCGGATAACGAGTAACAAAAATTGGCATCGTTTAGGATGTGGAGCTGATGATTTAATGGCTCTTCATTATAAGGTACTTCCACCCATATAAAAATAAACTTGATGAGCTGAATTGAGAAGAATAAAACAGCCTCAACCATTAAGCTCCTTAAATAACTGTTTTACATTAGCCGCCTGGCGGAGCTCTTCGCCGTTTTCAGATTTGCGAAGCGTTTCTTCGGTTAGCTCGTTGGGAATTTTTATTTCGAACGGCAACCCTTTGTTTAGGGAAACCTGCGTTAAAAAAAGAGTAATAGCTTCGGACATTGTAATATTCAATTTATTAAGAATTTTCTGAGCCTGACTTTTTACTTTAGGATCAATCCGGGTTTGTATTGTTGCCGATTTATTCATCTAACCGCCTTTAAATATATGTAACTACAATTGTAGTACAAGTATACCGTATATTTGTTTATTTTGCAATAATAAAAAAGTATAATCGTAAAACGTTCAATTAAATTCCTCCTTTCATTTTTCCCCCTTATATTTCCGAAAAATTGATTAATTTAAAGGCAAAATTATTTTTGTTTTTTTACATAGAGATCATTTTTTATGAATTATAACCAAGACTTCGAAGAATTTATATCCCGGCACATTGGACCTAGCGAACAAGATATAAAAGTAATGCTTAACGAACTAAACGTATCCTCCTTAGACGAACTTATTGACCAGACAATCCCACGCGACATAAAACTAAAAACCAAGCTAAAGCTTGACGAACCTTTAAGCGAGTATGAGTTTATTAAACTGCTTAATACGGTTTTAGCAAAAAATAAAATATTCAAAACTTACATTGGCGCGGGATACTATCCCACAATCACTCCGTCTGTAATATTAAGGAATATCTTAGAAAATCCAGGCTGGTATACGCAGTATACTCCTTATCAGGCGGAAATAGCGCAGGGGCGGCTTGAAGCATTATTAAATTTTCAGACGATGATTATCGACTTAACGGGAATGCCTATTGCAAACGCTTCTCTGCTTGACGAAGGAACCGCCGCCGCGGAAGCTATGCTGATGCTGTTTAACGCGCGGAAGGGAAATAAAAAAGAAGCTGACACAATTTTTGTTTCGGAAGAGCTTTTCCCTCAAACAATAGACGTGCTAAAAACGCGTTCCAATCCGTTTGGAATAAAATTAAAAATTGGAAATCATCTTACAGATGAATTGACCGACGATATTTTTGCCGTCATTGTTCAGTATCCGGCCGATAACGGGACAATTTACGATTATAAAGAATTATTTGAAAAAGCAAAACAAAAAGGCATTGCTGCTATTGTTGCGGCTGATTTAATGAGCCTTGCGCTGCTGACTCCTCCGGGAGAATTTGGAGCGGACGTAGTTGTTGGCTCTACTCAAAGGTTTGGCGTCCCGATGAGCTATGGCGGCCCTCACGCAGCTTATTTTGCGGCTAAAGAAGAATTTAAAAGAATTATGCCCGGCAGAATAATAGGCATATCAATAGACGCTGCCGGAAACAAAGCGTACCGCATGGCTCTCCAGACAAGAGAGCAGCACATCAGACGCGAAAAAGCCACAAGCAATATATGTACGGCGCAGGCTCTGCTGGCTATTATGGCGGGGATGTATGC
>WSSedL1CaDRAFT_10001456_pt1 | contig 13702 bp, 5 predicted proteins | sample WetSurSL1Cattail_FD_9464 | JGI IMG/M metagenome (IMG submission 9464)
GCGTCGGCCTGGTCACCCTGGCTGGCGGCCAGCGCCCGGCCGTGCGCGTCCGGGTCAATCCGCGCGCCCTGGCCGAAGCCGGCCTCGGTCTCGAAGATATCCGGACGGCCGTCGGCGCGGCCAATGTCAGTTCGCCGAAAGGCAGTTTCGACGGCCCGAGCCGCGCTTCGACCATCGATGCCAACGACCAGTTGCGCAATGCCGACGAGTATCGCCGTCTGGTCATCGCCTACCGCTCCGGGGCGCCGATCCGTCTGTCCGATGTTGCCGAAGTCGTCGACGATGCCGAAAACAACCGTCTTGGGGCCTGGGCCGGGCGCCAGGGCGAGGGCGCGGCCATTATTGAAGGTACCGACCAGCCGGCCGTGCTGCCCGGTGTCCTGATCAACATCCAGCGCCAGCCGGGCGCCAATGTCATTGAAACGGTCGATCACATCAAGGCGCTGTTGCCGAAATTGCAGGCCAGCCTGCCGGCCGCCGTCGATGTCGCGATCCTCACCGACCGCACGGTGACCGTCCGCGCCTCCATTGAGGCCGTGCGCGAAGACCTCTTCCTCGCCGTCATTCTCGTCGTTGCGGTGATTTTCGTCTTCCTGCGCAGCGGCACGGCGACCCTGATTCCCAGCCTGGCCGTGCCGCTGTCGCTGATCGGCACCTTCGCCGTCATGAAACTGGCCGGCTTCTCGATCAACAACCTGACGCTGATGGCCCTGACCATCGCCACCGGCTTCGTCGTCGATGACGCGATTGTGATGATCGAGAATATCGCCCGCTACATCGAAAAAGGCATGGCGCCGATGGAAGCCGCGCGAGAGGGCGCCCGCCAGATCGGCTTCACCATCCTCTCGCTGACCTTCTCGCTGATCGCCGTGCTCATTCCGCTGCTTTTCATGGGCGACATGGTCGGCCGGCTGTTTCGCGAATTCTCGATCACCCTGGCGGTTGCCATCCTGATTTCGGCCGTCGTTTCGCTGACTTTCACGCCCATGCTCTGCGGCCGCCTGCTCAAGCCCGAGGTCGAGGTCAAGCACGGCGCCTTTTTTCGCATTACCGGCCGCTACATCGACAACACCATCGCCGCCTACGACCGGCAGTTGCAGTTCGTCTTGCGCCATCGGCGGACGACGTTGTTCGTCGCCGTCGGCACGGTGGCCGTGACGGTGCTGCTCTATATCGTCGTGCCCAAGGGCTTTTTTCCGCTGCAGGATACCGGCGTCCTGCAGGGCATGACCGAAGGGCCGCAGACCGCGTCCTTTGCCGAAATGTCGCGCCGCCAGCATGAACTGGCCGAGTTGCTGCTGAGCGATCCGGCCGTCGAATCGGTGGCGGCCTTCGTCGGCATCGATGGCAATAACGCGACGCTCAATTCCGGCCGTCTGCAGGTTGGCCTCAAGCCGAAGGCGGAACGTGGCGCGCTGACCCCGGTCATCGACCGCCTGCAGGCCAAGGCCGACGCCTTGCCCGGCATCCGCCTGTGGTTGCAGCCGATGCAGGATCTGACCATCAATGATCGCGTGGCGCGCACCCAGTATCAATTCACCGTGCAGTCGCCGAGCCAGGAAGACCTGTCCGAATGGGTACCGAAACTGCTTGAGCGCTTTGCCGCCTTGCCGGTCCTCGAACACGTGACCAGCGATCTGCAGGACAAGGGACTGGTCGCCTATGTCGAGATCGACCGCGATGCCGCCGCCCGCCTCGGTGTCAGCGTCGCCGCCGTCGACAACGCCTTGTACAACGCTTTCGGCCAGCGCCTGATTTCGACCATTTTCACGCAGAGCAGCCAGTACCGCGTCGTGCTCGAAATGAAACCGGAACTGGCCAACGGCCTGGCCGCCTTCGACAGTCTGTGGGTGCCCGGTACGGGCGGCCAGCAGGTGCAGCTCAAATCGGTGGCCCGGGTGGTCGAGCGTAACGGGCTGCTCTCGCTGTCGCACCTCGAACAGTTCCCGGCCGTGACCCTTTCCTTCGACCTCGCCAAGGGCGCGGCGCTTGGCGAAGCGACCGAGGCCATCGACGGCGTCGTGCGCGAGCTCAAACTGCCGGTTTCGATGCAGACCGCCTACCAGGGCGCGGCGCTGGCTTTCCGCGGACAGGCGGCGAGCGAGTTGTGGCTGATCCTGGCCGCCATCATCACCATGTACATCGTGCTCGGCGTGCTCTACGAGAGCACCATCCACCCGGTGACCATCCTGTCCACGCTGCCCTCGGCCGGCATCGGCGCGCTGCTGGCGCTGCTGCTGACCGGCGGCGAGCTCAATGTCATCTCGATCATCGGAATCATTTTGCTGATCGGCATCGTCAAGAAAAACGCCATCATGATGATCGACTTCGCGCTGGAAGCCGAGCGCGAGCACGGCATGAGCCCGGAGGATGCCATTCACCAGGCCTGCCTGCTGCGTTTCCGGCCCATCCTCATGACGACCCTGGCCGCCTTGCTCGGCGCCTTGCCGCTCATGCTCTCGGGTGGCATCGGCGCCGAACTGCGCAGCCCGCTCGGTGTCACCATGGTCGGCGGCCTGCTGGTCAGCCAGGTGCTGACGCTGTTCACCACGCCGGTCATCTACCTGGCCTTCGATTCCCTGGGCAAGCGCCTGGGTGGCAAGGGCAATCGGGGCAAGACGATCGGTAGCGAAACGGAGGTCGAAGCGCCGTGAGTTTGCCGGGTATCTTCATCCATCGGCCGGTCGCGACGACGCTGCTCGCCATCGGCGTCTTCCTGGCCGGCGCGCTGGCCATGAAGATGCTGCCGGTGGCGCCGCTGCCGCAGGTCGATTTCCCGACCATCTCGGTCAGTGCCAACCTGCCCGGGGCGAGCCCGGAAACCATGGCGGCGACGGTGGCGACGCCGCTCGAACGGGCGCTCGGGCGGATCGCCGGGGTCTCCGAAATCACCTCGGAAAGCTCGCTGGGCAGCACCCGCGTCACGCTGCAATTCGATCTCGACAAGAACATCGACAGCGCGGCGCGCGAAGTGCAGGCGGCGATCAATGCCTCGCGCGCCATGCTGCCAAGCAGCCTGCCCGGCAATCCGACCTATCGCAAGGTCAACCCGGCCGATACGCCGATCATGATCCTCAGCCTGAGCTCGGATACGCTCTCCCAGGGCCAGATGTACGATACGGCGGCGACCGTGCTCGCTCAGCGCCTGGCCCAGGTCGAGGGCGTCGGTCAGGTGAGCATCGGCGGCGGCGCCTTGCCGGCCGTGCGCGTCGAGCTGCAATTGCCGCAACTGGCCCAGCTTGGCTTGGGTCTGGAAGATGTCCGGCAGACGCTGGTCAATGCCAATCCCAACCGGCCCAAGGGCTTCGTCGAGGATGGCGAGCGTCAGTGGCAGATCCAGGCCAACGACCAGGCCAAAACGGCGGCCGAATACCGTTCGCTGATCGTCGGCTACAAGAACGCGGCGGCCATCCGGCTCGGCGATGTCGCCGAGGTGCTCGATTCCGTGCAGGACGTGCGCAACGCCGGCGCGGTCAATGGCAAACCGGCCATTTTGCTGGTCATCAGTCGGCAGCCCGGCGCCAATATCCTGGAAGCCGTGGATCGCGTCACCAAACTTATGCCCGTGTTGCGTTCGTCGATGCCGGCGGCCATCCAGATGGATGTCATGATGGAACGCACGGGGATGATCCGCAATTCCCTGCTCGAGGTCGAGCGGGCGCTGGCCTTCTCGATCTGCCTGGTCGTTGCCGTCGTTTTTGTCTTTTTGCGCAGCGCCCGCGCCACGCTGATTCCCGCCGTTGCCGTGCCGGTCTCGCTGGCCGGCACGCTGGCCATCATGTGGCTGTGCGGTTTTTCGCTGAACAACCTGTCGCTGATGGCGCTCACCGTCGCCACCGGCTTTGTCGTCGATGACGCCGTGGTCGTCCTGGAAAACATCGTCCGGCGCATCGAGGGCGGCGAGGAACCCTTCGCTGCGGCGCTCGCCGGCAGCAAGGAAGTGGCTTTCACTGTCCTGTCGATGAGCCTGTCGCTGGTTGCCGTGTTCATCCCGGTGCTCATGATGGGCGGCATCGTCGGCCGGCTGTTCCGCGAATTCGCGGTGACGCTGACCGCCGCCATCCTGGTTTCGCTGGTCGTTTCGCTGACCATCACGCCGATGATGTGCGCCCGCCTGCTGCGCCGCCCGGCGCCGCCTGCCGCCGGGCCGGGTAGTCGGGTGGGGCGGCTGCTCAAGCGCATCCAGCAGGGCGCGCATGCCGGCTATGACCATTCGCTGTCCTGGTCGCTGCGCCATCCCTGGCTGATCATGCTGGTCCTGACCGCCACCATCGGCCTCAATGTCTGGCTCTACACCTACATCCCCAAGGGCTTTCTGCCGCGCCAGGATACCGGCCTGCTGATCGGTGGCATCCAGGGTGACCAGTCGGTGTCCTTCCAGGCCATGCGCGGCAAAATTACCGAGCTGGTCGATATTGTCCGCGCCGATCCGGCGGTCGAGAATGTCAGCGCCGTGACCGGCGGTTCGCAGCGCAATCGCGCCCAGGTCTTCATCTCGCTCAAACCACTGGCTGAACGGCGCAAACTGGAACTGCCGTCCTCGGCCACCGAAGTCATCGCCCGCCTGCGGCCGCAGCTTGGCCATGTCGCCGGGGCCAACATGTATATGTTCCCGGCGCAGGATGTGCGGGTCGGCGGCCGGCAGTCCGATTCGGAATGGCAATTCACGCTGCTCGCCGACGATCTCGAAGACCTGCGCAAGTGGGAGCCGAAAGTCCGCTACGGCCTGCGCGATCTGCCGCAGATCACCGACGTCAATACCGACATGCAGGACAAGGGCCTGCAAACGACGGTCACGATTGATCGCGAGGCTGCTGCCCAACTCGGCGTTTCGGTGCGCACGCTGACCGCAACGCTGAACGATGCCTTCGGCCAGCGCCAGGTGTCGACCATCTTCCAGCCGCTCAACCAGTACAAGGTGGTCATGGAAGGCGCCCCGGAATACTGGCAGCATCCGCAGAGCCTCGACCAGATCTGGGTGATTGGTGCCAACGGCCAGCGCATTCCCTTCCCGGCCATTGCCAAGTGGGGGCCGGGCAACGCGCCGCTCGGGGTCAGTCACCAGTCGGGCTTTGCCTCGTCGACCATTTCCTTCGACTTGGCGCCCGGAGTCTCGCTCGGTCAGGCGACCGAGATCGTCGATGCCATGTTCGCCCGCCTCGGCGTGCCGAACACCGTGCGCGGCAGCTTCCAGGGCACGGCCTCGGCCTTCAAGTCGGCGCTCGATTCGCAGCCGATGCTCATCCTGACCGCCATGGTCGCCATCTACCTGGTGCTCGGCATGCTTTACGAGAGCACCATCCACCCGATCACCATCCTGTCTACGCTGCCCTCGGCCGGCATCGGCGCGCTCTTGGCGTTACTCGCCTTCAAGACCGAATTCACCATCATTGCGCTGATCGGCATCATCCTGCTCATCGGCATCGTCAAGAAAAACGCCATCATGATGGTCGATGTCGCGCTGGCCGCCAGCCGGGAGCAGGGCATGAACACGCGCGACGCCATCCACCATGCCTGCCTGCTGCGTTTTCGCCCGATCATGATGACCACCATCGCCGCGCTGTTCGGCGCCTTGCCACTGGCCTTCGGTTCCGGCGACGGCGCCGAACTGCGCCAGCCGCTCGGCATCTCGGTGATGGGCGGTCTCATCGTCAGCCAGATTTTGACCCTTTACACCACACCGGTGGTTTACCTGGTCCTCGACCGGGCCCGCCTCGCCCTGCAGCGCCTGTGGCGCCGCTGGCACCCGCTGCCGCCTGCTGTTTCCCCTGTGAGGACTTGATGCCCATCCGTCGTACCCTTCCTCCGCTGTCGGCCGCCATCGGCCTCGGCCTGCTGCTCGGTGGCTGTTCCTTCATTCCGCCCTACCTGTTGCCCGAGTTTGCGATCAAGTCGAGTTTCCACGAGGCGGTCGCCCCGGCTCAGGCCGAGTTGCCGTGGAAGATTGCTGAAGCCGAGGCCGTTCCGCAGGCCAACTGGCAGATTTTCGACCTTCCGGAATTGCCCGGCCTGCTGGCTCGCCAGGAGCAGGCCAATGCGACGCTGGCTGCCTCCTTGGCTCGCTATAACCAGGCGGCGGCGCTGATCGACCAGGCGTCAGCTGGCCTTTTTCCCAACCTGAGTGGCAATGCTGGTGTAACGCGGGCGCGGAGTAGCGGGTCGTCTGCGGCGACCACAACGACGAGCAGCTTCGGGCTGTCATCGAGCTGGGAAATCGATCTCTGGGGCCGTCTGCGCGCCACCGTCGAAGCCAATGAAGCTTCGGCCAAAGCCAGTGCGGCCGATCTGGCCGGTGTCCGCCTGGCCCAGCAGTCACAACTGGTGCAGTCGCTGCTCTCGCTGCGCGTCGTCGAAGTCCAGCGCGAACTGTTCAATGCCACGGTCGCCGACTATCAGCGTTACGTCCAGTTGACCACCGATCGCGTGCGCTTCGGCGTCGCCAGCCGGGCCGACCTGGCGCAGGCCGAAAGCCAGTTGCGCAGCGTCGAGGCGCAGGCCGTCGAAACCGGTGTCCAGCGTTCGCAGCTCGAACATGCCATTGCCGTGCTGGTCGGTGAATTGCCGGCCAATTTCCGGTTGCCCGAGCGGCCAGCCGGCGACCCGGCCTTGCGCGCCCAGTTGCGGGCGCTTGGCGATAATCCGCAACCCGGTTCGGGTACCACCCATGCCAGCATTTTTGACCTTGTGCCGGCGCTGCCCAGCGTGCCGCTCAATGCACCGTCCACGCTGCTCGAACGCCGCCCCGACATTGCCGCCGCCGAACGTCGCGCAGCCGCTGCCAACGCCCAGGTCGGCGTCGCCCAGGCTGCCTTCTTCCCGGTGCTCAGCCTGAGCGGTACGGCCGGCATGCGCTCGACAGTGTGGGATGACATTCTTCCCGCACCTTCCCGTTACTGGTCCATCGGCCCGGCCCTGGCCGCGCCGCTTTTCGATGCCGGCCTGCGCCGTGCGCAAAAGGCCCAGGCCATCGCCGCCTGGGACGAGGCGGCGGCGACCTACCGGCAGACCGTGCTGGCCGCCTTCCAGGAAGTCGAGGACCAGTTGTCCACGCTGCGCATCCTGGCCGACGAGGCTCGTATTCAGGACGAAGCGGTCAAGGCGGCGCGAGTCAGCGCCGAACTGACCCAGGCCCAATACCGCGCCGGCATCGCCAGCAGCCTGCAGGTCATCGTCGCCAATGGCGCACTGCTTACCGCTGAACGTAGCGCCCTTGACCTGCATAACCGGCGGCTGACTGCTGCCGTCGTGCTGATCCGGGCGCTGGGTGGCGGCTGGCAGGGGGCGGGCGAGACAAATTAGCCTGACCGGTCGTCGATGATTTGCGTGATGCCTCGCCAATAGTCTGATTAAATTCATCGTGTCGGGTAAATCGTTTTGCCGTTGCTGTTCGATCTTGCTAAACGATTATTGCCGTGCCTTGCGATTTTTGATGCAGCGCAGGACATCGGCTTCGCTCTGCGGCCGGGCAAACCAATAGCCCTGCGCGAAATCGCAGCCCAGGTCGGCAAGGATGGCGACGTGTTTCTCTTCCTCAACACCTTCGGCGACGATGGCGAAACCGAGGCTTTTGCCGAGTTGGATGATCGAACTGACGATGGCCAGATCCTGGGTGTTGACGTGTAGTTCGCGGATGAAGGCCTGGTCGATCTTGAGAATGTCGATGGGGAAATTTTTCAGGTAGGCGAGCGAGGAATAACCCGTGCCGAAATCGTCGATGGCTACTTTTAGGCCCAGGCCGTGGATGGTGTCGAGCTTGCTGGTGATTTCCCGGATGTCGCCGGCCAGCGCGCTTTCCGTCAGTTCCAGTTCGAGCAACTGGGCGAGCTCGGGTTCTTCGCCGACCAGTTCGTGCAGGGTGGCGAGCAGGCGTTCGCTGCGGAACTGGATGGACGAAACATTGACGGCAATGGCCACTGGGTAACCGAGTTCCTGGCGCCAGCGGCGGGCGGCAAGCAGGGACTGGCGCAGGACCCAGTCGCCGATGTCGATGATCAGGCCGCTTTCTTCCGCGACCGGGATGAAGGTGGCCGGGGAAATGATTTTGCCGGCCTCGGTGCGCCAGCGCAGGAGGGCTTCAACGGAGTGGATTTCTCCGCTGGCAATCACCACCTTGGGCTGGAAGACAAGGAACAGTTCCTCTTTGCCGAGCGCGACGCGCAGGCCGTTTTCCATGGCCAGGCGTTCCGAGGAACGGTAGAGCAGGTTATTTTCGTAAAAGCGGTAAATGTTGCGCCCCTCGCGCTTGGCCTCGTACATGGCCATGTCGGCATTGCTGATCAGTTCGCCGATGGACAGACCGTGTTCCGGGAAAAGGCTGATGCCGATCGACGAAGTCACGCGCAGTTGGCGGCCGTCGATCTCAAACACTTCGCCGATGCAGCGCATCAACGCCTTGGCGATCCGGGCTGCCTGCGTTTCGTCATTGAGTTGTGGCACAACGACAATGAACTCATCGCCGCCGTGGCGGGTGATCCAGGCCGGCGCCTGTACCGTGTTGCGCAGGCGCTCGGCGAGTTCCTTGAGCAGGATGTCGCCGACGGCATGGCCGAGCGCATCGTTGATGTTCTTGAAATTGTCGAGATCGGTGCACAGGACCGCGACGCGCTTGCCGGAATTCCGGGCCTGCTCGATTTCGCGGGCGAGGTCGCGGGCAAGCAGGGAACGGTTGCCGAGGCGGGTCAGCGGGTCGTGATAGGCCTGGAACTCGATCTGTTTTTCCTTGCTGATTTCCGCCGAAATATCGGTGAATACGAAAATCATCCGGACGTCAAGTGTCCCCGGAACCGGCAGGGCGCTGATCCGGCTGTCGAATTCGAGTCCGGTCGCCGTGCGGATACGGATGTGTCCGCGCAGGTGCACGGCCGAGCCACCCTGTACTGTCATGCAGATGCCTTCGATTTTCTGATCGCTCCGCTCATCGAAAACCGAGAGCAGTTCATCGAGCTTTTCACCTTCGATGGTTTCGCCCAATTTGCCGAGTTGGGTGCGTGCCGCCGTGTTGGCGAAGTGGATGCGGCACTCGGCATCAAGCGCCACCACGCCGTCGGAGAGGGCGCCCAGCACGACTTCCATTTCGACCATGCGCTCGCGCAGATTTTCCTCGGCCTGGCCTCGTTTCTGCATTTCGTCGGCCCGATCATGCAGGAAGCCATTGATGGCCTGGGTCAGGGTGTCGAGCTCATCAAAGGTGTTGCCGGGCCGGCGGTCGAGGGCGACCTGCGCCGTCAGGTCGGCCGGATGAATCGCCGCCACGGCGCGGGCCAGATCGCTGACGTGACGGGCGATCAGGCGATAGACGATGACAAAGAGCACGGCTGCCAGGGCGAGCATCTTGACCAGCTCGGTAATGATCAGCGTGCGCAGGGCCGTGGTGATGCTCTGCCGGACTTCGTCATACGATTCGGCAACGTGCAGGCTGCCGATCTGTTTGGTGCCATCAGGCGCGAGCAGTGGTACCGACCATTCGCGGTCGGTGGTGCCGGCCTTTCCCGGGCGGCGGATGTCGATAATCTGACTCTGCTTGTCGTGCACCTCAATGCGCACGATGGTGCCGACGCTAGTCATGCCCTGGAGCAGGGTTTGCAGCGCCAGGTTGTCGTAATTCCACAAGGCGCGGGCAATGCTTGCCTTGTTTTGCTGGACGGCGGTCTGCACATCGTCGTGCGCCTCCTGCATGATGCGCTGGCGTTCAAGCGAGACGCCGATAGTGGTGACCAGCACGAACAGTAGCAGCGTTGCCATGAGCACATGGAACAAGGCGCGGGCGGCCAGTACGGAACGTTTCAGAAATGACATTTGATCTCCCTGGCGGCCTTTACTAATCCGGCGCCGCTTATCTCTTGCTGCGCCGGATCAGCGTATCGACATCCAGCGTTTCGGCAATTTTTTCGAAGCGGCTCATGAGTTTTTCCGCATCCGGATATTGCTTGCTCAACACCAGGAACACTTCCTGACGCGACAGTAGTTCGGATTGCAGGCCGGGGATTGGCGTTGCGGCCAATACTTCTGAAGCCGGGCCGGCGTAATCGATGACGTAATCGGCGCGTTCCTGGGCCAGCATGTGGAACGCGGCGGCATGGGTCAAGGTCAGGTTGTTGCCGGTCCGGTTGCGTTCTTCGCCAAGTAGTGCCAACAGGCCACCATAACTGTAGCCGTGGATGGTGATGACACTTTTGCCGAGCAAGTCGTTCACGCTCTTGATCGGCGGCGTTCCGGCTCGGTGATAGGCGTGAATTTCGACGAAAGTCAGCGGTTTTCGGCTGAGCAGGCAGCATTCCTGGAGGGCTGGTGACCTGACCAGAATGGAGAAGTGCACTGTGCCATCCTGCAAATACTTGAACATGCGGGTGGCCGGATAAGCGCGGCTATGCCAGGGAATTCCCGCCTTGGTGAAGAGGACGGCGGCGACCGAGTTCAACGGGTTGTCGGGTTCGCCTTGTTTATTGCTATGCGTCGTCCACACCGATTGGTCTGGCGAGGCATATTCGATTTCCGGTGGGGGGCTCGCCGCAGCGCTGACACTTACCGGCCAAGGCAAAATCAGTGCCGGTAGCAGGGCGATAAGGTAGCGAAAGAGCTGGGCGGGGAGCATGAATGGATGGTCCGGCGAATCGGCCAAGAAAATCGTGCCGCCCAGTATACACAGTGCTCTTGGAATATTTTGAAAACAGCCTCAGGTCTTTGAAAACAAGTCCATTCCGAATGACAAATACGCTAGGCTCGGTGTCCTCATCAGCTCGGCTCGGCTGCGCATTCTTTTTGGAGTAGCCATGCTACGTCGGCCACGCATAAAATTGGCCGGAATGCCGCAGCACATGGTGCCCTGTCAGGTCAAGTGCTGAAAGCCGGGGCTGTCTCCAATGCCGTTGTGGCGTCCAGAAATCCAGATGGTTCAAGCCTTCTGGCCGGTTGTTTGATTTCGGTACTTGATATGCCATATGATTCACAGCACGATCGTTCTCATGACAAATATATTCTGTGTGAATTCGGGTGGGTATGCCGACTGATTTTCATGATCTGAGCTTGCACGACTGGATCGGCAGCTTTGTCGTCCTGAGCCTTTTCTGGAAATGGGTGCTGAGTTGGGGCGGCGCCACCTGGCTTGAAGGATGGCGCGGCTTCTTCTTCGAGGGCTTCTCGCCATTCTGGTCGGCTGAATAGATCCGGTTTTACGCGCGGCTTGCCTGGGGCGCTTGCAGCATCTGGTTTGTTGTCGGGCTGTTGCATCCCGCCTACCGGTTCTGGTGGTGAACATGCTGACGGGCAACAGCGTCGAGTTTTCTTTGCAGATTTTTCGTTGGCCGTGGCTTGATGCTATTCATTCCACAGTTTCCTGCTGTTTTTAAAAACATGAAATCATGTCTGTCTTCGATTATTGTGTTGGGCGATGTTGAGTTCGTGACGTCTATATGAATGCTTGAATGGTGCTATGACGCAATTGATGAGATTCGTGAAGTGGTTTAGTCAGACAAGAATAGTGGGATTCGTGGGATGTTTGGTGAAATGGCATCGCCGCAAGCAATTGATGCGCGCGCTTCACTCAGAATATGGTGGAACCCGCGCCTACGCTATGCATGCGTTGAGCAATAGAGGGTATAGCGACGGTGACTATGGAGACCCCAGGATCCTGGTCGAAATATTCATTCAATCCTTGTCAGACCCGGAAGCCGACGTCAGGGAAGCTGCCGCCCACGCATTGCGTTACTCCATGCCGGTCGCCATCCCGGCGTTGATCGGGGCTCTGGGCGACACCGTTCCGGCAGTCCGTATGGAGGCATTGATAGCCCTGGGTTCTCTGGATGCCGAAGAGGCCATCGAGGCAATTGCGGCATGTCTTCGTGATGATCCAGACGAAGAAGTCCGTTCTTACGCGGTCGTGGCGCTGGAAGATATTGATCGTCCGAGCGTGGTGGAACACTTGGTCAGGGCCCTTGATGATGGGAGCAAACGAGTTCGCTTCCACGCTGCCCATGCGTTGGAGTATCTGAACGCGCGAGCTCGTTTCAGAAGCGCCTGCGCTTCGGATGATGAGCCTGAAGAGTGTCATCAATCGGTCGTGCCGGCGCTGTGCAAGGCGCTCGGCGATGAAGATGCCGATGCGCGCGAGGCGGCGGCCAAGGCGCTTCAAAGCGTGCTTGATTGCTCTAACCCCGATTGGGACACCGCGTTCGAACCGTTGTGCGCCGCCGCCCTTGATCCGCAGGTTCCGGTGCGTGTCGCAGCCATTGCGGCTTTGGGATTGTCGCGCGACCCACGTGCGCGTCTGGTGATCACTCAGGCCCTCGGCGACGAAAGCGACGTCAAGGCGCAGGCGATTGAGTCGCTGGCCCGGATTGACCCCGCGCTATGCCTCGAACAGGTGCCGGTCATGCTGGCAAACCCGGACATTTCGCTGCAACGAGCCGCAGTAAAGGCGTTGCGGTGGATGAGTGACCGCACCCTGCCGCCGGAAGTGCTGAGCTACTATGCCAACGTTGACAATGATGTCTGCGTGCGCGAAGAAATCTCCGGTTTGATTGCTCTGCGACGCGATCCGGCGAATGTGCCGGTGCTGTTGAGTGCACTGTCTACCGAGGAAAATTTCTTTCGTCATTCAGTGATCAAGGCGCTCGCTGCCGTGCCGGATCAGCGAGCATTGCCGGCGTTGATTGCTTGTTTGCAGCACAAAGATACCTTAACGCGGGCGGAAGCCGCTTTGGCGCTCGCTGCGCTTGGTGACGAACAAGCAATTACGCCTCTCGGAAAATTGATGGACGATGATGCTCCTTCTGTACGTTGGCGGGCAATTTGGGCATTAAGTTTCTTCGACTTTGCCAAAGTGCTGTTGTTGTTGGTGCGCGGCCTCAAAGACGAGGATGCGCATGTACAGTCAACCGCTGTTGCTGCGCTGGCCGAGGTTTGTGATGCCCATACACTGCGTGCAATTCATTCGTCATTGATGCCGTCGAGGATGGAAGTCAGGGTAGAACTGGAAGAAGCGATCATCTCGTTAGAGCGAGACTGGGGTGGGAAAGCTTCCGGAGAAGCGCGCTTAGTGCGTAGGGGAACGCTCCTCTACGAATGACATAAACAGGAGACGTTCTGTCGCCGATTGCCCGGCGGTCGTGTTGTTGATGGTTTGGGCGATATGGGCGTGCTGGAGAAGCCTGTTCCCGGATGCCTCCGAAAGCGGCGATGCCTGATGGGGTGGGGCAACCGGCTGCTGTCTTCCCCGCAAAGCCGGTGCCGGACGATAGCCAGCCGACACCTAGACCGCAAACCGGCTGACCGTGTTCTGCATCCCGGTTGCCGTTTCGAGCAACTTCTGCGCACCGCTCAGGGCGTTGCCGGCGACGGCGTTGTTTTCGTCAGACAGGCCGGAAATCCGCTCGACATGGCTGCGGATATTCTCGGTTGCCACGCCCTGTTCGTGCAATGCGCTGGAGATATTCGCCACCACGGCAACCACCTTGGTCGCGCTGTCACGGATGCGCTGAATGGCAATGCCAGCCTCGTTGGCCAGGGCGACGCCTGCGTCGACCTGGGCGACGCCGGCTTCCATGCTGGCGACGGCGGCGCTCATGCCGCTCTGGATCGCCGCGATCATGCCGGCGATTTCGCGCGTCGCGCTCCCGGTCCGTTCTGCCAGTTTGCGTACCTCATCGGCCACGACAGCGAAGCCGCGCCCGCTTTCACCGGCTCGCGCCGCTTCAATCGCTGCATT
>WSSedL1CaDRAFT_10001457_pt1 | contig 13702 bp, 8 predicted proteins | sample WetSurSL1Cattail_FD_9464 | JGI IMG/M metagenome (IMG submission 9464)
CGGGGGCAGCCGCCGGTGCGGTGGATTCCGCGGCGGGGGCTGCAGGTGCAGCGTCTTGCGCCATCGCCGGAACGGCGGCGAAGCCGGTCATAAGAGCGAAGGCGGCGACGATCGTCAGATGCTTCGAGATCATTTGGGTACTACTCCGTAGCTGTCGATTTGTTTTCTTAACGTTGTTGTTTGAACTGATTTATTGTTTCTTGGGGACTATCAGCGGCTCTTCAAGTCCCAAACCACGTTGGCCTTCCACGGCGCTTCGGTCGGCTGACCGGTTTCACCGATGGCCGGCTTGTATTTCCAGCGCGAGGCGCATTTCACCGCGGCCTCGTCGAGACGGTCGGAACCGCTCGTCTTGGAGACCTTGATGTCGGAGATCGAGCCGTCGACCATGATGTGGAAGGACAGCAAGGTCACGCCCTGCTCGCCCAAGCGCAACGACAAGGCCGGATAATCCGATCCGCAGGTGTGCGGCCGGCCGATCGAAGCGGGCGCCGCCTGATACTTCGGCGTCGCCACTTTGGTTTGAACGGTGATGGAAGACGCCGGCGGCGCCTCGGACTGAATTTGGAAGTCCGGCGGCGGCACGAAGGGCGGCGGCGGTTCCGCCATATCCGGCGGCGGCGGCGGCGGCGCCTTGTCGGGGATCTTCTCCTCGACAACGTCGACCTTGATGACTTCCGGCAACTTCTCGATCAACGTCGCCGCTAGCCCGGAGCTTAGTGCCCAAGCAAGGGCCGCGTTGACGCCCAACGCGATCCCTAACGCAATCGTGTGGCCGCTCTTATTAGCAGAAGTTTGACTTCTGATATTGTGAATTGGCTGTTCCATGGACCTACCGATACTGGATATTGCATAACCCCGCGCTCGCGCGCAGGACGTTTTCCTCGCGAACCATGTTACGCGTCGTCCCCCCTCCGGGCACTTTGCCGTAACTGGCGCAACCGAACGAATGCAGTCAACGGATCGTAAACTATCGTTCGCAGGCCGGTCTAGGGGTGATAACGCGAATTTCCTTATTCTTGACGGGTTTGGTTAACGTTTCCTCCCCCGCGTTCTGCCGTCTTGGGCAGTCTGAAGGTCTCATAACATTGTGGTGAAAAAAAAAATATCAAACTTCGCTTTTTGCCGCGGGGCATTTCATCCGACGTGGCGTAGCGCCGCGACCCTATCCACCAACCAATAATTTAAAAAATATAATTATTTTAATGAGTTAACGTGTTATCGCCCGGTAAACTACATATTTTCCGCGATGATATTCGTGAGGCTTGGTTACCAAATCATGGCAAAATTGTGCTTCATGCGGCCGACAAATGACGGGAGTAAAATAGATCATGCGCTATTTGCACACCATGATACGGGTTTCTGACCTAAATTCGTCGCTCGATTTTTTTTGTAAAACGCTGGATATGAGCGAAGTCAGGCGGGTGGAAAACGAGAATGGCCGCTTTACCCTGGTTTATCTCGCCGCACCGCACGACCTGGATGCCGCCCGCCAGACCGACTCACCCTTGATCGAACTGACATACAATTGGGATGTGGAGGTCTACGCCGGAGGGCGCAATTTCGGCCATCTCGCCTTCGAAACCGACAATATCTATGCAACGTGCGACAAGATTCGCGCCGCGGGCGTCGTCGTCAACCGGCCGCCGCGCGACGGCCGCATGGCCTTCATCCGTACGCCGGATGGAATCTCGATCGAATTCCTGCAAAAGGGCGCACCGCTCGCCCCACGCGAGCCGTGGGCGTCGATGCCGAACACCGGCAACTGGTAAAGTCGCAACTTTGCGCGCAAAATCGGATTCCACTTTTGCGCTCGTTGCTGCTTTTCTACCGCAACTTTGCGCGCAAAACCGGATTCCACTTTTGCGCTCGTTGCTGCTTTTCTACCGCAACTTTGCACGCAAAACCGGATTCCACTTTTGCGCTCGTTGCTCTATAGCCGGCCGATCAAGTTGACGGTGCCGACCTCTTCGAGCATGCCGTCGTCGCCGCGCAGGAAATCGAAGTGCATGTTGATCGACCAGTCGCCGGACGTGGCACCGAGCGAACCGCCGGCAACGAAAGCGCCCTTGTTCGGATCCGGCCCGGTGAGCGAGAACCACGTGCCTGTCTGGTTGCCCGAAGTGTTGGGGTCGAGATCCTTGAACGCAGAGCGGACCGTGATCGGCTGGGTGAGGAAATCATACCGGTAGCCGAGACGCACTTCCGGCTGCAGATATATGCCGTCGAAATTGATGTCGTAGCGCAGGTTGCCGCCGACGAAGGTCCGCAAAGACCTGGTCTCGGTGGGCATGACATTGAGGTCGAAGCCGTCGCCGTAGTTTCGTCCGTCGTTCGACTTCGTTCTGGTCAGCGGATTGTTCTCGACATACCCGTCCTCGCGCAAGAACATGCCGTCTAGGCTGACTTGCGGCGAGAAAACAAGCGCACCCCAGGTAAAGACCGCGCCGGTGGTGAGCCCGCCGGAGATCAACGCCGCCGCATGAGAATTGTCGGCGACACGTGCATAGGAGGAGGACGTTCCCGTCAGCGTAATCCAGCGTTCTCCCTTGATATGGGCGTAACCGAGATCGACCTTGCCGTCCAAGAAGAAGCCCCGGCCGCGCCACGAACCGTAACCGGTGGCGATCACCCAAAGCGAATTATTGTGCGAGGGGCGGTCGATTTCGCTGACGTCGCCATTGTAGAAGGTCAAGGCGCCGCCGAACCAACCGTTGTGCTTGTCGCCGGCATCCAGACCGAGCACGACGCCGAAGCCGTGATCGCGGAAACCGTTCTTCTCGTAGGAACCGTCGACCTGCTGGGCGCCTTGACCGGGGGTCTTGATCATCTGGACGAATTCCTGCGCCCACAGCGTCATCTCGCCGGACTGGTTGGCGTACATACGAAGCGAGCGCTGACGCGCGCCGACCACGCCGGTGGCCTGATCGGTGATCGACAAGGCGATGGCGCGGGTGCCGTCGGTCACGTTGGGGGCGTAGGAATTGTAGGCGGCCTGCGCCTCCTTCGACGTCCCCTTCGTATCGTTGGTATCGTCGGCATCGGCATGAATGCCGTTGACCATCGCCGAACCGAGGTCGTCGTCGATTTCGAGCGCTTCGTTGACCCGCTCGAACATGGCGTTGGCGTAACCGGTGAGGCCGAGTTCGCTTTTCGTCTTGGTCGTCACCGACAGCACCAACTCCTGCCGGGTCTGGCCGGTGCTCGAACAGCTCGCCTGACCGGTGCAGGAAGAGATCAGTCCGGACGCGTCGTAGAATTTCGTCGTCAGCGAGGACGTCTTGAACAGATAGGGCTTGGCGCCGCCCGCCGCCGATACCGGCTTGGCGACCGCATTGCTGTAGGTTGCCAGATCTTCGACATCCATGCCTTCGGTCGAGGACACCAGCACGTATTCGCCGTTATCGATGTAGCTCCTATAGGTCGCCCCCATATGGGCGCCCTCGTCGATCTCCACCGTCTTCGCACGGATGACGCCGGCTTCGTTCAGACCGCTGCTGCGCGAAACCGCGATGCTGAGATAGCCGCCATACTTGGCATGGACATCGTCGGCGTAAAACGCGCCGCTGGTCTTGTCGTTGGTCAGGGAAAGCGTGCCGTTGTTGTAGATCAAGACGTCGGCACCGCTTGCGGCGGTGATTTCGCCGGTCACGGTGGAGAAGGCACCGATCGACAGCAAATCGTTGCTGGCGCAGGCGACGGTGCTGGTGGTTATGTCACAGCCGTTGGAGCCGAACTTGATGTTGCCGGTGATGGTGGAATTATAGCCTGTACCGGCACCGGACAGATATATCTTCTGATTGTTGCCGTCGCCGAAGACGATTTCGCCGGTGATGACGGCAGCCCGCGTCGCCTCCGCCTGACTGACGATGGTGACGCCGTTGTAGGCGGTCATCCCTGCCGTCACCGCCGACAGATCGATCGCATTGCCGATCTGGCTGGCGTCATCCAGAGTCGTGGCGGACGCACTGATAGTGCCGGAATTGTTGATGAAGGTCAGTGTGCCGGATTCGTCCTTAATGGCGTAGGCTTCCAGAGCCATGGTGATGTCGGTGTAGCTGGACTCGGCGGTGGCCGAAATGGTGCCGGAATTGTACAGCGAGGTCAGCACGGAATTCTTGCCGATGTAGATGCCGTAGGCGATGCCGCCGCCGTTGCCCGATACGCTGGAGGAAATGGAGCCACCGTTGGCTTCGACGCTGTTGACCAGGGCGTATTGGTCGTCGTCGAGCTTCTCGCCCAGCGCATCGCCTGTCCCCGTAAGCGTGCAGGTGGTGACGCCGTTGCCGGAGTTAGGAGCACAGCTATAGGTGTAGTCGTCGGCATAGGTGCCGGAGGTCGAATTGTAATCGCCGTTGAGATAGACGTAGTTGTCCAGCTTGATGGCATAGACGGTGGCGGTGGCGTCCTCGTCATAGGTCGAGGCCGCGGCGCTGACGGAACCGGAGTTGTAGATGCCGCCGGTGATAATGGTGGCGGTATCTCGGCTGGTGCCGCCGACGATGTCGATCGCCGACACCGAAACGGTCTGGTCGGTTCTGGCGGTGTTGGCCGGCGCAATCGAAACCGAGCCGCGATTGAGAAAACCGAAACCCGGCACGTATTCGTCATAATCGTAATCGCCGGAATACTGACTGCCCTCTCCCAAGGTCCGCGTCTGATACGCGCCGATCACCAGATGGCCGGTGGCGTTCGCGACGTCCGACGGCGAAATCAGAATCGCCGAACCGGCGCTGGTGGCGGAGATCGATGCGGCGCTGTAGGAAGAATCGTTGCTGTAGCGGGCGCCCGCGATTAGAAAGCCTTTGCCGATATCGGAGTTGATAACGACACCGTCGCCGCCTTCGGCATAGGTCCGTGTACTACTGCTGTCCGAGCCGTAGTAGTAGCTGTTGGTGATCGAACTGGCGGAGCTGGAATCGATGCCGGCCGTGACAACCGAACCGGCAATGGTCATGCTGCCGGAAATGCCGCTACCGGCAATGACGATGCCTTGCGCCCCCTGGCCGGTGACCGCAATTTTGCCGCCGCTGCCGATCAGAAAATCTCCGTCGAGGTAACCGTCCATCTTGATGCCGACGATGCCGGACGACACTTTGCGGTTGCTGACGGTAGATTGGTATATCGTCATCGTCCCGCCGAAATTGAGCGTGGCAAGACCGTCGTTGGCGGCAATGCCCTGCATCGTCGTGCCGGAATCGACATAGATGCCGTAGGAGCCGTCGCCTTTGATATACAGGGTAGACCCCGTCAGCGCGATAATATCGCCGGTCAGCGTGCCGGTGCCGTCCGAGGCGCTGGAGCTGTCCAGCCAGATGCCGCGCTTGTTGGTTCCTTTGCCGTACAACGAGATGTAGCCGCTGGTGTCGATGTAGACCGCCGCACCGGAAACGGCGCTCGACGAATAGTTATCGTAGCTCCAGGCCGCGGCGGTGCGATCGGAGGACAGGTCGATCTTGATCGCGCTGGCGCCGGAGGCATCGTGATTGTACATGGTATGGTTGACGTAGACGACATTGTCGGAATCGATGGTAAGAATCGCCGCGTTCGCCTTGGAGAGCGCTATCTTTCCGTCATATTCCGTTTCGGCCTCTGAATCGGCCGTCACCAATTCATCCATCACCATGATGTTCTTCTTGACCGACGTTTTCAGCGGATCGGTGAGGCTGCTGGTGACGCAGGTGTAGATGGACGTGGTGTCGCAATCGATCGAGTCGGCGGCGAATGCCGGCCCGGAAAGCACCGCGACGGCTGCAACGGAAAGCAACAATTGATGCCTGCTCACATTCGACCTCATACTTCGCTCCCGGCTCCGGTTCCGCCCGACGCCGATAAAATATCCGGCGGACCCGCGCCTCTCAGCGGCCGGACGGGCCGGCCCGATTTCCCGCGGCCGATTTCAGCCGCCCACCGTCTTCCTACATCCGAAACAACAAATTGAAGGTTCCAACTTGTTCGCGGTATTCGTGAGTGCCGCGCAACATCTCGTAACTGAAATTCAGCGACCATCCGTCGCCCGTAGTGCCGAACGAACCGCCGGCAACCAGCGCGCCCTGCGGCGTGGACGGCCCCTCCAGTTCGAAGAGATCGCTATTCTGATTGCCGGCAACATCCGCACTGATGTCGCGCATCGCCGCCTTGATCTTGATCGCATCCTTGTACAGATCGTAACGGTAGCCGCCGCGCACCTCCGGTTGCCACGTGGCGCCGAGGAGTTCGAAATCGTAGCGCAGCGACGTTCCGGCGAAGCCGCGCAAGGAGCGGGCATAATACGGCTTCACTTTCAGATCGAAGCCGCGGTAGCCCGCCGACGAATTGTCGGGATTCGATTCGGTGTAGCCTTCCTCGCGCAAGACCAAACCGTCGATGCTGACCTGCGGCGTGGCGGTCAAGCCGCCCCACTCGAACACCGCACCGCCGGTAACGCCGCCCGACAGCATGGTAGAGAGATGATGACTGTCGGCCTCGCGATCGTAGGTGTCGCCGTCGGTATTCGTCAGCGTGAGATACCGCTTGCCGTGGATGCTGCCGATGCCGGCGCCGATCTTCGTATCGAAGAACAGGCCCTTGCCGCGCCAGGAGGAGTACAAATCCGCCAGTACCCAGATTTGGTTCTGGTGCGAATCGCGGCCGATTTCCTGAACGTCGCCGTTGTAGAAGGTGAGCGCGGCGCCGTACCACCCGAAGCGCGGGCTGCCCCAATCCGCCCCCAGCGCAAAGCCGAAGCCCTTGTCCTTGAAGCCGGGCTTGGCGTAGCGGGTTTCGGTGCCGGTGGTGACGACGTTACCGCTGCTGTCGGCGTAATCGGCTTCCGCGGTGATCATGCCTTGGCTGGGCAGCTTCATGTTCTGCACGAAACCCTGCATCCACAGCGTCATCCGACCCTGTTCGCGGTCGTTCCGACGCAACGTCCGCTGGCGATCGCCGATCACGCCGGTGGCCTGATCGGTGAGCGAGACGGCGATGGCGCGGATGGCGCCGGTGGCATTGGGGGCGAAAGCCTCATAAGCCTTCTGCGCCGCCGAATCGTCGGTGATGTAGTTGATCATCGCCGAGCCGAGATTGGTGTCGGCGCTGAGCGAGTTGTTGACGGCGGCGAAGAATTTCGCGTCGGCGGCATAGCCGGTGAGATGGAGGGCTTCGGCGGTCTTGGGAGTGACGTTCAGGATCAACTCGTCATAGGCATTGTCGCTGGTGGTTTCGACCACGAGCGACAAGGTGTCGAACAACCAGGGTTTGGCGTCGTTGACGGCATTGTTGTAGGCGGTCAGTACGCCGCCCGAAACCCCGGTATCGGTAAGCGTGACCAACGACGTGTTGGTGCTGTCCACCAGAGAGCCGCGCACGGCACGGATCAGGAGATAGCTGTCGGTGCCTTGAGGAATGAAGCTGTTGTAGCTGACGTCGAGGTTGCTGCCGCTGCTGTTCAAATCGATCACCGCGCGGTTGAGCACGTTGATCGCGCCGGTGTCCTCCATATCCTTCGACACTGCAATGCTGAGGTAGCCGTTCTCGGCAACGAAGAGATTGGAGGCGTTAAGCGACTCGGTGTCGTTTTCCAGGGTGAGCGAACCGTAGTTTTCGATCTGCACCGCCACGCCGTTGGCCGCGGTAACGATGCCTTTGGCGACGGAATAACTGCCGATGTACAGCAAATCGCCGTTGGCTTCGCCGGCATAGGTGCTGCCGCCATAGGAGATATCGCCGTAGAGATAAGCGTAGTAGCTGCTGTTGCCGAGCAGATAGATCTGCTGGTTGTCGCCGTCGCCGAAGCCGACATTGCCGTAGATCTTGGCGGACGCCGAACTGGTCGACTCGTTGACGATGGTCATGCCGCTGCCCGCATCCGTCTTCGAATTGCCGCCGGAATAGATCGCCACCCCTACGTCGGTTTCGCTGTCGAGATCGGTGGCGGTGGCCGAAATGGTGCCGCCGTAATTATGGATATAGGTCAGCGAACCGGAATGGTCGTAGATGGCGTAGGCCGAGGCCGCGGTGACCGTGTCGATATTGTCGGCAGCAACCGTAACCGATGCCGAAATCGTACCGGTGTTGATCAGCGAGGCCAGATGCGCATAGGAGCTAATCGAAATCGCCACGGCGGAGCCGCCGCCGCCGCCGTCGCTGTAGGAATAGGTGTCTTCGGACAGGCCGTAGACCGCCGCCGATATGGTGCCGGTATTGACGAACGAAGCCTGATCGAGGGTGCCGCCGGTCTTCAACGAAGCACCGCCGCCGGTATAGCTATAGCCGCTCGAATTGTAACTGTAGCGCCTCTGACTGGTGACGGAATCGTCGGCATAGCTTGAGGTATAGGTGGCGACATCCGCGGTGTAGACGTATTTGTCGGTATTGTCGGTAGTGGAACTGTAATCGTAACTGCCGCCGATATTGACGTAGCCATCGATGAGGATCGCCGAAGCGCTGACCGAGCTGGTTATGTCGGAGGTGAAGGCTTTGGCGGAAATCGTACCGGAATTATAGATGCCGCCTTCGATAATCGACGGGTAACGCGAACCGCCGCCGCTGATCTCCAGCGCCGCAGCGGTGCTGCTGTCCTCGTTGACGGGAATGATCGAAATCGTACCGCGGTTGTACAGACCGAACCCGGCGTGATCGAAATTGCTCAATTCCGAAACGTCGTACACCCCGATCACCTGGCTGACCTTGGTTGCGTAAGTGGAACTGCCCCTGGTTATGCTGGGGGAAATCAACATCGCTTCGGCGGTCCCGGTCACGGTTAAGGTGGAGGAGCTGCCGAGCATGATGCCGCCCCCGACGGAGCCGCCGACGGATAGCCCGACGCCCGCTTCGCCGTAGGTCTTGGTGCCCGGATTAGCGGCGTCCGCCGGATCGATGCCGCGCACGACGACGGTGCCGTCGATGGTCAGGCTGCCGGTGATGCCGCTGCCGGAAAAGACCATACCCTGGGAACCGTTGCCGGTTATGGTGAGGGTGGCGCTGTCGGTAATCGCCACGTCGCCGTCGATGCCGCCGACGAAATAAAGGCCGTAGATCGACGAGGCCGATGTCGACGTTGCGGTATCCGGATCCGCGGTGATCGAGCCGGCGATGGTCACGTTGCCGACGACCAGCGCACCGGTGCCGTCCACGATGGCGGTCGTGGTTGTGCCCTTCATGTTGATTGCGGCGCCTTTGGCGACATAGATGTCGCCGACCAGAATGCCGAGAGCATCCTCGGCGCTGGAGGCATCGACCCACAGGCCGTATTTGGCGGATCCGTCGCCGGTCAGATTGATGACCGAACCGCTGTCGAGATACAGCGCGGCATGACGGGTGGTCCCATCCGCGGCAGTGTAGGCGTAGCCGGTCGACGAAAGGTCGTACACCGCCACGACGTCGTCGTCGCTCGTGCCGGCAATTCCGTCGTCGCCGAGGTTGGTGAAGGTGCAGGCGGAGGTGCAACTGCCGACCTGGTAATTGTAGATGCGGTTGAAGGTCATGCCGGCCGCGGTGTAGCCGGTCGCCGCCGTGGTGGTCGTCGCGGTGCCGGTATAGACGCCGCTGTCGAAGCCCGCATAGGTATCGGTCCCGTCGAGAAATTCGACCTGGACGCCATAGGCGCTCGAGACGCCTTTGTTCAGAATGGTGCCGCCGTTGTAAACGTAAGAGGCGGAATTGACGTTGATCGCGACCGTTCCCTTATCGTTGATCTTGAGCGTCCCACCGGAAGCGATCGATACGCTGCCCACGCCGTGGATGTAATCGTCGTCGAAGGTAACGGTCGAGTAGTTGTTGAGCACGCCGGTGATGATCGGCGTCGTGACGGCGGAATCGCTGGTGATCGTGCAGGGGCTGGTTCCCGAGGTGCAGGAGGTCGCATAAGCATGGCCCGAGAGCAGCGCCATCGCGGCAGCGGAAAGCAACAACTTTTGCTTGCTCAAATTCGACCTCTTTTCGTTTGGCGCGGACTACGACCGCCCGTTAACCCCCGCAGGATCGGCGGCGAACCGGCCCGCATTTCATTTCCCAAAGTCTTCCCAAGACCTTAAGCCCTATTTGGCCGGCACCATAGCCGCTTTTTATCTATGCACAAAGAGCGCATTCCGCACAAAATGTATCGCCATTTGTCGAAATGATACCCGACCGCACCATGCCACCGCCCGTCGTTCGGGCCATATGGCATTTTTTTGCGATCGGACAAAGGACTAAGGCACGACCAACCGGACAAGCTCTAGCCTTACCCGCCGGCAAAGGCAACTTGCCGCTTTTTAATCGACAGGCCGTCCTCCGAAACCGAGAACGTCAAGGACGGCGGCGGACCTGACCAAGCCCCGGCAAATATCAACCGTTTGTTTGACCGCCGTTTTCCGTCGCCGCCTGGATACGGCTGCGGACGAATTGACCGAGCCTTTGCAGACTGACCCTGGCCTCGGGCACATACGGATTAGCCTGAAAGACATGCTGCATGCCGTCATAGATCTCGACACTGACCGGCACGCCGGCCTCGGCGGCACGATCGCCGATGCGCGAAGCGTCGTCGCGCAGCATTTCCAGACTTCCGGCATGCACCATCAGAGGTGGAAAACCCTTGAAATTGGCAAAGGCCGGCGAAGCATAGGGATCGGCCGGATTGTTGCGCTTAAGGTAATGGCGGGCACTGACGAATAACAATTCCCACGACAGCGCTGTGTCATTCTTGGCGTTTTGCAACACCGACCAACCGGAAAGCGACAGGTCGGCCCAGGGCGACATAGCGATCAATGCCGCCGGCATCGGCAAACCGGCATTGCGAATGGCCAAAAGCACCGACAACGCCAAACCGCCGCCCGACCCGTTGCCCGCCAGTACGATCGAGGACGGCGCAACCCCGCGCGACACGAATTGACGGTAGGTATCGATGCCGTCGCGCACCGCCGCCGGAAAGGCGAATTCCGGCGCCAGCCGGTAGGCCGGCGAAAACACCGACGCTTCGGCGGCATGGGCCAGCCGGGCGATCAGGGCACGGTGGGTCTCCGGCGAACCCGAAACATAGCCGCCGCCGTGAAAGAAAATAATCAACCGCCCCGGCGAGGAATTGTCCGCCCGCCCCCATTCGCCGCGCACCGGACCAAGGGTGGCGGTTTCGAAGGCGGTATCGCCGGGTACGGCGCCGAAACGGTCGGTCAAATAATTGTACTGCCGGTGCAGATCGACGATGTCGGTGACGGCGTCGGACGGGCGCGGCTTGGAAATACGGAAAAACCGATCGAAAAAGGCGCTTTGCCAGCTGGGCATGAGATTAAAGCCTTTATCTCGAACTATAGCGCCCTAAAGCGCATTCCGAAAAGTGCGAAGCGGGTTTCGGATAAAATACGCGATATGACGAAGAAAATAGAGCATTTCATTGTTTCACGAAAAAACCGAAACGCCCCACCCCTTCGTTTCGTCGCGCATTGTTTCCGAAAACAGGGATTCCACTCTACGATAACCGTAAGGCACCGCAACAGGTAAAGCCGGAAACGAAAATTCGTCTCCGGCTTTACTCATATTATCCCGCGCCCTCAATAGTTAAATGGGGCGGAACCGCATTTCGGTTAACCGTTCACGCGGCTTGCGCCTGCTTGGCCTCGATGACCTTGGCGCCGCCGCCGTTGATCTGAATCTGACGCGGCCGCTTTTCCTCGGGCACCCGGCGCTCGAGATCGATGTGCAACAGGCCGTTTTCCAGCTTGGCATCGCGTACCTCGACATATTCGGCAAGCTGGAAGCGGCGGTCGAAGGCGCGGCCGGCAATTCCTTGATAAAGCAGCTTGGATTCTTCGCCATCTTCAGCCTCGCGCTTGCCGGTGACGGACAAAATGCCTTCACGCACCTCGACCGACAAATCCTTCTCGCCGAATCCGGCCACCGCCAGGGTGATCCGATAGCGATTATCGTCGGAGCGTTCGATGTTGTAGGGAGGATAGCCCTGGCCTTGGTCGGCGAGGGAATCCATCAGATCGAATACGCGATCGAAGCCGACGGTCGAACGGAACAGGGGGGAAAAATCGAATGCACGCATGGTCAAACCTCCTATGAAGCGTTTGGTTTGGTTCCGCCGATGGGGCCGGAACCGGGCAAAAAGGGGCCGAAATCCGCTTTGGGCCTTCCGGTCGTCTATGGATATGGTCGCCACCGGCGCGGTTTCAAGAGCAGCCGGAAAAATTGTGACGATGACGATTGGAGCGATTAAGATTGTTTCCCGATCCGGAAGTTAAGGCTAAACTGACGGCGTGCTCCATGCCGGGAAGGACGTTCATGGCTACGAAAGAAGTTCAGGACATCATCGCCGAGCTGAGCAGGCGGTTGGGCGCCCGTTCGGGGATCGGCGGCACGCTCAAATTCGATTTCGGCGCCAAAGGCAGCGCCTTCATCGACCCCAAGGCGACTCCATCGGTGATCGACGGCGACGGCAAGAAGGCCGATTGCACGGTTTCGCTGACACCTGCCGATTTCGACAAGCTCAAGCGCGGCGAACTGGATGCCACCACGGCCTTCATGCAGGGCAAACTGCGCGTCGCCGGCGACATGGGGCTGGCCTTGAAGCTGGGACCGATCTTGCAAAAAGCCAACGGTTGAAAAGAGTTTTTCCCTGCATCCGCTGATCTTCCGTCGTTTTTCCGCCGCGGGCGGCGTGGGTTTGCGCGCTGCCGTAGCCGAGCCGCGCGCGCCGCGCGGGCTTTGCGTGCTGATGAGCGGCCAGAGCGAATACATCGAGAAATACCGCGAGGTCGTGCAGGATCTGATCGACCGCAGATTTACCGTCGCCACCTTCGATTGGCGCGGCCAAGGCGGATCCGACCGCTTGCTTGCCGACCCCTGCCTCGGTCATGTCGGCGACTTCACCGACTACGATGCCGACATCCGCGCGTTCTTCGGCGACGTCGTCGACGCGCTGACGGATCGGCCGGTCGTCGCCCTCGGTCATTCGATGGGCGCGCATATGCTCCTTCGCGCCCTACATGCCATGCCGGAACGGTTTTCCGCCGCGGTACTCTCGGCGCCGATGCTGAGAATCCGCACCCGCGGCATTTTCAAGCCGCTGGCCGACGCCGCCATCGCCCTGCACAACGCGGTCGGCAGAAAACGCGATTACGCCTGGGGCATGGCACGGCAGGATCCTTCCGCCCTGCCGTTCGAGGCCCAGGTTATGACGTCCGATGCGGCGCGCTACGCCCGCTCCCGGGATTTTCTCAAGCGACACCCCGAGATGCGCATCTTCGGACCTTCCTGGGGCTGGCTAGGCGCCGCCTACCGCTCGATCGCCGACATCCACGCGCCGGGCTTTGCGGAAAAGATCGAAAAACCGGTTCTGATCGTCGCCGCCGGATGCGACCAAGTCTGCTATACCGACGCGGCGCGGGAATACGCGCTGCGGCTGCCCAACGGCCGCTATCTCGAAATCGCCGGATCGCGCCACGAAATCCTGCGCGAACAAAACCTCATCCGCCAGACCTTCTGGCTGGCGTTCGATACCTTCATAAGGAACGTCTCCGAACCGATCTGAGAAGGTATAGAGCGCTTCACAGAAAAGTGGAATCCGGTTTTCTGGTATGAAGCGCGACAAAACAAGGAGTTAGAGCATTTCAGTGTTTCCGATAAACAGTGAAATGCCCTAGTGTCCCGATTCCGAAATTCGTTACACCTGATATCGACATTTTTCGAATTTCGGAATCGAAAGGACACTAGTCAACATATTGATGCTAGTGTCGTTTTGGTT
>WSSedL1CaDRAFT_10001458_pt1 | contig 13694 bp, 17 predicted proteins | sample WetSurSL1Cattail_FD_9464 | JGI IMG/M metagenome (IMG submission 9464)
GCATTGCAGGAACTTGTCAGGGGTGTAACCCGCATTGGTTTCATTTCTTGGTCCATTCAGGTGGAATGAGAATTGGGAATTACCGCTGGCATTGTACCAGTCGGTGACAACATAACGCTTGTTTATTCCCGCAAAGAGAAACTGGTAAATAGAATAGCTGTCATCCGTCACGTAGCTGAACGCCATCTTTTTATTGAACTTCAGTTGGGGAATGGACAACTCCACAGAACTTTTATCGATAGTCCCAGGCAATGCCACATCAAATTCAATCACATCCCCATTGAATTTTAGATAGCGCAGGGTAATTGAAGCCGATACCGGCGTGCTCGGGGTAGACAGGCATTTTAGATGCAGGACCGTCCTTAATTGGCTATCCACTTCAATGCTGGATATCTCGTAACTATTAGGGAAAAATTTCCCCGCAAGGTTTTTCCCAGTGGCCAGGGATATTGCCGCCACATCCAGGAAAAGCCCATAGCCAAGGGGTTCCTCTGAAATTATATAGGCCGAGGTGTTTCCGACAGTGGGGAGATCAATTATCTTTATAGTTCTCTGGTATATATTGAGCTGGTCTCCCTGAAAATTGTATGTGCCGGCAATACTTTCTTCCTTTTCCACGACAAAGGGCTTGGAAACCGACTCGTTAATCAGGTCCTGTATGCGGGAATCCAATCCCGAATCCAATGCGGTTAACTCAGTGGATTGGTTATCTATAAGGGCTTTCAGGTCACTGGCAGTTCCCTGATACGATCCCTTGTCAAGCCTGGAAGCGGCTTTCTCATCCGCAGTTACCGCCATCTCCTCCACCTCCGCCAATGATTTTGATGTGTCGCCCTTTACGGCTAAATAATCAGCTGTCTCTGCGAACGATCCTTTGTCAAGCTTCAAGGCGATGGCTGCGGATAAGGCGCTGTCCGCAGCCATGCGCTGAGTGCGCTCCAAGGAATCAGCTTCCAGTCTGACGCTTCCTTCCGAGTCAATATTGGCTTTTAGGTCTGCCGCGGTCCCCGTATACGATCCTTTGTAAAGCTTGGAAGCAGCTTTCTCATCCGCAGATATCGCCATCTCCTCCACTTCCGCCAGTGATTTTGTTGTATTACCCTTTACAGCTAAATAATCAGCTGTCTCTGCGAACGATCCTTTGTCAAGTTTCAAGGCAATGGCTGCGGATAAAGCGCTGTCCGCAGCAATGCGCTGAGTGCGCTCCAAGGAATCAGCTTCCAGTCTGACGCTTCCTTCTGAGTCAATATTGGCTTTTAGGTCTGCCGCGGTCCCCGTATATGTTCCCTTCCCCAGCTTACTATCGACATCAATGGACAGTTGACCTACCGCATCGCCAAGATTGTCAATGCTGGTTTCAACATTGCCAACCCGGATAGATTGGTTGTCGATAAGGGTTTTCAGGTCGCTGGCTGATCCGGCGAATGTGCCTTTACCTAGCTTGGAATTCAACTCTAAAGTCGTGTCTGCCGGAATTTTAGATTCTTTTTCAGAAGAAATCAATCCCTTGCCCGATTCTCTTGCTACAAAAGCATCGTTAACCCATTGTGCCAAGTCCCTGAAAAGCGAACCTATCCGGGTGTTGCTGTTCATATTCGAAACAGTCTCATTATAAATGGTTAACGCCCTATCTCTCAATTCCTGCAATATCATATGTCTTATCAATTAAAAGTTTCGTTGAAAGTTTGATCAAAAGTCTCATTGTAAATCCCTAACACATCGAGAGCATTCCGGTCAAGCTCCGGAGAAATATACTTCCCGGTTCCCACCTCAGTCACCACCAAGGCCACGGACGTGGGAGTTACTTTCTTTTGCCGGTAAGCCATCTTGTCGGCCTTCACAGAACAGCGGAAAAATGTGCCGTCCGGATAATAGAAATAGGCTTCGTCCGAACCTACCAGGTCGCGGATAAAAAGCAAATCGTCCTTTGACTTGTAGCCCGTTTCCACTTTTATAGTTTCTATGAGCACGACCCTGTTGCGCCTATTTTCATAGAAATTATAATCGGTCAGCTCCTTGTAAGAGGTTTCGTCCCCGAGCTCAGGTTCGTGGCTGGCCACGCCAGCGACTTCAATCACCTCGAAAGCTCCAAGCGAGTTCCGAAAACGGATCTTATACACTTCTTCAGAATCCGATTTCGAGTCTATCACCAGGCGAAAAGCCTTTTCGGTATTATCGCCGACATACACGTCGATCGTTTTTGTAAATTCCTTGAATTCAGAAATGAACCGGTCATATGCCATATAGAAATCCAGCAGGCAGCACGGGGCCGCCGTCACCGGATCTTGGACAATAGTGTTTCCGCCTGTTGACACAAACCTTAACTGCCAACCCGTCATTGCGGTTAGAAACGGATATAGCTCGGAGAGCTTCACCCGGATTTCACTCCGATGAGTTCGGGTTGTGAAAAGAAAATTCCTGTACTGGTTGGAGAGCCTGGCTGAGAACAGGTTCACTCCATTTTTAGCAAACAAGGCCAAAGCCTGCTCATTGACCCCTCCAGGAAAAGCGTTCCCTGCAAATGTGTAATCGGAATATCCGAGAACTTCGTCAAGGACTGCGTCCGAAATGGTGAATATGTATGCCACGGAATGATCCGGAAATTCAGACAAGATGCCTGCCCCCTGAGGAAATGAATCCGCTAATTCTGTCCGAAACAGAAAACCCGAAATATCCACCTTGCAGCTATATACCCCATTTTTCAGGAAAGGATAATAAGATTGCGTGAATGTTTCCCCGTTTCGGGAAACGCTCACGTCAATAGCTCCGTAAGCGGCCGTTTGCAACTCGAAAACCACAGGGTTTCCGAGAAAGCAATACGGACCGGGAGTCTTTAGGACGGTAACTTCCATTTTTTTCTAATCAAAATAATTGGAATTATAATGAGCAGGCCAACCACAAGCAACACATAGATCCATTCATGCCCTTGCACTGGACGGCTGTCGGAAGAAACGGTTTGATTCGTTTCGGATTTTGAGTCCGATTGCTTATTTTCCGATACGGATGAACCTGAAGAGCCTACGGAAACCGAAGATGATCTTCCTGTGCCAGTAGATATGATAGTTCGTCCAATGTCCCGCCATTCTTCTTGTATGCTTCGTACCCTTCCGGCAGTATCGAGTTCGACGCGGATGGAGTAGGTCCTTGTTGTGTCAACTGCGACTGTAAAGACGCTATCATCTCTTGTTGTTCGGCTGCTGTCCGCTGCATGCCGGACAGCTGCTTTAAAAACTTTTTCCGTTCCGGAAGATACAGCAGTCGTACTGCTGCTTGAGCTCCGACAACCGCACTGGACAGCGCAAAGAGCAATAAGAATAAGTAAAATTCCATGTTTCATTTTTTTGAATTTATGTAGTTGTTAGACAATTCGAATCCTTTGACCAATGCTTCCACCACCTTTGCATTGAATGCCGGATCTGACAGCAGCTCCACATCATCCCGGTTGTCCTGGAACATGCACTCGACCAGGTTGGCCGAATACCCTCCCATCAGCACGGTGAAGTTGTCTTCGTAGTCCCGCTGCAGGTATTCCGGCGAGTACTGCCTGTGCTTCACTTCCGGGATCACTTCCTTGAATGCCTGGATAAAATAGTCCGCAAAAATGTCGCTTGTGGTACGCCCCTTGGATGTCCACACGGATATGCCGGATGCTTGCATCCATTGCATCCCGTTCCCCGAAGCATCGTTGTGCAGCGACAGCAAAAAAGGTATAAGATCCGGATGCTGTTTGGCCAAAAGACTACCGGCATTCTTCCTGGCCGAAAGGCCGATTTCTTTTTCAGTCGTGTTTGTCCAAACCACAGTGTAGCCAAGTGCTTCGAGTTTCGGGGCGAGTTCCCGAAGGCGTTCACGACTCCACTTATATTCGCGATGTTTGCCGTCTGGCGATCGTTTGCCAGGCACTTCTTCGCCGTGCGCCGGATCGAGTATTACAAGTAACTTTTTCATTTAAATCTATCTGTTAAAAGTTCTATGAATTTTTTCCAGAATCCTTGAATGACATTGATTAAAGCAGTCTTGGGACGGCCATCGATCACGGCGATATTTTCAAGGATGGATGTAGTATGCTCGAAGACAAAAAAGGTCAAGGCGGACAGGAACACTATCCTGAAGAACAGGAAGGCAAGGATATCGAGAAACTGGGTTCTGCCCTCGTACTCATTTTCGAATTGATGTATGACAAAAAAGAGGATAGCCCACAGCGAAAGCTTTATGATGCACCTGGAAAATCGCCAGGATTCAAAATCATCGCCGGACTTGGTGGATGCCCTGATGCCGGTTCCCACTTCCGTGAAAATCGCCACCAATACGGCCAAGGCCAGTAACGGGCCAAAACCAAACAGGAAACTGAAAATTCCAGTAACCAATGAGAAGATGATGGAGAGCTGCTGCAGATGGTATTTCCATGACGGAAAAAGTGAAAGGATAAGATCGTGAAGATCTGACCAACCATAAGAAGCTAATAATTTGCTGATAAAATGTTTCATGACTTTTTTTGATTCAAAAGTCACGATTTGGGGGGTGATCTTAAAGGACAAAAAAAGAGCGGCGACAGCATTCTGCCAAAGCGAGAATTCTCGCTTTGAAGAGATCTTAAAGGGCAAAAAAAAGAGCGGACACCCGTCGCAGGCTACCGCTCTAGTAAGGAAAAATAAAAAGTAATGTTAGTAATAACTAAGGAGTATCACCCTCCCGGGCTTATGCGGTTTTATCTTAGCAGGGCATCGAGAATTTCCCGGAGCCGTAGGTAGGCAAATTCACGTTCTTCGTCCGAACGGTGCTTGTTGTAGAGCATTTCGAGCAAGCAGATGGCTTCGTCGTAGGTAATCATTGCTTGCCTCCTTTCTTAAGATTTACCAACTCCTTGGCTTTAGCAAATTCTTTTGCTTTCTCCCATCCTTTCCTTTCCCATATTCGGAAAAATCTTTCTTGATATGGAATATCTTTGTAATTCCTCCTGCGGACGTCCCGTATTCGCTCTTCTAGAATTGTCAACTCGTGGAGGTTGAATGATTCTACGACCAGCCTGTCGTTGCCGTTTATCTTCAGGGAAACCCTTGTCGGATCAATCAATCCAGGATATACGCCTATCTCAGTAATATCAACGAGCGAACGTCTCAACTCATCGCGATAGCAATGCCGATGCAATAATCTATACAAGTCCTGCAGTTCGTCAATGGTCAGGCCGATAATATAAAAATCATTACCCTTTCCGATGCAAAATCGGGTTTCTTGCGGATTCTCCGTCGGAATCTCCATTAATGCCATTTTCTTACTCATGACATACCTCCTTCCTCCCTGCTACGAGCAAGCAGACGCAGACTGTCCATCACAAGCATCACACTTCCTATGCAGCCCTTAGCTGTGCTGGAGAGAGGCGCGTCGCAATCCAGAAGCACACGTGTAAGAAAATCCTGCACATCACGCATCTGTTCTATGTAATCTTCGATAACATATTTGCTGCCAATTTTCAAAAAAACGTCCTCTAGAAACTGTGCCACACTCGGCGTCACCTCCACGTCTCCAATCTTTGTCACCACCCCTTTCTTCATATCACCCATTGTCCACCTCCTTTTTCGTTACGTCGATGCAGATGGTGAAGTCTTCACCGTCGAAGGCGAACATCTTGGAATGCTCTTCGTCTATCAGCGTGGCTTTCACTTTCTTGCCCTTGTTCTCTATCTCTTCGCTCAGGCAGTAGAATTCCACCTGCATCTTCAGGAGCAGATCCGCAAGAAGCGAATAGCTCATTACCTTGGTTTTAGTTTTCGGGTTTGCCATAATTTTAGCCTTTTAAAGTTGCCCAGTAATCCCTTAGATCTTGGATCAGATCCTTAATATCTTCGGTATTCGTTTCAACTGCAATAACCGCTTCAAGTTTCGACCTTTTTTCCTTTGCCAGTTCCTCGTTTGAAATTGTATGCCTATCGGCATATTCATCTTCGGCCAACAAATAGGCTTCGAGAGCATCTAATAGTTTGTAGTTTCGCATAATGTGATGTTTTAATTATAACACTCATGTATTGTTATATAAGATATTACTATATAGATGCAAATGTAATATATTACATCACTGTACGGGTGTGTAAAGTAATATTTAACATTACTTTAACATTATGTATGTGATATAATACCTTACTTTGGAATAAAAATGAGAATTATGTATTTGAGGATAAAAGAGATACTTAAGGATAAGAAAATAACAGCAAAGGAATTAGCTGAAAAAGTAGGGATTAGCAGGGAAAACATTACGAATATTGTAAATGAAAAAAGTAAACCAGCATTTGATACTCTTATTAAAATTTCTGAAGCTCTCAATGTTCCATTATCAGATCTTTTTGAACGGCCAAAAGAAAATGTGATTATTTGTCCGAAGTGTGGCACGAAGCTGGAGGTGAAGGAGAAGGAATAAAAGAGCAATGCCCCACACGATGATCGTATGAGGCGTTGTTCTTTGAGTACTGAAAGAAAACGACAGAAAATATTAATCTTCTATAATCGAACGATACTCATTGCTGAGTGTAACAAGCTTAGGATTTGTGATTACTTTTTGAGTACCATCCATATACATCACCTTAATTGACGATATTTTAGCTGTTTCCACCATATCCGTGAACCAAAGATATTCAAACTGATATGTGCCAGTATCCCCTTTGGCGATAGGACCAACAGCCTTTCTAGTTATCACGGCCCCTTTTGCCCTATTTTCTATAACTCTATCTCCAACTGGATTATAACCTATAAAACTAAACCAAATATATTTGATTGTCTTTCCAGTAGGGTTATAGACAGTAACCTTCGCACTTGTGCCCTCGGTATATTCGCTCTCATCGTAATAACTCCAATCATAGATAGCCAATCCATAGGGTTTACAACCATTCAAAACCCGAAATACCTTCTCAATTTCAGATTTCCGCAATATTATGCCAAGATAAATTGAATGATCACGGAATTTTTCAGCCGTAATCGAATCCATGGCACTAATATCTTCAAAAGTATAATCTTTTATGAAAAGCTTATACTTAGCAATATAATATCGCTTGCCTTTATAAGAAATATCAAACACCTTCTCTCCTCTATAAGTTTCAGCGCCATTCACAATGACAGTTGTCCCCTTAATCAACATTTTATTATCTTCATTTACATTGTAGCTATCAGCATAGCAATCTTCAATGACCAAACCTACAACAATTGTAGAATCTGTGATATTCTTAATGTCGGTTTGGGATTTTCCGTAAATTGAAATTGAGATCAAAACCAAGATCAATAGTAGCTTTTTCATAAGTTCTATTTTTAATTATTAAGTTCTTTATCAATGTTCAACAAACGATTAAGCTCTTCTGTATGCCTCTGATGGGCTTCAATAGCATTATCCATTTTTTTCTCATTCCCATTCGAGGCATGGAGGGTTATTGCTTCTTCATTACGCTCAATATTTCTGCGAAGCTGGTTTATTCTCAGACGACGCGCGCTATCGTTCAGCCGATCTACCTCACTCAAGTATTTTTCCCTATCAGCTTCTTTTTGTTTTTTAGCATCCAACTCAGCTTGTTTTTTCTGAATTTCTGCATCAAATGCCTTTTGCTTGAGAAACTCCCGACCATAGAATACATCCATGTAAATATAAGGCATCGAACCTCCTGTTGTTTTCGACACAAAGCAAACAAGCCTGGTCCCTTGATCGATCCAACGAGAGATAAGATCAGACTTTTCTCTTGGCACATAGCCTATCTGGTAGTTTTCGTCAGTTATAACTTTCACGGCATTTCGATCCATAGGATTCTGAGGTTCTTTTATCAGATGTAGCTTATCTCCAACTCTAAGCAATCTGGCTTTGCTTATTTCCAAACCAGATCGATAGGTTAGGCCTTTCACAGGCATATTAATTTTTTCAAATTTATAATCAGACCTATATATAAAGTACTCTGATTTTCTGGCTGACTCTTTTTTAGAGTCATCGGAAGCTCTTTTTATTATCGTAATAATAATAGCCAATATTCCAACAATCACTATAGCAGTCATAATATTCAATAAAGATAAGTTTTTTCAAATTTTGTACTATAGGAGCAGTTGCAAATTTGTGAAAAATATTTTACAATTGAAACATTTTTAAACAAAAAAACCTCTCCAATTTTTTGGAGAGGCCTGCAGGAACTTGAATAGTGTTGAGTTAAACAAGCTCGATCTTTATGATCACTTATAAGCAGTCATCCCTCGCCTGCCAGTAATTTGTTCTTTTAATGTATTTATACTAGTTTTGATAGATCTAATGTCTTTAGTATAGTCTTCTATTCTCGTATAATCGAGAGCCAAAATTCGAATAATCTCATCTAGGCGTCTTGCATATTTCTCATCAATTTCACTTATTCTCTTTGTTGTTGAAGTTTCTAATTCTTTTACTCTCCTTTCCAAATCATGATTCGTTCTATCAAGTGCTTTCTGTGCTGCTTTTTTGTTGTTTTCGATATCTTTTGATAGTGAATTCAATTTATCAAGTAATTTATTCAATTTATCAAATATATTTCCGCCACCACTATCATCATCACCAAATAAAAAATCTTCAATTTTTTTAATTCGCGCTTCATGTTTTTCTAAAACGAAATTTGTGTTCTCCATATTGAAATACTTTAATTTAAGAAATCATTTATAATAAGGCATAAATAGGAGATGGTAAGTCCAATAAAGGCTATCAAGGTCGTTTTGTCTGATCGCTCTCTTTTTCTCTCAACAGCTTTAATATTCGCTTCATAATTTCCACTTACATACTCTTTTTTGAATTTTCTGGGATTATAATATATATCATAAATTGTCTTCCAAATAAGAAAGAAGAAGCCAATTGAATCCCCAACTAAATTCAAATGTCCAAATACTACTTTCATTATCTTTTATATTTATTTAGTTATGAATCACCAACCTGCTTATTAACATCATCTCTTATGTTTAAGTGTTTTTTTGAATAATAGAAATATGGCAACCAACACAAGGGAGTATATTACTTCTTGATATTTCCATCACAAAAAAATAAAATTTAAACTTACAAATGCAAATATATGTAGTTATGAGGACTTTAATGTTTTTCTAACGTATTTTCTTTATAGTTATAGAAAATATTTAACTATTTGATTATCTTATAGATTATAGATCAGTTATAAATAGAAAAAAACTGCTTGTGTAGCGGTTTTCAAATTTATCTTATACTTCAAATAGGGTTTTATCGCACGTCGATTTTTTATAAAAGGCCAATAAGTAGGAAATATCATTTTTTTGACACTATTTGGTTAATCAGGTCTATAATGTGTGTTGCTGACAACTCATTGAGGAAATCATGGTCAACTCCTGTCGAAGACCGATAGTTATTGACCCATATTAAATCATAGTCGAATTCACGGCAAAGGTCGTTTATGACATCAACAGTTTCTCCCCTAGTTCGCGAAGCGCATACGATNATATTGCTTTTTCTATCTCCACTAAACAGGGAGCGTAAAGCTTGCCCGGTTGATCTTCCACCGGGATCCCCTTGGCTTTCGATGCCAATTTTAATTTCGATGCCAATTTTAACGTCATTTTTTAATTGGATTGTCCAGTTATAATCAAAAGTATTGTCTTCATATTTGTCGATTAGCTTTGCTCCACAGTCGCATATGAGCTTTTCGGCCACTTTCTTTATCGTTGCTGATTTACCTTGGCCTGAAGGCCCCCAATTTGCAATTACTGTATTTTTCATGGATTGATATTGTAAGATAGAATAAGTTTAAGATATTTAGAGTTTTGGCTTATTTAGTTGAGGCAGCTTTGCACATAAAGGTTAAATAATTAACATGATTTACATTTGACACTATTCCATGTTTTTCAATAATATAAACAATCTATTTTTATAAAATAGATATGTTAAGTTCATCCGCTCCATAGACCGTTAATGCCTCTTTGTTATCTAACAAAAAGGCAGCCTCTAATACATGGCTACTATTTTTTAAAGATAATATTGAATTGTCATACATTGCTTTCATCTGGTTTAAGGATTCTTGTATCGTTTTTCCTTCCAAAAGAGCAGCGAGTCCTTCTGTAGCACAAGTTACAAACTCTTCAACATGTGGACAAATAGATACATTTTCTTTATAACCCCAAAAAGAAGCAACTCCTAGATCGACAAAATGATTTCTCAGATCACAACCACATTCACAAGCAAAAGTGTATACTATGCTCCCACCAAAGATAAAGTTATTAGTAGTAACAGAAACATATTCTTCAGATTGATGATTAAATAAGGCTGACTTTGCTCCGTGTGAAAAAGCTGAGAAAATAAAGTTACTATTAATCTCGCTAATTGCCCTTTCAACTTCAGAATGGAATAATTTGGTACTGTCCAAATTATGGTATTTCAAACTAGATTCAACAGCCTTTTGTCTAACTGAGTCTGCACAACTTTCAAAAAAGTGTTTAGATTCCTCGTTTAGATCATCATTATAGGCAATAATAATGTCACTGATCATCATTCGATTTATTTATCATTAATTAGCATGTGCACTATCAATTTAAAAAGTTTTCTTTCGATTTTCTTACCGAATTGCGTTTGGTTTCTTATTTCCGAAAGAATATCATTTAAAGAATAGCTCATGGTTCCCTCAGTCAAGAATGTTTTACTTCTATCCGATGGGTGGTCAATTATCCACTGTTCAAGGACAGAGTCCAATCTAGAATTCATAAATGACAAATTTTTCTCTACTAAACCAATATAAACTTCAGAATCAACATCAGAACTGATTAGCGAGATTCCATCATCAGATATCAAATCCATTAATTCTTCTCTTTTTATATTTATCAATTCTGCGGTCATCAATATAATATAAAGCAAAGATGTCTTCGAACGAATTGCTTTTAATGCATCTAAACCTTGCATTTCATTTGCACTAAACTTATAATCTAGAAATACAATTCTCTTTTTATTGAGATCGTTAAGAATATAATCTGCTCCACTTTTGGCCGTCGTAAATGTACAAATTTGAGCATTCGGATATTCAATTTTAAGATTATCGTGTATATGCTCCTTCGGATTATCATCTATAATTACTATTTCAAATTTTTCATTATTCATAATTATAATCAATTTTTTAAGGGAAATTCAATTTTAAAAGTTGTTCCAAAATCACCAAATTCACTCTCAATAATAGAAATTGCACCTTTCAACGACTCTATTCGTGTTTTAGCGATATAAAGCCCCAATCCAGCCCCTCCTTCATCTGCTGTTGTTGTATAATACAATTCCATTACTCGATCCCTTTTATCTACAGGTATGCCACACCCATTATCTGAAAAGAAAATTACAAATTTGTCAGATTCAATATATGCTGTGCATTTTATTATTTTGTAGGGTTTGTTCTTTAATGCTTTAACAGAATTCGCAATTAAATTTTGTAGTATGTCAATAAAAAACTGTTTATTACAATGAATAACAAACTTATCTTTAACTTCTACAACTGTTTCAATACCTTCTGTTTCAAATGTAACTTCATTTGAATTCAAAATTTCTTTGATCAATTGGTTCATTTCTAAATCTTCAAATTCCAAATCCGATTTAGCATAACTCAACATAAAATCAATTACTTTATTTAAGGTTTTCATTTCTAAATAGATGCTCTTAGAATATTTAATGAAATAATCTTCCAGCAATAAATTGGGATAACGTTTATAAAAAAACTCTGCACCACCTTTTACTTTACTCAAAGAAGTTCTCACAGCATGAGCCAAATTTGCAGCATATTGTTGCAAAGACATAAGGCTTAAATAAATATTTTCTTTTCTTATGAACTCCTTTTCTGCTTCTTGATAAATTTTTTCTGCTTTTTTGACAGATGACGATGTTTTTTCCGCTTGTTCAACAGCAGGCTGTAAAACAGGTTCTAGTAGAGGGTTTTCTTTTATAATTAATTTTAAAGACTCAGTAAATAAATCTGTGTCTTGAAGGGCTTTTTCAAATTCAATTCTCACATTTGACTTTCTAAGTTCTCGTCTATAAATTTTGTATTTTTCAATTGCGGTTAGCTGTTCTATAATAAATTCTTTAAGCGATTTATACTCTTCATTATCAATAAAATCTTGACGATTAGTTGCATCAATAATCAATGGATTTTCATCTTTAGTAATGTCTAAATGTCCGATGATCTCTCTAGAACTAACCTTATTGAAGAGATCTTGCCATAGTCTTTTATCAATACCTAAAATATCACGTTTTTTATTTTGATCGGCTTCTGCCTCAGCAAATGGAGTTGTTATAATTCCATCTCTATATATTTTTAGTCCATCAATCTTATTTTGATCACCTTTATAAATTCGGTTATAATTTCGTCTTGCGTTTTCATCAAAGTAAAATATTTTTAAAGATATTCCTCCAAATTTTTTTATTGGGATCTCTTTTTTATTTATAGTGTGTTTTTGTTCATTAAAAATAAGAGTCTCTTGTGTTTTATTTTGTTTGTTAAACGTTATCGACAAATCCAAAGTTGAGGAGCTGATTTTTTCAGGCACGATCGGCTTTGCCCTAATATCTAATTCTGCAGCCGTAATAGATATATTAAAACCAGGGGTTAAGGTGATATAAGGAGAAACGATCCTGCTTGCTTCTTTTGAAAATCTCAAAACATCTTCTTTTGTCCAAATTTCCCTTATCTGAGATATTTCCAAGATTGTCCCACAGTCTTGAGGGTTACCCTCAATAAATGAAAATCTATTCTCAATATCTGTAAATAAAATAATTTCGTCAACCTCCTGTCGCCTTTGATACTCTGTCCAATCAATATTGACATTAAGCCATTCATTTGTATTAATCTTTTTGGTTATTATATTAACATGATCACCTAATTTGTCAACAGCGAAACGCCCAATTCCTTTTTCTCCTACACACTTTCTATTATATGGAGCTGGCGAAATAGGATTTTTTCTTTTGCTAGATGTTCCAATAACCATCCATTTATCTCGGACATCGTCAATATTCATACCATATCCATTGTCCTTAATGAGAATTTTACATTTAGGATTAGGGCCAATTATATCATTACCATCAATGTTTTTATAAATTACGGGAGTAATATTTTCAAAAACAACTTCAACAGACTGAGAATTAGCATCATAGCAATTTTTAACCAATTCAAATAAGGCTGTTATCCTGTCCGTAATCAATTCACGCCCTATAAGTCTGAATGTACTTACATCGAATCTCCATTTTAGTATTCCTCCATTGTCACTCATGATCTTTTATGCTTTCTAAATGGTTTAATATACTTTCGGCCGTTATCTCCCCCAGCCTCGGCGGCACGGCATTGCCTATATATCGAGAGGCCTTTGTTACAGACACTTCTTCTTCGGGCGAAAAAAAGATATAATTTTCCGGAAAAGTTTGGAACAATGCGGCCTCCCTTAATGAAATAGCCCTGTTTTGCTCGGGATGTCCAAAACGTCCATTCCCGAGTCCTGTACACAATGTGGTCATCGTTGGTGCCGGCTGATCCCAATTCATACGTCCGTAAACGCTGCCAAAAGATCTACCCGTCTCCTTTTTATGGCAATCAAGCATCAAGTCATCGCTCCAGTCTTTCCAGCCTCCATTTGGCGGGGTTGCTTTGATCCGTTTCAAATTTATATCGGTTAATGCCCTGGACCTATGAAATGGATCCGTTTTGCAGACCTCACCAGCTTCAATG
>WSSedL1CaDRAFT_10001459_pt1 | contig 13693 bp, 13 predicted proteins | sample WetSurSL1Cattail_FD_9464 | JGI IMG/M metagenome (IMG submission 9464)
CGTCGGATAGGTTTTCCAGGCGCATCTCCACCGATTGCAAAGCGCCTTCAGCTTTACCACGTGCCCGCTTCACCGACCAGGACGAGCGATACGATTTGCCATCCAATGCCACGAATTCCAGTTGGGCATACCCGTCCGTTGCGCCCCGACGAAGGATGCTCCGGGAATCTTTTTGGTTGATGGTTTTGTCCTGTACGTCGGCCACGGAAATGTTTTCCCCGGCTTTGTGCGTGCGGGGTGCATCGTCAAACAAGGCCAGGCAGATGGCATCGAGCAAGGTGGATTTTCCGGCTCCCGTATTTCCCGTAATGGCAAAAATGCCCGACGAAACGAGTGGTTCAGCTCTAAAATCTATGGCGAATTCGCCTTCCAGCGAAGCTAAGTTTTTTCCTTTGAGAGAGAGAATTTTCATAATTCACTTAATTGTTTTTTTCTTTGCGCGAGATCGTTTTTTCCACGCAGAGAACGCACAGATCCCAAGTTTCCTCTTTGCGGGCTTTGCGTGTTTTTCCTTGGCGCCTTTGCGTGAAATTGCATTTTCTTTCGTTGAAGCGAACTATTCACCCTCCGTTTCCCGAATCACCTCCAACAATAACTTTTCAATATGCTCCGGCATATCCGTCCCGTATTTTTGTCGGAATACATCCTGTGCCATTTCCATCGGTTGGATATTTTGCCAAGTCTCCAAAGACACCGTTTGTTGCTCCCGTTCCACTTTCGGAGTTACTGCCACGATTCGGGCCAGCCGGACAGCCTTTCCTTTGATTGCCTCTTCTATTTGATGCCGTTTCGAAGGCTCAGGTTCGGTTTCCAGCACTTTGATTTCAAGATAAGGAGAATCTACGCCTATTTCGCCATCGGGCAGTTGGAGCAATTCGCCCAATACCTCCCCCAAAGGCAAAGGCTGCTTCGGAACGCTCAACAGCGATGCCAAGGGTTGAAAATCCAACCGCTGGATACCCCTCAATCCGGTCTCATCCAGCTCTATCAGATTGACACCCTGCTTGTAGAACTTCTCGGAAAAAGACATCGGCAACGGACTTCCCGAATAACGGACGTTTTCCCGTCCACCCACTCGTTGCGGCTTGTGCAAATGCCCCAATGCCACGTAGGCCAAGTTGGAACCGAAAGCTTCAGCTGCCACGCATTCCAATCCACCCACCACAATTCGTTCCGAGCGGTCGTTATCAGACAATTCCGAGCCAAACACATGCAAGTGTCCCATTGCTACAACAGGCAGGTTGTCCCGATTGATTTCTTTCAAATAGTCAGTCAACGCTCCATACATCGCCACCACGCCCGTTCCATATTGGCTGCTTTCGGGATAATCGCCTTGCCGAAGATAAGGCACCGCCAAGCACCAAGCTTTTGCCTGCCCCTTCTCCTGAAGCGGAACAACCAGATGCCTAAAATTTATTTCGCCTTCCACCGTCCGGTGAATCACCCCGCGCACCTCCACCCGCATCGCCGTCAGCAGGTCATGCGGAGCTTCCAGACGGGCTGCCGAATCGTGATTGCCGGCAGTCACCACCACCTGGAGGTTGGGGTTTTCAGTGGTCACATCGTGCAGAAAAGCGTAAAACATCCGTTGCGATTCGGCAGAAGGATTGGGGCTGTCAAACACATCTCCGGCAATCAGCAACACATCTGCCTCCTGTTCGGAAAGCTGCATTTTCAGCCAATGGAGAAAATGTTGGTGTTCCTCCCTGCGTTCGTATCCGTAAAAGTTCTGCCCGATATGCCAGTCGGCTGTATGGAATATTTTCATTCGATGATCTGTTTTTCAAAAGAGAGGTCTAAGGTAGGAAATTTGAGTGGAAAAATGGAGGGATGGGGAGAGAAGATTTCAGCTCCGCTGGGATTGTCGCTACCAGCATTGCTCCAGGTTAGATCTTAATCAATTTGAATAAGTCGAGCGAAAAAAACATCATACAGGTCGCTGTTTTCAGCGTTCAATATTTTTTGAAACTCTGTCAACTGTTGTTTGGCAAACCCCTTTTCTGAAAGTTCTTCCAATAGCTTCTTTCTTGTGTCGGGTTTGCTCCAAATCATTCTTAGTTCATCTTCGCTTTTAAAAAGTTCGGGCAATGTTCCGAAAAGCGAGCGCAAAAATTCTTCTGCTGAGATCGGTCTTCCGTCCGGACTCCAAAATGAGGTGCTAACCATGTGTTATATCCTTCAGTTCCTTCCTGCATATCAATGCGGTAAATCTGTAAGCCGTTGGTGCTGTATGTAAACCGAACCTGCAATTTTCCTGCATAGTCTTTGGCTTGCCCAACACCTTCTGTATAATATTTATCTCTTGCTTTGGCTTCAATTACTGCAAGGTTTCTGTTTTTGTATTGCAATACATAATCTGCCTTGTCGGGCTTGCTACGCTAACCATGTCCGATTAAACGACCTTTGTTGATGGGAAACTCCATGCGAATGCGACTGCCTTCCACAACACTCCAACCTGCTGCTTTTAACGCTGGGTCGATTAATTCTACTCTTGTTTCGGGTTCGTTCATATTATTTTTTTATTAAGCATAACTTTGTTTTTCTTACAAGTGATACTTTAAAATAGTACATTGAAAATTAATAGATTAGTGAATATCTCCCAAGTTTTATTAAGCAGGCTATTAAAGCAAATGCTCTTTTTCTTACAGACTTTGCTTTAATTGGTATTTCATACCTCGTGTACCGCCTGAACTTTCTAAAACTTTCTTTTCAACCATACTTTTCAACATTCTCTTTATTTTGAACTGATTGATTTCCAATCCTATACGACTATGTATTTCACTAAAACCACTATTCGGATATGCTTTTAAATCTTTATAAATCAGTTCTTCCAACCGATAATCTTCAATATTTTTCAAATTAGTTTTGCCTTTAAAGTTTATTTTACGGACGAACTCGGGGTTAACCGCGTATTGAGTGCCCTTGCCTTTCCCTGTTTTGACAATTAATTCTAATTCAACCAATCTGCCCAACCAGTTTCTAAGTCCGGCTTCTTCATTCTGATTGAGAATACTGGAAATTTCGATAGCGGTATAAGATTGTTGTTGAGCCAATAATCCCAAAGAAATAACTTCCTTCTGCTTCAATGTAAATTCAGAACTGGCTTTATCCATTAAGCGAACTACTTCTTTACTGACAAATTGTTTTTTGACAATAACCGTAACTCTTTCATCTGTTTCATTTACAATTGGTAATGGCTTTCCACTACCCAATAAGAGAGCGTAAACCAAATCGTATCCGCTACCTTCTCTTTCCATTAAGCCAAGATCGTAAAATACTTTTGATATATGCTCGTTCCTTCTGATTGATTGATTCAGAATATTTTTTGGGGTTACACCATAAGGTAGTCTTCCCGGGCTATGAATTTCCAACCGGTCAGGATAGATATTAATAAAAATATCCCCCCTTGTGGTGTATGTGCGGTGAACTAAAGCGTTTACCACTAACTCCCGAACCACTTCAATAGGAAAGAATGGAATGTTTTTTCTGAACATACCTTCTGAAATCTCAATACTTTCCTGCCAATCAGGAACATCGTTCAGCACTCTCTCTAATAGTTCCTTAGGATTCGAAAAATAATCATCGAGTAGTAACTTCCATATTTTTTCATCTTTGTCGTCGTAGCGAATTATTTGTATAGCAGGTGGATACAATAAAGTAGCTCGGTCGTTTCTTTTGCCTAACCATAAAATACCCAAGTTGGTGAGATAGCCACTTTTCTGAAAGAAATAAAAGTCTAGAATTTCGTCATCGCTCATCTCTTTAATAAATGAGCTGACTCTTTTTGAATTTCTAACGTCAACCAGAAAGGTTCTACGTTTTTGTTCATCAAATTGAGTCGCAGGAACTTTTTTTGAGATTTGCTCTTCCCAAACAAATGCGTTTTTATCTGCAGCTAAACGAGCCATTTCATCAGGGGGAATTGGTTTGCACTCATCATGAACACGTATATAGTACTTTCCATCAGTGGTGCAGGCAATGGTTTGAGCGTTGCGAAAAATCTGAATTTTTAAGAACTCGGCTTTATTTTGGGCTATTTCAATGGTAATGGCTACCGCAATATTTACTGTGCGGTTAGCTATATTTTTCTGTATCAGGTCGGGCAAGTTCCGGTCACTTATTTTCTGATTTGCAGGTGGCTGGTTGTCTTTATCCTCAATTCCTATTAAGATAGAACCTCCTTGAGCATTGGCAAAACTCACACAGTCTTTTGCCAATTCGTCCCAGTCGGTGCTTCTACCTTTCAGGAACTTCAGCGATTTCTTATCCGTGTTTTTATTTTCTTCCATTATTCTGCTTCAATTAATTCATTTTTGATAGGAAACTCCATGCGAATGCGACTGCCTTCCACAACACTCCAACCTGCTGCTTTTAACGCTGGGTCGATTAATTCTACTCTTGTTTCGGGTTCGTTCATATTATTTTTTTATTAAGCATAACTTTGTTTTTCTTACAAGTGATACTTTAAAATAGTACATTGAAAATTAATAGATTAGTGAATATCTCCCAAGTTTTATTAAGCAGGCTATTAAAGCAAATGCTCTTTTTCTTACAGACTTTGCTTTAATTGGTATTTCATACCTCGTGTACCGCCTGAACTTTCTAAAACTTTCTTTTCAACCATACTTTTCAACATTCTCTTTATTTTGAACTGATTGATTTCCAATCCTATACGACTATGTATTTCACTAAAACCACTATTCGGATATGCTTTTAAATCTTTATAAATCAGTTCTTCCAACCGATAATCTTCAATATTTTTCAAATTAGTTTTGCCTTTAAAGTTTATTTTACGGACGAACTCGGGGTTAACCGCGTATTGAGTGCCCTTGCCTTTCCCTGTTTTGACAATTAATTCTAATTCAACCAATCTGCCCAACCAGTTTCTAAGTCCGGCTTCTTCATTCTGATTGAGAATACTGGAAATTTCGATAGCGGTATAAGATTGTTGTTGAGCCAATAATCCCAAAGAAATAACTTCCTTCTGCTTCAATGTAAATTCAGAACTGGCTTTATCCATTAAGCGAACTACTTCTTTACTGACAAATTGTTTTTTGACAATAACCGTAACTCTTTCATCTGTTTCATTTACAATTGGTAATGGCTTTCCACTACCCAATAAGAGAGCGTAAACCAAATCGTATCCGCTACCTTCTCTTTCCATTAAGCCAAGATCGTAAAATACTTTTGATATATGCTCGTTCCTTCTGATTGATTGATTCAGAATATTTTTTGGGGTTACACCATAAGGTAGTCTTCCCGGGCTATGAATTTCCAACCGGTCAGGATAGATATTAATAAAAATATCCCCCCTTGTGGTGTATGTGCGGTGAACTAAAGCGTTTACCACTAACTCCCGAACCACTTCAATAGGAAAGAATGGAATGTTTTTTCTGAACATACCTTCTGAAATCTCAATACTTTCCTGCCAATCAGGAACATCGTTCAGCACTCTCTCTAATAGTTCCTTAGGATTCGAAAAATAATCATCGAGTAGTAACTTCCATATTTTTTCATCTTTGTCGTCGTAGCGAATTATTTGTATAGCAGGTGGATACAATAAAGTAGCTCGGTCGTTTCTTTTGCCTAACCATAAAATACCCAAGTTGGTGAGATAGCCACTTTTCTGAAAGAAATAAAAGTCTAGAATTTCGTCATCGCTCATCTCTTTAATAAATGAGCTGACTCTTTTTGAATTTCTAACGTCAACCAGAAAGGTTCTACGTTTTTGTTCATCAAATTGAGTCGCAGGAACTTTTTTTGAGATTTGCTCTTCCCAAACAAATGCGTTTTTATCTGCAGCTAAACGAGCCATTTCATCAGGGGGAATTGGTTTGCACTCATCATGAACACGTATATAGTACTTTCCATCAGTGGTGCAGGCAATGGTTTGAGCGTTGCGAAAAATCTGAATTTTTAAGAACTCGGCTTTATTTTGGGCTATTTCAATGGTAATGGCTACCGCAATATTTACTGTGCGGTTAGCTATATTTTTCTGTATCAGGTCGGGCAAGTTCCGGTCACTTATTTTCTGATTTGCAGGTGGCTGGTTGTCTTTATCCTCAATTCCTATTAAGATAGAACCTCCTTGAGCATTGGCAAAACTCACACAGTCTTTTGCCAATTCGTCCCAGTCGGTGCTTCTACCTTTCAGGAACTTCAGCGATTTCTTATCCGTGTTTTTATTTTCTTCCATTATTCTGCTTCAATTAATTCATTTTTGATAGGAAACTCCATGCGAATGCGACTGCCTTCCACAACACTCCAACCTGCTGCTTTTAACGCTGGGTCGATTAATTCTACTCTTGTTTCGGGTTCGTTCATATTAGTCGTTATATTTTAAGCATTTCCCTTTTTGTTGCCCTGAAAGGACGAAATACCTATTCCCAAACATACTTCTCATCATATTCCACCTGATATTTCTTTAAAAATGCACGGTATTCATCTTGAAATGTTTTCTTACTATGGTGTTCGTGCTGATTTTCTATGTATGCGATAACGGTATCTACTTCGGAAGGATTCACCGAAAATGCACCATATCCATCCTGCCAATAGAAATTTCTCAACGATTCGTCTTTTGTTTTATACCACTTCGACGAATGCGATTTAATTTCTTCTACCAGTTTCATCAGGCTTATCTTTTTCGACAACATACAGAGGATATGAATATGGTCGGTATAACCACCAATCTTGATAGGTGGGCATTCTAAGTTTTTACAAACACCCCCCAAATAATGATGCAACTCACTTTCGTAGGGTGGGTATATCATCGGTGTGCGGTATTTTGTACTGAACACGATGTGGATATAGTTTTTCACTAAAGACTGTCCCATTATGTATGGTTATTACACCCCTTCGGGGCTGGTTATGTATAGTGTTGTTCTATCCGATGGGCTTCACCCATCATTCATATATGCTGCCCCTTCGGGGCTTGGTAAACCCGAAGCCCTGAAAGGGCGTTATCTGCTAATATAGGGCATCGACCTATGAAGTGCTCAATGTACCAATTCGTAATTTGTACTTCGCCCTCCAGCATTCTCTTTTTGCAATACTTTTTTATGTATTAAATCGTTAATGTCTCTAATTGCCGTATCTTTTGAGCATTTTGCAATTTTCGCCCATTTCATTGAAGTCAATTTTCCTTCAAATCCATCCAGCAGCTTGTTCAAGACCTTTTTTTGCCTTTCGTTCATGATTGTTTTTGAATGCTTACTCCAAAAATCAGCTTTATATAAAACACGGTTTAAAATTCCGTTTGTTGATTTTAAGGCATTTATCAAGCAACCTAAAAACCATTCTATCCATTCGGTTATGTCAAGGTCGCCCTTTTGTGTGCTTTCAAGTTTTTCATAATATTGCTTTCTTTCTATTCTAATTTGAGCTGACATACTATAAAATCGTTGTGTGCTTTTATCTGACCGTGCTAACAACATGTCAGTTAATGCTCTTGTTATTCGACCGTTGCCATCCTGAAAAGGGTGAATAGTAACAAACCAGAGATGCGCTACCGCTGCCTTAATAACTAAATCTAGTTTTTCTTCTCCGTTAAACCATTCAAGAAAACGAATCATTTCTTTTTCAATTAAATTGGCATCTGGAGCCTGAAAATGGACTTTTTCTCGTCCTGTGGCACCTGAAACAACTTGCATTGTTCCGGCAGTATCTTTTCGCCAATCAGCTACTGAAATTTTGAATATCCCACTTCTACCCATGGGGAACAATGCAGCATGCCAGTCAAAGAGTCTTTCTGCCGTTAAAGGTTTAAAACAGTTTTGTGTGGCATCAATCATCATCTGAACCATTCCCTCAACATTTCTGTCTGATGCAATTGAACCTGCGAATTCTAACCCTAAAATTCTTGCAATTGATGACCTTACCTGTTCTGGGTTCAAAAGTTCTCCTTCAATTTCTGCTGATTTGAGAACATCTAATGTTAATGTTTCGAGTAAAGCTTCATCTCTCAAGTCGAAGCCTAATGATTCCATTTTACCAATTAAACGACCTTGAAGATTTCTTGCCTCGCTCAGTAGGCCAATAAATTCGTCACTTTTCCAAGTAAAGTTTGGCCAATTCTCTTTTTCATGTATGTAATTACTCATTCGTCGCAAATTTTGCAACAAACATACACATTATTCTCCGCATATAGTATTTCTCGTTGTATTATTTGCAACGATTAAGTGCTTTATTCGTTGCAAATCTTATTTTTTATGCTTGCAGGTAATGACCAAGACTCTGGACATCCTGCGGTTTGCGGGAGCGTTCGCTGTCGTGGAACGACAAGTGAATTGAAAATCAGCGAAGCTAATGCGGGAGCAAAACTACCGGAATGCACGTCAGCCAGCCAATGAACATAGGCGTGTGTTATGGCTTCGTTATTTTTTTCAGTTTTTCAGTTCAAAAGTATGTCTTAACCGCAAATTCAAACTGGTTGATAAATATCTCTTTAAATCTCGATATGTTGTTTTGCTCGTAAAAGAGTAACATTGCTTTCTTGTAATCTACAGAGTCAACTGTTCTGAATGAAATCGGACAATGTTTATAATTCATTAGAATTGCATTACTTACTATTCTTGCTGTTCTTTTGTTTCCGTCCATAAATGGTTGAATGTATGAAATCAACACTAAAATCAACAGTGCCTTTTCAAATATATTTTCTTTCTTGTCCACTAGTTCACAAGCAGATTCCAATGCTTCTCGAATTTGAAATTCATTATCTAATGGGCGATAATTCGTTCCTGAAATACCAACTCGACGTCTTCTCAAATGCTTGTCAACAGCTAGATCTTTTATAAGTAAACTGTGTATGTCTTCAATTTTCATAATCGATAATGGGATTAAATAATCCTGATTTTCAACAAGGAAATCTAGTGCATCTTTGTGATTCAGAAGCATAATTGCTTCTTCTTTCGTCTTTCCAGCGGCAGTTTCTTTATCTTTAAGTAGTCTTTCTGTCTCAAGTAAAGAATAAGTATTTCCTTCAATTTGAGACGATTTCCAGCTTAAATCAATAGCGAGTCGTTCCAGTTCTTTTTTATATTCGAAATCTGACAGTTGTGAAATATTCTCTGTGTATTTTGCTTGTAGGTCAGCTAGTTTTGCAAGCTCAGTTTTATTCAGAATCTCAGTCCTGTCTAATAATTCAAAAATTTCTAAGTTGAATTCTTCTTTAATCTGCCTTTGGTCAATTTCCTTTTCGTAATAGCTGTCTAAGTCAATCGAATATAACAATTCATAGGAAGGTGAAATAAAGTATTTTGTTCCTTTTCCTTTTCCTTCTGAGATTATGTATTTCTCTGTCAGTAGTTGAGTTAGAACTCGTTTAACTGTCGCAAAGCTAATCGAAGTAGCAAATTCTTTGTGAATCTCGCCCGAGGAGCAGTTTGCGTGGTTCTGAATGAAATTTAAAATTTCTAGTTGTTTCGTTTCTGCCATAATTTTATGTTTTAGCTCACAAATATATGAAATACGGCTCAATTCTCACAGCTTTCGAGCTTTATTTTTTTTTATAATGAGCCATAACGACCGAGGCTATGGGCACGGGCGGTTTGCGGGAGCGTTCGCTGTCGTGAAACGACAAAGTGAATGCGGGAGCAAAGACCGCTAAATGCACTTCAGCCAGCCAATGAACATAGGCGTGTGTTAGCGGTTCGGGCTTTCAATTTATACATTCTGCTGTCCATACAATTTCTTTTTCAATTTTCGGATTCCAGTCTTTTAAAAGTTGTCCAAATTTGTTCAAGGAAGCAGGATATGTCTTGATATAAAATTCACTTTTATTTGTATATGGTTCCTTTGAGTTATTGTCAACTTTGACATGAATTGCTGAATAACCATTTGTCTCGTAGCAGAACACCTTCATTAAAATGTAATAAGCCCATTTGTCTCCAATTTCACCAAGTTCGTATTTTACTTCGTCATGAATGTTCTTAGGAAAATCAAGTAGTCCATTTGCGAAACTTTCAAACTCATTTATATAGCCATAAAAGTCAATAGTTGTCAAGTTTATGCCATTAGTCAACGTAATTTGGAATTGTGTTTCTTCGTCCTCAATTTCAAGTATCTCAATTTTAATTTCTTGTCTCAATTTCATTTATCTATTAGGTCAATAAATTCAATACCACCAATTCGTCCATCTTTAAGCAGGTCAATTACAATATCACCTTTTTCATGTTGGTCTAAAACAATGCATTCCTCATGTTGCCAGTCTGAATTAGGTAGGTTTGGATTCTTAGAGTTGACAAAACTATAATATCCATTTTCTGACCAATATCCTCCTTTACAATTTTGTAAAGCAGAAACTACGTCTTGTCTTTCTGGTTCTTGTTCGCTAACTAATCTAATCAAATATTCTATGTCAATATGTTCATTCATAGTCTTGTCTTTGTTTTTTTTAGCCTGACCGCTAACGACCGAGGCTATGGACACGGGCGGTTTGCGGGAGCGTTCGCTGTCGTGAAACGACAAGGTGAATGCGGGAGCAAAGCCTGCTAAATGCACGTCAGCCAGCCAATGACCCATAGGCGTGTGTTAGCGGTTTGTTGTTTTCTTTTCGTCATAATTGCGAAGTTCTTAAAGCTGTTTGCAAAGTCTTTAATTTCGTGTATCTTGGTTGTCCATATGTATATGGGCAAGGATTTCCATTTTTGTCAATGTTGTCGTTTATGACTGGTCCAATACTTTCAACATGTTTCAACGTAAATACTTTTCTCAAACCAGAATAGTTTGGTTCAGCTTGTTGAATATAAGTTGAGAATTCATTCCTCTTTAGTAAATCAACGTCATTTTCAGGGGCTTTTAATATCTCAAATATGTGTCTAATCTGATTGTTGTTGTAAAATGCAAGATATTTTGCGGCTTTAAATGAACGTTTGTTCTGACAGATATAGTAATTGTAGTTTATTGCTATTCCTTCAGCCCAAGAACCAGCAACAACAATGACATTGTCGTTATTTAAATCCCAAGAGTAACCAAGAAGATTGAGGTTGTCCAAGAGTGTATTGAAATGTCCAACTAAGAATTCTAATAATTGTTTGTTGTCTGATTGGGTTGTTTGTAAGTAGTCGTTAAACGTATTTATTATTGTCAACCAGTTTGCCCAGGAAGTTTGTTCAAGAAGTGCTGGTTTATTTGTGTCAGGAGTCAAGTAAAGTAGGAAATCATTATTGTTGATAATTTGTTTTTTATGTCCAGTAAGCTGTGTCGCATTAACTGAGTTTTGTTTTATTTTGCTCTCAACAAATAGTTTAAAAGAAAAATTACTTTCAAGAAGTCCGTCAGGAACACTTCCTTCTCCTTTTACTTGTGACTGAATATTAATTTCACTACTTGGTAATTGAATGTTTAGTTGAGTTGTCAAGAACCGAATAAAATCTTCACCACCAACTTTGCAAATTTGTAAGAATGCTGCTGTAACTCTATTTTCGGCTTGTTTGTATTCACCAAATATCGAAATGTCTTCTATTTTCATCGTTTCTATTTTTTAGGTGGTTGTGTCTTTTTTATTTTTTTAACATGACACATAACGACCGAGGCTATGGGCATTGGCGGTTTGCGGGAGCGTTCGCTGTCGTGAAACGACAAGGTGAATGCGGGAGCAAAACCTGCTGAATGCACGTCAGCCAGCCTGTGAACATAGGCGTGTGTTATGGGGTCGTTTTTTTGTCATTTAGTTACTATTTTCGCTGTTTCAGGTGCTATTCCAATTGTCGCAATAGAACCGCTATTAAATTTCAGGAAGTCAGTCTCAATACCGTCACTGAAAATTACGCCATTTGTCGGCATTAATGATTCAATTGTCAAAACGTTTTGGTTCTTTATTACTCCCGCTGTTATTCCTGTTTGCGTCCTCATACTTTGAAAAGGTTCTCTAACCGCAAAAAGCAATTCATTGTCTTTTAATTTTGGTCTTTTCAGTTTTAAATCTTTCTCAAACAGACTTGTCACGCCATAAGCCATGTTGAAAATAGAACTTAACCAACCAGTCGAACCTGCTGGAGTTGAAACGATAAGTCCGCTTGACGATTGTTCTTCATGGTTGTTGTTATATGATATTTTGTATCTTGCAGAAACATGTGAAGAAGCTCCTATAAACAAGTCATTAAAAGCTAAGATCCTTTGTCCGTCATTTAGTTTCGCTTCGGCAAATCGCATCGTTTTCGATTGGTAATTGTTCGAAATCACACTTTCGACACCACCAATAAAGTTAGAAGTGTCAAATGGCAATAGAACTCCGTCATACCTTTGTTTGTCAGGGTTTACAGCCACCATTGGAATTCCTTTTGAGTATTTTGCGGTGTTAGCGACTAATCCATCTTGTCCAATAACAACGATTAAATTGTTCTCAGAAAAAATGAATGAAGGCATAAAAGTCCTTTCAAGAGTTTTGTGCTTAATTACTTCTGAAAGCTGAGTTTGAAGCGAGTTTAAAGAATCTTGAAAAGTTTCGTGTTCTTCTACATAATCTTCAAAATTTCCACCAAGTCTTTCAATGTAAAATTTGGCTTGTGCCTTTGTATTGAAACGTTCAATTAAAGACTCAAGCCTTGTTTTGTTTTTTACAATGATTGCATATTCTACACTCATTTTTTACTGTCTTTCTTGTCGCTTAAAATTGAATCCAATAATTCTGGGCTAATATTCAGATTGCCGATTTTACCTGCATTTTCCGCAAGTTCTCTAAACGCCAAAGAGATATTGAATTTTGGGTCAGGATTGTTATTTAAGGCAGTCAATGTCTTCCAGTCAATGTCCTTGTATGGTTTTAGCGTGGTTTCAATAACGTAACCTTGTGTTTCAGCTTCTTTCTTGTCGTTAGCTGTCTTTTGTTCAATAAGTTGTTTCCTCTGATTTTCAACTGCAATGTCGGCTTCCAATTTCATTTCACGGAGTTTGCGGTCGTTCTCTGCTTTTTGAACATTTGATTCCATTTTTTTTTCGGCAATTTGCTTTTGCTTTTCTTCAACTGCAATTTCAGTATTCAATTCAGTTTCTTTGATTTTTCTTTCTTGTTCTACTGCAAAGTTTCTGCGTTCATAAATTGCCTGGTCAGCTTCTTGTTGTAATTTCTCTCTCGTTTCTGTTTCCAACGCTCTTGCCATTTCAGGCGTAGCCTGAATAGCTAAGATATTTGCGCCTAAAATCTCAATTCCTAACATTCCGATTGCCTGTGAAGCTTTAAGTCCTTCCAAAATCTTTTCTTCTATGGCTTTTGCGGAACGAATAGCATCTTTTAGTTTGATACTATGAATGTAAGACGAAGTCGTTGTTTGAGCTTCATTTACAATTCTTTGGTTGAGTTTCTCAATGTCATTTTTCTTGTATTGTCCGTTGTCGTTTACTGTGAAGTCAAGAACATCAGCAAGTGTTTTTGGATTACTGATTTTATAGCTAATTTGTCCCTGAATTGCGACTGTTTGATAGTCGTAAGTTGACTCGTTAAAGATAAACGGCAAGTCGTTACTTCCCATTGGTATTGCTGCAATTGAGCTACTTGGGGCAAAATAGAAGAATGAAAGTCCACGTCCTTCTCTTTTTATGTTTCCATTCGTGAAATGAAGAACATAAGTCATTGAATCAAATTTAATGTGTTGTATTCCGAACATATTTTTAAGTTTTAAATTAGTTTTCTGTATGTCTGTCTTTTTTTTCTAAAATGCCCCATAACGACCGAGGCTATGGGCATTTGGCGGTTTGC
>WSSedL1CaDRAFT_10001460_pt1 | contig 13693 bp, 14 predicted proteins | sample WetSurSL1Cattail_FD_9464 | JGI IMG/M metagenome (IMG submission 9464)
CCGTGATGTTTCTTGTGTTCATTCTACAATTTCTCCAATTATTCTTGAAAAACCACATTGTGCTTTTTCATGTCTTCTTGGTGTTATTGTAGCATGTGTCTCGCTTGTATGGTAGGTGTCCTGCTGTTTGACGCTTACGTTTGACGCTTACGATCTACCAGTTAGTAAAGATACCATTGGCAGAGCTTTAAAAAAAATAAACTTCGACCTCACATGAATGACTACTGGTGCATTCCGTCAAAAGAAGATGCTGAATTCGTAGCCTGCATGGAAGATGTGCTTGATGTTTATGAGCTTCCGTATAACCCAAAGCGTCCTGTTGTCTGCATGGACGAGAAACCATACCAGCTTTTAAGCGATGTAAAGGAACCGCTTCCCATGCGATCTGGAGATGACAGGAAAACGGATTCCGAATATGTCCGGAACGGCACTTGCAGTATCTTTGCATTTGTCGAACCGCTGGGCGGAACACATCATGTCAGTGTCCATGAACACCGTACAGCAGTTGATTGGTCGTTAGAAATTAAATATCTGTCGGATGAAATGTTTCCTGACGCCGAAAAAATCATTCTGGCAATGGATAATCTGAACACCCATAAACCAGCTTCGCTATACAAAGCATTTCCACCGGCAGAAGCAAGGCGAATCATAAAGCGCTTTGAAATCCATTACACTCCGAAACATGGAAGTTGGCTGGACATCGCAGAAATTGAATTAAACGTCATGACCCGCNAGTGTTTGGCACGGCGTATAGAAACAGTNGACCTGCTTAGAAGCGAGTTGACAGTATGGGAAGCTGAACGAAATCATGATGAAGCTAAAATACTGTGGCATTTCCAAACTGCAAATGCACGGGAAAAGCTGATATCACTTTATCCTTTGATCATTTCTGACATCCCAAAATAGCTTTGATAGATATGTTAATTGTGAATGATACACTACACTAGACGCGATTTTTTTAGAGTATATGCAAATTACATATTCACTCTCTTTGAGTTTTTTAAAATCTATGTGTATAGACCGCTAATGTTCCATCCCACTCTCCAAGAGTCTTGTTAATTGAAGTCGCTGAATATATGTCAATCAATTTACAACGAGTATGTAAATAATTTGTGACATCTTCAACAATATTAACTATTTCTTTATACTCATTTTCTTCTGTTATACTTGCCATCGGAGAGCCGATAAATACTGAGCTAAATTTAATTTTAGTAACTTCGGGAGGATAGATTTCAAAACTTGCATTATAGTAATTTTTATCAACATCATTTTTTATTTTTTGAATTATTGATTTGAGTTTGCGATATTTTTTAACAAATAAATAGTCAAAATCGTTTTTAGTTGGTGTAATTATTTTACCATTACTTTGTATACTCAAAATCATTTTTTTAAATGATTCTTCATCGAAAAGGTTATTATGAAAATATTGATAAAATACTAAGTACTAATCCGCAGTTCAGATGCGCATATCAGCATATTGCTACAATTGGGTGCTGGCTTATTCTCTAATTAGAAAGACCTCAGGTCGCATATATTTGCATTATTTGATTTATTGTATTCCTATATTTTTAAAAAATCAATACATAATTACCATAATAATGCCCCCTAACCAAAATAGTTAGAGGGCTGATGTTTTGTATAAAGTCGGTAACCTAGCTGAGAGATTCTGGGTCCTCCCCCATCTTATGACAAAGGTGAATCAGTTTTCATTGCTAGACGGCAAAGTTTGCATGAGGGCAAAGAAATGTTTAGCCTCACCGGTACTGAAATATTCATACCAGACTTCCAGCGTGTCTGACTGAAAAACACCTAAATGCTCAATAATTTGTTTCGCCCACAGCAAAGCTCCAGTGGAACTTGCAGTAATAAGGTTGTTATCCGCCACAGAGGGCTGGTCTACATAAAAACTTTGCCCTTTGTAACCGGGGGCGAACATTTCAAGAAATCCCGGTCCATTACTGGTATGCGGGCGGTTATCCAATAGCCCAAAGCTGGCAAGCGCAGCGGTAGCCCCGCAGATTGCGCACACCGTCGCGCCTTTAGAAAGAAATTCGCTTGCTTTTTCAATGATAGCGCCATGCTTTGGGTCGTTCCATGTAGTCGCGCCCGGTAATATCAGCACGCTTGTTTCACTTACAATGATATCATCAATTAAGCAATTGGGCACTATTGTCATCCCACCCATTGTATTGATTGGCTCTTTAGAATAACTAACCGTTTTGAGTGATACACGCTGTTCGCCCTTTTTGAAAAATCGACCGGAATTCAGCTCCGCAGTAACATAACCAAGCTCCCAATCGGCCAAAGTATCAAGAATATAAACATAGATTGTAAACATAAATTTCCTCCGTTTTTATTGCTTTATTGATTTGTTTGCTTTTTTATAGTAACATGTAATCATTGACAACAGTATGGCAACAATCAAAAAAGAAGTTTTGAAAGGAGGCTGTCAGATGAAAGTAGACAGGCTTGTTAGCATTATTATGATACTCCTTGATAAAGAGCGGATAGGCGCGCAGGAGTTAGCAGATATGTTTGAAGTTTCACTCCGCACAATTTACCGCGACATAGACACTATCAACATGGCAGGTATTCCTGTTCGCTCAACATCGGGAGTGGGCGGTGGCTTTGAAATCATGCAGAAATATAAGATTGATAAAAAAGTTTTTTCGACTGCAGACCTCTCCGCTATCTTGATGGGGCTTTCCAGTCTTTCCAACATGATACGAGGCGATGAACTGGTAAACGCCCTTGCAAAAGTTAAGAGTTTTATCCCCGCCGACAGAGCGAAAGACATTGAATTAAAAGCAAATCAAATATGTATAGATTTAAGTCCGTGGATAGGAAACAGGAACATACAACCATATTTAGAAATTATCAAAACAGCTTTGCAGGAAAGCAAGCTGCTTTCGTTTGAATATGTAGCCCACCACGGAAATAAGACCACACGAACAGTTGAACCGTATCAGCTTGTATTGAAAAGTAGTCATTGGTATTTGCAAGGGTATTGCCATAAAAGAAATGATTTTCGCTTATTTAGACTATCTCGCATATCAAACCTGCAAATGCAAGAGGAAACTTTTACACCACGAGATTATCAAAAACCGATTTTAGACTTTGAGGAAATTTTTGAAACGATGCAAACAAAAATCAAAATTCGTATTCATAAATCTGTCATGGACAGGGTACTTGATTATTGCACTTATGAAGATTTTTCTCCAGATGGTGATGAGCATTACATTGTTAATTTTCCTTTCATGGAGAACGAATACTACTACAATATTCTTTTCAGTTTTGGGGATAAATGCGAGTGTTTAGAGCCGTCACATATCCGCGCAGAAATGAAGCGTAGAATACATGATATAGCTACCATATACGAAAGTTAATACATGGAGTAAGACGAAAAAGACAAACGAGTAACCTTAGGCAACCGTTATTTATTTCTCCAGCCGCTAATCCTTGTGAGGCACATATACGGGTTACTTCTGCAAAATAACGATTACGATCATTTTCTGTTCCTTCTTTTCTAATAAATGAGTGCTTCAGATAAAATTAAAAAGGACTATGCTTTTCGTTTTCGGAAAAACATAGCCCAAATTTTTTTGCTCGGCACCGGGAAGACACTTCATTTTTGATCTCTATATAAAAACAAAGGCACCAATTTAATTTTGTGTTTTATCGTCTTTTGGTGGAGGTGACCGCGCTAAATCCGAGCACGTTTACTTCGTAAACGGTATGCGGGTATTGCTACTATGCCTTAAGAAAAGTGATAGATAACCTAGAATTTTCATTAATTAATAGATCCATTCACGCGTCGGATCACCCTCATTAATTGAAAAACCCGGGAAACTTCATGAATTCTAGCTCTTCTGGTTTTTTTTGCATATTAGCCCAAATGAGGGTTATTGGGGGCTACATCTATATATTGTGGTATGATCTGTATTCTAACTTTGCGGACTATTATTTTTCTTTTGAGCGAATTAAATTGGAAAGCTGAATCTTGCTCGTCACCTCAAGTTTTTTGTAAATACTCTGCACATGGTTGTCCACGGTTTTGGGCGATATAAAAAGCCTCCCAGCAATTTGTTTATAGGTAAGCCCTTTCAAGATCAACTCAATGATTTCGGTTTCTTTGCCTGTGATTGCATATTTTTCGGTAAAATACCTTGTTAATTTATCTTCTGCAGAGTAGGCTGGCGCATTGAAATAGGTGCATACCCAAAATAAAGTGCAGATGTTAATTACGAAGAAATATGCAGGTAATGCAAGCATCTTTAAAAATTGAAAGTGACTTAGCATTCCGCTTCCCGTTCGGATATACTCTAAAATTAAAAATGGCATAAAGGCAAGTGTAATCACGGCAAAAACTCGGCTTGCGCGTTTCAGTTCCTTTTCTGGAATCTGATGATAATTTATGATAGTGATCAAGGTTTCATATAGGATAACAGCTAACAATGAAACCTGTACAACATTCTTTAAAACAACCAGTTTGGTATTCACGTAATAGATGGTTATTGCAACAACCTGAAAAGCGGTAATTGTGAGGATCGTGTTCCTTTTCGTCTTTGTGATGCGCTTGCCAAGTAGTTCATGAATCATAAACAGCCCCCAAAAACTGCTAAATGAGGTACCCAGCACATCCATAGCATTTGAAATGACAGCTAGGAAAGTACCTCCACCTTCTGTGCGGACGATATACAGATTTAAGGCAATCATTGCTTGAATCACGAATAGGGAAACATCAAGCCAAATGAAATATTTCAGTGCTTTCTTCGGATGAGAGATATAAATAAAAGCTGCGAGCGTAACAGACGCCACTCCCGCGAAAAGTGATAGGATGCAAAACAGTAACTGTAGGTCTTCCATGCATTTCTCCATTTCCTATTGTTGCTATTATTTAGTATAATAATTTCTTAAAATGATTACAAGTGGCAACACAAGCAAAAACGCCGTATTTTCAAGGTTAGGGGAAACCCCTATCTTCTGCTTTTTAGAAAAATGGGTGTTCTTCCTTATTGTCAATCGTACGTTTATATGCTGTAATAGAAGAGAGCCGCTCACATACGATTTTTTAGGAGAATATTAAAATGAAACTGAATGACGTAATTATCATTACACTCTGTATCGTTGCTGCCGCTGCAGCTGCCATTGCTCTAGTAAGCAAATTCGCTCCAAAACATCTGCGTCGAAAGGCCGTCATGGGCATAGTGATAGGGCTGGCAGGGGTTATTGCGCTATCCGTCGGCGGTACGCTTGTTGTGATGACTTATATTCCTACCCGTCTTAATTCACAGTATCAAAGCGCACCACAGCATTACACAGCAATCAAGCCGATTGGGAAAGCTCTTGTGATCTATCAACCGGCATGGACCGATGTCACAAAAAATGCCGCCGACGCATTGGCCAAAAGTCTAAATAACAAAGGCTACGATGTAATGGTAAATTATCCGGGCAGTTTCCTGCCCCAAGATATTTCGAACTACGCTGTTCTTGCCTTTGGAACGCCCATTTATAACAGCAAAGGGTCTCCTCTTGTAGTGAACTATTTGAAAAGACTGAAGGGACTTTCAGGGAAAAAAGTGATTCTCTTCACCACAGGCTCTACTACTCCGATGGCAAAGGATCGAGTTTATGACGGCATAGACAATTATATGAAGGACACATCTGACCTGCAACGCATCAAATTTTCAAATAAAACAGATGATAAATTGCTTGCGAATCGTACGGTGGAAAAGCTATGCGAAAAAAATTAATTCCTCTGTTGCCCAATTTTCTATCTGTAATTCGTTTTCCTCTGGGATGTCTGTTTGCCATTTTGTTATTTTTTCGGTTTACGGCAGAAAACTTTCCTATATGGGGACTGCTTTCCTGTTTCGCACCGATTGCCCTAAGTGATTTTTTAGACGGTCAAGTTGCTCGTCGCTGGGTCTGTCAATCTCATATCGGCATGATTCTGGATGTGGCCGCCGATAGTTTTTACATATTGCTTTCCCTCGTTCTGCTCAATTTTTATCATATCATACCGATCTGGTTCACGGCTATTGTAATTTTGAAGCTTGCAGATTTTATTCTATCCTCTCGGATTTTTGCTGGCAAAAAAAAGCATTTTGTATTTGATTTTCTGGGTAGACTGACTGCTGTTGGTTTTTACCTTTTTCCGGTTTTAGCGGGAATGTTTCCGCATACTGGTCTGATCAATGCCGTGACATCATTTCTTGCGTTTGCAGCGGTGTTGTCTTCTATTCTGCGTTGGATATCCTTTGCTTGGCACCAACGTACAAAAGCCTCTCTTTTCGGCGTTACTAATACGGAAGACCATAAGGGCGTCCCCATGGAATGCCCTCAAATCGTTGATATTACTACACCTATAAATATTAGGCTAATTTCGTGTAGAATAAAATTGCTATGAAAATAGCCTAATTTCCTTATTAAGGAAATTAGGCTATTTTTTTCCATGGTGGAGATGACCGCGCTAAATCCGAACACGTTTATTTCATTGATGGAATGTTGGCGTTGTTTCTGAACCTGCAAAAAACTTGATGCACAACGGGTAGTAGGCAAGAGCAAGGTCCCGGACTGATCCAATAATTGGGTCAGTCCGGGACCTTGTGTATGTAAAAGCGGAACCGGTTCCGCTTCTTATCTTCTGTATCAAACACACCCTAGTCCCGTTTTATCACATCAAAATAAAATCTCTTGATCTACCGTTACTTCAGATACTCCTCCAGACATATCCCTTGTTCATGGATTTCTGCAGCCGCCTCCTTACCGACGTAGCGATAATGCCACGGTTCATAGATGATGCCAGTTATGTCACTTTTATCGGTAGGATAACGGAGAATAAACCCATATTCCCAGCTGTGCTCAATCAACCACTTCTGGACAGCAGTTTTCTCCTGAGAAGAATCTAAATTCTGATTATGGGTATCGACGATGTCCAAAGCGAGACCCAATTGATGCTCACTGGTACCCGGAATAGCTACTGCCTTTGCCGCCTCTGTTTTGGCGTTGTCAGGCGAATAGGCAAGATTCGTGTAATATTTTACTTCATTATTAAAAAGCCGCTCCTGTTTTTCCTGTGAACGATAAGATGAGCAAATTAATGGAGTCAATCCCGCTGCCCGGCAATCATCCATCATTTTCTGAAGGTCAGGATAACAGCGTTCGTCTATAGCCTGTCCATTATCTAGCTGCTTGAGAGTGACCTTATAATCATTAGGTACTTTGTTCCACGGATTGACCAGGATAAGCTGCCATCCATTTGCCTCATCAGAAGAGGGTTTGGCATGTGCGTTATTAGATACGCCTCCGGTCTTAATGGTGTTCGAATTAGAATCTGAAGCTCCTGTGCTGTCTAACGGGCCAATCTTTTGTAACTTATCTTCTATGTTGGCTATACCTTTTGAATCTCTAGTTAATACGGCTGCCTCTGCTTTGCAAAACGTGCCAAGGAGAAATCCTAAAATGAATATTATGGTACAAAATAGTACTGATCGAGTTCTTTTTCGATTATTGTTTTTAAGAGCCAGGCCGCTCTGCCTGGTATCGTTAAACTTTTGTTCCATGAACGCAGCTCCTGTCATATGTAAATACCGTTTAGACTACTGATAACATTATAAAAGTGTCCTCCCATTGCGTGACGTGCAATTAGAGGACACTTCGCATAAAAGCCGTCTAGAACAGTTTCTTGCCTCTATTGGTACTTTGAATTTTGAACAAATCTGTCTTTATTCCTCCTGTTTTAGCCTGCCTGACAAAACCATAATTTTTAGCCTACTCCGTCTGCTGCAGATGACAGCTTTACGACTTCGCCGGACGGTGAATTAATTGTTATAAAGTAATTGCCAATTTCAGAATAATCCGACTGATCTGTTGGGAGAAAGTTGACATGCCATGTAGGCTGTTTCGGGTTGACAATGTTAAAATCGGCGCTGACCGTAAATCTTGATAAAGTCTTATCGGACAAAGCATATTTTTTAATGATTGCATTTCTGGCAATTTCGATTGCTTTTTCTTTGGTTATGTCGTTTTTCCCAGGCGTTCCGGAAACAAATACTGGCTTTGTGTTATCGCTTATTACTTCAAACTCCCCGTTTGGCAGGGTCTTAACAATAACTTGCCCATTTGCCTTAGTGATGATCTGATAACCATCCTGTGCCTGCGTTTCATTTTTTGTACCGGCTCCTATAGATGGAGCGGTTTGAGAAGAAATTTTGTCTGCCGAAACAACCGGAGACGTTTGATCATTGTCTGCCGCCATAGCATTAGCTACTAAAAGGCCATTGCCGGCGACGACAACCGCTCCGATAGCCACTACTGCAGCACAACTCAACAGAATTCCTGAAAGGTTTTTTTTCATGTTGTCAACTCCTAAAGTTTTATTCTATAAGCTATACTTTTTTTTGCTTACAGACATATTATAAATGCTTCATTTTGCGGGGTTATCATCAAGATGCGGCAGAGTTGTAAATTTTACCTCGAATTTTGTGCCTTTGTTTAATTCTGAAGTTACATCGATCAGCGCGCCTTGTAGATCGCAAATCTGTTTGCATAGTGCCAAACCTAATCCGGCACCGCCATTAGCTCTTGATCTCGATTTATCTGTACGGTAAAAAGGTTCAAAAATCTTTTTTAGATCGCTTTCCGACATTCCAATCCCATTGTCTTTAATGGAAAGCACCAACACTTTTTCTTTTTCAAAGGTTTCAATTTCGATCCTTCCTCCGTGGGGCAATGCATGGATGGCGTTTCCCATGATGTTTTGAATCAAGGATTCGATCAAATCCTTGTCGCCAAGTATTTGCGATTCCTTAAACCTCTTTATGATCTTAATATCTTTATCGATAAACTTTTGCGACAAAGAGGACTCGACATTCGTTATTATGGTTTTAAGATCGATTTTCTCAAAGCAGATATTCTCATGGGTGAGCATCACGAGATCCATCAGTTTTCCGGCCATGTTTTTCATCCTGTCGCTTTGACTTAAGATGTAATCTATGGCCTTAACACGCTCATCGTCAGATAAATTGGCGTATTTCAGGGATTCACTGTAACCTAGGATGGCCGTGAGCGGAGTCCTCATTTCGTGGGCAAGGTTGTTGATAAACAGCTGTCTGGCTTCGATCAGCTCAGAAAGCCTTTGGATACGATTCTCGACTGAGTCAGCCATTTTATTAAAGCTGTTGGCCAATTCCCCGATTTCATCACGGCTTCTGATTCTAACGCGCTTTTGATAATGTCCGGCGGCAATTTCCTCGGCCCCTTGATTCAGTTTCCGTATTGGAGCAGTCAGTTTAAGAAGCATTGCTAGCAAAACAACCGAAAGAGAGGTAAATACAACGATACTGCTTAAAATTGCATGGCGTATCATTTCGCTTTTGAAGCTCGAAAGATCCTGTATATCCTTAATGTATACGAACTTTACGCTGGAATAAGGTTCTCCCAAATAGCTCGTTATAAAATAATAAGGGATGCCGTCTACTGCTCTCGTAATGGTGCTTTTTTGTCCGAGTTCAATTTGCAACTCAGGCCGATCAATGAGTGTATGTGGAAAATCAGAATAAACAAGAGAATCGTTCAAATAGACTTCCATATATATCTTTTGGTCTTTATAATAACTCCCATAAGGTTCCACATACATTTTCAGATTTTCGGCGTTTAGTTCTTGATAAAGCGGGGAAATATCTGCTATTCTTGCACGCAAGGAACTTTGAATAACATAACGTTCGTTTTCCACTACGGAATACATTTCCGACATGTTTAGCGAATAGCTTTTTGATATGGAAAGGTAAGTAATTATATCAAAACCAATCAAAAAAATAAGAATGACATAAAGATAAGCCTTTTGCCAGAACTTCATCTAGGCACCTCCAGTCGGTATCCTATTTTGTATACGGTTATAATCCTATCATTTAGATCAAGCTTTTTTCTTAGCCTTTGGATGTGTACATCAACGGTACGAGTTTCGCCGATATAATCATAGCCCCACACCAATTCCAGAATTTTTTCTCTTGAAAGAGCAATATTCTTATTTAGGATCAACAACTCTAATAGCTGGAATTCTTTTGTGGTCAACTCTATCTGCTCATTGTTCAGCAATACAACATGCTCATCTATATGAACGTCAAGATTGTCCAGGTTAAAAACATTTCCGCTTGTCCGATAGCGTTTTAATACGGTCTCAATCCGAGCCAGCAATTCAAGTACCTCGAATGGCTTTACCATATAGTCATCCGCTCCGAGTCTTAGCCCGATTATTCTATCATTTAATGTTTCCTTAGCTGTTAAAAAGATAACCGGGATATGAAGTGGCTCAATTTCCTTCATCAGTTCAAAGCCATCTTTTCCAGGTAACATTATATCCAAAACCACCAAATCCGGATAATGAGTCTCGATATAGTTCATTACTTCGTTACCATTATGAATCTGGTAAGCATTGTGCCCGACCAGTTTTAGGTTCATGGATATCAAATCGGCTATTGCAATTTCATCTTCAACAACCAAAATATTAGCCATCGTACCACCTCCTTGATATGATTCTAAACATAAGCATAATAAAAGTCTAACATACAGATGTAATAGAGTTGTAAATTATAATGCAGATATTTCTTATGGATTGAGTAACCTGCCCCCAAAAACCGCCCGAATAGGAAGTTAGTAACCAGCTGAGATTTTCATAGCGTATGCTTCCGGGGTAGTATTATTCAGAGAACTGTGTGGGCGAAGGTGGCTATACTCATTTTGTCGGTCTTCAATAATTTGTTTACCCTCATAAAGATTTATAAGCAGGTTTTGGTTTAAGCATTTATGCATAGCATTTCATTAATACTTTCGATATAACCGTTCTGCGTTTCGTGCCCCAGATCAGTAAAAATATGCTCGACATGGTGGTCATTGTTCCATGTGTTTAGCGTTTCCTGTAAATTCAGAACCAGTCCGCCAAGATTTCTTTTGGAAAGTCGCGAAAAGGGCAATGGGGTTGAGTATTGCTGCGACTTTTCCCCGTAATAGGACTGCCCACTTCCAATGCTGGGCATTCCCGTGTGGCTTTATCAATTACGGTTAAGACCCGAATATGTTTTCCGAAGCAAGTTCGATCCGAAACAAAATTTATCGACCATCTGGAATTTACCGACAAGGAAGTCCTGTCCGGTATTCTGCAATGAAGTGAAGGTAATAAAGTCGGACTTTAAAATTATGATGGACCAGATAATTACCCCATGTTTTTACCAAATACATTTTTTTCATTGCGATAGATAAAAATGCCCCTGTAAGTCGTTTTGACTGCAGGGGGCAATACGTTATGTTCGGTATGCTTTACGTCTGCGCGGCTGTAATATACAAGCAAAAGGCCTTGAAACCCAGTATTCATGCGGGTTCCAAGGCGATGGTGGAGGTGACCGCGCTAAATCCGAACACGTTTACTTCGTAAACGGTATGTTAGTGTTGCTTCTATGCCTTAAGAAAAATTGAATATAAATAAGTATCAGATTTGCAAATGATCCGTCCTTCGTTTAACACGATGGGTGGATTTTTTAATGTCTAATCGAAAAAATCCACAAGCTTAGCCAGAGAAAATCATATGCACGAAATTCCATGTCGTTCTATGAGTGATTTAATCTTAGCGGGCAAATAACATTTTCTACACTTGATATAAAATTTTTAATGAGCTAAAGTGGAGTTTACAAAACAGGACATAAAAAGCGAGGATTAAATTTACCCATCGTAGTATGATTTTTACAAGGAGGTGAAGAAATGGAGTGGCTAAAGAATTTGAGCAATGCCATAGATTACATTGAAAACAACTTAGCCGGTGAGATTTCCTATGAAGAGGCCGCTAAAATTGCATGTTGTTCCACCTATTATTTTCAACGGATGTTCACTTATGTGGTCGGTATTTCGTTATCTGAATATATCCGGTATCGGAGGATGACACAGGCAGCATTTGATCTACAGACGACAGATATGAAAGTTTTGGATGTTGCATTGAAATATGACTATGCTTCCCCTACATCCTTTAACCGGGCATTTCAGAGTGTACATGGAATCTCTCCGATTTTCGCAAAAACACAGGGAAGGGTACTTAATGCGTACCCCCCTATAAAGTTTTCAGTAAAAGTAACAGGAGGTAATGTTATGTCCTATAGGGTCGAAGAAAAAGAGGCTACACGAATTGTGGGTATCCGTATTCCATTAACATTGGATATGGAAGAAAACCAAAAGCTTGTCCCGCCTTTCTGGAGCAAGGCATTAAAAAACAGTCAATTCCCAGAAATCTGCAATCTTTCAAATCAATCCCCGAAGGGTGTGTTGGGAGTTACTGCATGCCAAAGTTCTGACGAAGTTTATTATTACATTGCAGCAGCAACCGATATACCTACTCCTGATGGGATGTTTGAATATGAAATTCCGGCGGCCACATGGGTGATTTTTGAAAGTGACGGGCGTATTAAAGAATCTATTCAAAGTATTTTCAGACGCTTCCTCACTGAGTGGCTTCCATTCTCGGGATATACTTACGCAGAGCTACCAGACATTGAAGTTTATCCGATTAGCAAAGAAAGACCGCAGGAGGGGCACTCCGAAGTGTGGATTGCAGTAAAAAAAGAAAAGGAGAATTAAATCGATGGAATACCAAATTGAAGTCAGAGATATTGAACCAATTCGCGTTGCTTTTTTGCACTACAAAGGAATTGCAACTGAAGCAAATAAGCTTTTTCCAAACGTTTTTAAATCCATTCAGGGGAAAACCAGCGGTGCACCATTTTTCTGTTATTATGTGATGAACCCAGAAACGAAAATGGAGGAAATGGATTTATGTGTACCGACTGAAGAAACTCCTGTCGGGAATGGAATTGAAGTAAAGGAAATACCTCATATCAAGGCCGTTTACGCTACACATACTGGCTCTTATGAAACCTTGTATCAAGCCTATGGAGCAATCGACCAATACGCTGCGGAACATAAGCTGCAATTGCAGCCACCATTTCGGGAGGTCTACATCAAAGGGCCTGGGATGCTTTTACCAATTTTGAAGTTACCACAACAGAGGCGCTCATGTCCGAATCGGTATTCAAACCTGCACGTGGGCTTCTCTTATTTTTTGTAGACCTTCTGTTTTCTCCATCGCGAATGTCTACCAAGGTATCAAAGAACAAGTTAGGTTGATCTACCATTGTCATATGTCCAGCTTCAGCTATTAAATATATTTTTTTATGCGGTGCGTTGATTTTTTCGAAATACTCTTCAGAAATAATATGAGGGGTTTGCCAATCATTTTCACCTAAAATATAATAAATTGGCACTTTATATTCTGCCGACTCTGATCCTATATCAAATTTGCTCCAAAATTCTATTACTTCATTATTGGGTTTATCCATTTTCATCAAAGCGGTAATATCTGATAACTTGAAAATAGGACTTTTAATTAAAGCTAGTATCGCAGAAGTATTTCCTGTAGCTGCTAAATTATATTTACCTTGAACAGCACGTAGTTTCGCGGACTTATTCTTAAAAGCAATGCCATGGTTGTCACCTGGATAATCTCCCAAATCATCAAGCTCTCTTAATGATTTTTTATCATTGGCACGTAAAGCTAATTCTTTCACTTTTTCGTAGCCGACACGCTCATTTTCAAACATATTTATAACTTGTCCAGTTCCGATATAATAGGCTATTTCCTCTGGATGTTTTT
>WSSedL1CaDRAFT_10001461_pt1 | contig 13693 bp, 8 predicted proteins | sample WetSurSL1Cattail_FD_9464 | JGI IMG/M metagenome (IMG submission 9464)
ACCGGGATGGAGAGTGCAGCAAGAAGCAGGAATATCACATACGAGATAATAAATGATTTACTTTTCATAGTCTGGAGGAAGGTAAAGGAGAGAACATCCCTCCATCCGCTTATGCTACTTTTATTCATGGACATCTCCCACCTTTTCAATAAATATTTCATGCAGTGACGGTTCACGCAGTTCAAATTTAATAATCGGTACTTTGTTGCCAATCATATCTGCAAGGAAGTCCATAGCCTGCGCCTCGCCGGAGACCTTCAGGTGATATTCGCTCGGTGTCTTTCCCACAATGGTTAATCCAAAGGAGGAGATATAGGGAGCAATATCAACATCGCTTTTCACAAATAGATTAACTCGGCCATAGCTCTTTCTGATTTCGTTCAGATTACCCTGCAATATGGCCTTGCCTCTGTCCATTATGGTGATGTCAGAGCAGAATTCTTCGATGGTCGGCATTTGATGGCTCGACATAATCAGGAATTTATTTTTAGAAATTTCTTCTTTTATAATGGATTTAAATAAATCTGTATTTACCGGATCGAGGCCGCTGAGCGGTTCATCCAGAATAATCAATTCGGGATCCGAGATTAAGGCAGCCATCAACTGGATCTTCTGCTGGTTACCCTTTGAAAGCTGATCGGCACGGTTTGCTTTGGAGGTCCGACCCTTTACTTTTGGCGGAAACATATATTCATTGACATCAAGTCTGTCGGACCAGTATTTAATACGCTCCATTGCGGTATGTTTAGATACTTTACGAAGCTTAGCAAAGTATAACAGCTGATCGAGTAAGGAGTACTTAGGATATAGACCGCGTTCTTCGGCAAGATAACCTACATTGGTGTGAACCGCATCCAGTGGCTTGCCGTTCCACAAAATCTCGCCTTCATTTTTCGCGAGCATGCCCAAGATAATACGAAGTGTGGTTGTCTTGCCGGCACCGTTGGTACCAAGCAAAGCATATACTCCCGGCTGATTGATTTCAAAGTTCAAATTGTCAACTACTACCTTATCACCATAACTTTTGGATAAATTCTTTACACTTAACGACATGTTACCCCTCTTTCCTGAATCTTTTCAAAGACTCGTTTCTTTCATATTAATATAAAATTTATGTAAACATGTATATATTTGCCATAAAACATGGTTATCATACCATAAAATGGATTGCTGTAAAAGTAAGAGACCTGTTTTTTAATGAATTTATAATAATGCCACTTGTCAGAAGCCAAATTCAAATTATGGTACGTCAATTTGCACAATATCATTTCTTGATTGCGTGATGCAGAATATAGTTCGTTCGCAACACGCTCTCGCTTGGATGAAGTACGTAGTGGTACATAAGGTCCTGAAATACAGGACCTAAGTACCAACGACTTCATACAATTGCTCATCAAACTATATTCTGTATCACGCTAAAGCAGAGGAGTAGATGTGCAAATTAACGAATATACGTTATTTGTATGGCTTTTAGCACTCGAATCATACAACGACTTTTGAGGTTGTCAAAAGCTGTTTCTTATACTGACAGAAACCTCGACCTCGCTCATCTGATCCAGGTCTCCGGTTAGATGTAAGCTTTCCAGTTCGCGCTCGGTGGCATCAAAGCTTTTTTCGTAATCCTCGAGATAATATACAATCCTTACGGTATAGTTACCGGTCTCAAAATAACAATCCGGCTTATTGAGGAAAAAATCACCGCCTGCTCCACTGTCATATACGACCGTATCGCCTTTTGAGATAAGAAAGGCTGAGACACCGCGTTCGCTTTTACAACGAAAATTAAGTTGATAGTATCCGGTTTGTTTTATATTTAGCGTATCCGTAAAATCAGGTGTATCTTGATTGATGTCGGTTGTGTAATCAAGTTTATATACATAAGAAGGAAGGAAAATGGACAATAGGATAAGTATTATCATCAAGAATAGTCCAAAGGTCATGACATAGCCGCCATATTTACTAATATCAGAGCTTGGTTTCGTACCCACTCGCTTCTTCTTTATTTGATGGGCACAGAGCTCAACTAAGCCAAAGGCAACTGTAAGCATAATGCATTCATACAGTGAAATCCGCGTACGGTAATTATAATATAACAGTAATTGACTAAAAAATGACAAGACTAGTACAAACTGCAATATCCTTGCTAAGCGATTCCATTTACTCAACATTTCCTTAAGTGAGTTGTCATCGGTATAGATTTCATAATCGTCTTCCGGTAAGGCAGAATCATATTTCTTACGGAAATAGTGCCAGCCATTGAAGGTGGAATTAATATGCTCCCAGCCCTGTTCTGCAAAGATAGCGAGATATCGGCTATTTTCACCTGAATTAATATGTACGCCATTGTTATAATCAAGCTTATAGCGGTAGAGCTGATTATCCTGTATATAAGTATGATGGAAGAGACCGCCCTTCTTCAGCTGCCAGCCCTTCTCGGACATAGAGTTCATATATTCTTCTTCTTTGTCATAATCATAAACGAGAAACATCGTAGGTTTTATCTTAATTCTTTCAGTCACCTAATTATCCCTCCCATCCATGATGATATCTGAGTTTTCCACCAATTCCTTTAACCTGGTACGTTCCTGCTCCAGAACCTCTTTACCGAGAGAAGTGATTTGATATAACCGTTTGCGGTAATCTTCAGGATTCATGCTCTGCATCTCGAAAATCCAACCCTTTTTCATCATATTACCGATAGCCCCGTACATGGTACCGGAACCGATCTTAACTCTCCCCTTGGAAAGGCGGTCCGTCTCTTGCATAATACCATAGCCATGATTAGGAGCCTGATACAGACAGAGCAGTAGATAGAAATAACACTCCGTCAACGGTTCTGTTTTCAATCCAAATCCCTCCTTATTTCTGAAAATTACATGTGCATATGCTGTTATACGACATATGTCGGTCTGCGACATAGATTGAGTATATCGTAGCACGACATATGGCGGGTGTCAACATAAATTTGGAAAAATTTATTGATAGGTAATTATTCAAACATTTCTTTTCCTTTTATTGGGACAATGATATAATTCAATATAGTAAAGCATAGGAGGAGAAAATGTTTAATCATAAAAAATGTACTTACATATTCTTATTAATGTTACTACTATTTATGTTAATCCTTGCAGGATGCGCGAAAGATAAACAAAATAATATCGCATCGACACCGACTACGCCGACAACAATGCAACCAACACCGACAATATTTTCAACAGCATTAGTAACCACGACCCCGACATTGGTTCCGACCCCGACAGTGACTCCGACCACAGATAATATTACTCCGATTAGCACGATAACTATAACACCGAATGTAACAAGTGGAGAGAAGTTAGATGAATATCTATGCGGGGAAAAGGAAGAAGCCCTGTTCAGCTTTCAGATAGCTGATCAAGAGATAACAGCAGCTATTTGTATATCAAAACTTGAGCCGGGATATATTGTGTATCGCTATGGGACGAAGGATAAGATAGAATTAGAGTATCCGCAAAATAAAGATGAGACCTCCTGGGGTGATTTTACATACTCGTATTATATGCGTGGTGGTGGAGCTGATAATGAAGGAGTGGATTTGAATTACTTGATTTTTGATAACAGTGGCTATGAATATCAAATATATGAGGAGTATTCTGCGACTGAGGATAAAACCGACGTAGGGATTAAAGTGACCAATACGGAAACAGGTGAGGAGACTGATATAAAAGGGAATAGTGATACCATTCAAGGAAGTCTCATTCCCCTCAGAGATAATAGTAAGGTAAATACTTATAAATAATAAAATAAGCTAGAACTAAATATCAAGTGTTGTACAGGGCATATTGAGTCATCGACATATCTAGACATTATATGTTTATTTGTGCTATAATTTGGTAAACATTATTATTGGGGGGGGGCAAATGCATGTACAATAAGAATACAAGGTATAAATTATTCATCGTAATCGTAATCATGATTAGTTTCATAATGTCAGACCTTTCACCACTTGCGGAACAGATGGCAAAGACAGCGCAGGCAGCTACAAGCGCATCGGACAAGGGAGATAAATATACTCCCCCTGAGGGCTCGGATAAGGCAGTCTATATCTCAGGACTTGATTTGAGTAAAATGACGGGTACTTACTATACGACTACCGAAGAAACCTATATTGAAACATCCCGGTTTATTTTATATTTGGATAAAGGGTTAAAGGTTCCGGTCAATGTAATTGATATGATTAATCATGACATGGACATGATAGAGGATACCACAGGATATTCCTTTTATGTACAGCATTTTGATGGAGAGGATTATTCAGGAGTAGAGTGGTGGCTTAGCAAATATTTTAAGACTGCAGATAAATTGATAAAGATTGGTGCATCTCACGAACGTGTTGAGATTGTTGCAATAAATGATAAGACAGTTGGATCCTGTGCAGTTGGAGGGGACGGAGTTATATTGTTTCCTGAAGATATTGAAATGGCGAGCGATAACGCGTTTGTAATGATTCATGAATTATTACATGCGGTATGTTCTCGTAATGGATCTTCCATGGGAAGTACATTATCAGAAGGATTTGCCACATATTTCACCTGTAAAATACTTGAGAAGGATACAATAATCAATAGCACATTTGATAGCTATTCCAACTACAGTAATTATCAAGAGGTAATAGATGAAAAGACAATTGAGAAGCTTTTTGTCGAAAGTGATATGGGCTTCAGTCCATATTTGCTTGGATTTAGACTGATGCATTTTATTATTGAAAAGTATGGAATGGAATCATATAGAAAGTTTCATAAAAAGGTTACTCAGAAAAAGATTTCCTCGGGATTAGGTGAGGATTTACCGCTAGATACTGTTGCATCTTTGATGAAAAGTGAATTTTCTAAAGACTTCTTTATTGACTTTGTTCGTTGGTATAAACTAAATCTGACTATATTCGGAGATAAGGATCTTTCGAAAACAAAAGATTGGAGTATTGGTGAGCATTTCCTCAATAAATATTATGGAAGTGATGCCAATGTTAAAATACCTAAATCGGTAAATACCATAGGGTCAGAAGCTTTTGCAAAAAACAAATCAATGAAAACCATTTCAATTCCAGATTCTGTTTCTGTGATTTATGATAATGCTTTTAATGGCTGTACAAATTTATCGGAAGTGACAATACCAAATAGCGTTATAGATATATCGAGTTGCGCATTTTATAATTGTAGCAATTTAAAGAAAGTTATTTTGTCAGACGGAATTATGAAAATAGCATCTTCTACCTTTGAAAATTGTAAATCTTTAAGTAATATTACGATACCGGAAGGTATAACTACGATTGAGGAAAATGTGTTTTGTAATTGTACTTCGCTAAAATCGATAAAACTTCCAAGTACATTAACGACGATTGATCAAGGTGCTTTTTCTAATAGTGGGATTAGAAAAATAATTCTGTCTGATCGGGTAAACAAAATCGGTATGTATTTATTCGACGGATGCAGTAAGTTGGAAAGTGTTAAATTACCAAAAGATATGAAAGTGCTACCTGACTGTACATTTTGGAACTGTAAATCACTTAAAAAAATTACATTGCCTAACAAATTAACTAAAATTGGAGATGCAGCCTTTGATTTCTCAGGGTTAACGTCAATAACCATACCGAATTCCGTCACCACAATCGGCGATTTTGCATTTGCTAATTGTAATAATCTTAAAAGTATAACAATTCCTGCCGGTGTCACCAGTATTGGGCCGGAGACTTTTTATAGTAGTAAGAAGGTAACCATTCATGGAAAAAAAGGCTCTTATGCTGAAAAATATGCAAAGAAATATAGTATTAAATTCTCGGCTAACTAATAAACCGGATAATTATATTCAATAGTAACTAAAACGGCTACCTGTATGATATGTTACCCCCGGAGATAGACAATGCTTTTGTATTTCATTGCATCTGAGGGTCTGAACATACCCTACGGGTAGCCTATTTCATTTGCCCTCATTTTACTAAACACCCGAATACAATCTTAAGATTTCCGTAAGAAAAATATCCAATTTAACGAAAGATTTTTGCGTTATATTATCATAGTCAAATATATCCATGTTTTATGTATACTTTTTTATGTTATTTTGTCCGGATATATGTGAAATAATGACGGTAACACTTATCTTTCACATGACAAGAAAATAGTGATACGGATGAATTCGTATATTTAGGTAAATGGGGGTTCTGAATGATTAGGCTGGAGAATGTTTCAAAGTATTATTATTCGGTAAATATGGCAACGCAGGCACTCAGAAAAATCAATCTTGAGTTTCAAATCGGTGAATTTGTAACAATTACCGGAGAAAGCGGAAGCGGTAAATCAACGCTGCTCAATATCATTAGCGGGCTGGATACTTATGATGAAGGAGAACTATACATCAATAGCGATGAGACCTCCATCTATGATGATTCTGATTGGGAAGAATACCGTAAGAACAAGATGGGGTTTGTATTCCAAAGTTATAATCTGATTGACCATTATTCTGCTCTGTATAATGTGGAGAGTTCGTTGATTATACAGGGTTATAGTAATAAAGAAGCGAAGAAGACGGCAAAGCGGCTTTTAAAACGGGTAGGTCTTGGCGATAAGATGAACCAAAAAGCGGAGAATCTATCGAGTGGGCAAAAGCAAAGACTTTCCATTGCCAGGGCTTTGGCAAAGAATACGGATATCATCGTTGCCGATGAACCGACCGGGAATCTGGATAGTGAGACCGGAAGGCAGATTATGGAGCTGTTTGCAGAGCTATCGAAGGACAGACTGATTATCGTGGTAACCCATAACTATGAGGAAGCAGCCCCCTTTGTAACACGTAAAATCAGACTCCACGAGGGTGAAGTGGTATCAGATGAGCCCGTGAAAGAGGGATACGCTGTCAGCAGAGAAGACTCAGTCAACAAGGAAGTCCCTGTTAGCAGCAAAGACTCAGTCAACAAGGAAGTCCCTGTTAGCAGCAAAGACTCAGTCAACAAGGAAGTCCCTGTAAGTAGCGAAGACTTTAAGAAGGTAGAACAAGAAATTTGTAACCCGGCGCCGACTGATCACGATCAACAGAGGACAGAATCGAACAGGAAGATCGCCTTGAACTTTGCCTGGATGAATATATCCACACAGCCCAAAAGAGCATTGTTTTTCCTCGTATTTCTACTGATTACGGCAGCAGTATCGTATATCTTTTTGGGCGAAATTTATAGTAACTGGGATGATACGAATACTAAGAAATACGACAACAGCGCATTCCTTAACGGTGATAATACAAGAATTGTCGTAAAGAGAGTTGATAGCGGAGATATCACAGTGGAGGATATGGATACCTTTCGTGGCATCAATTATGTCAGTATGGCGGATCAATATGGCTTTAGTAGTGATATCAACTATTACATAACCAAGGGATCGGATTACGATTTGACCTATGTAGCGAGTGATAATCAGGAGGAAGCTAAGCAGTCAGTTGAATTTCTTGATGAAACACATTTTATGAAATCCTCCACCTGTATCAAGGAGGCGGATCTGTCGGCAGGAGTGCTTCCGACAGAGCGTAATGAGATTGTCCTATATTCAGATAATAAGGAGGATCTCGGTAAAGAGCAGCCATGTTATTTCACCAGCCTAAATATGTGGGGGTATAAGCAATATTATACTACGACAGTGAAGGTGGTAGGCTTATTAAAGCAGATATCGGATCAGGTATATTTCTCCGGAGAGCTCTGCAACATGCTTTCTGTCAGCTTATACGGTGATCATTATATGTTGAAGCTGAACTGGGATCTGTTTGAGGGGCGCTATAAGGATGAGGTTACGTTTATTCCGGTTATTGGCGAGGGCATCGAATATATAGAGGGCTCGCCACAGCTGAAGGCTTCCCGTCAACTTATTCTGAGTAAGGGGTCGGCCCAATCTACAGGGGGTGAGCTTGATTACTTCATAGGTGGTGAGGAGGGTGACAGCCTACCGGATGTGATCATGAATGCTTCTTTACTTGATTATAATGAGTTATCAACGAAATTTGTTGAAATGAATGAAGAGCAATTCTACGAATTGTTCCCTTGGAAAAGCAGACAGGCATCCCTATATATCAAGGACTATATTGATACAGACTATGTTCTTAAACATTTAAAAGATATGGGATACATTGCAATCAGTTCCTACCGGATCAGTTCAATAAAATATGATGATGCTTTGGTGGCGATGAGATTAACGATAATCTTAAAAGCACTCTTGGTATTACTGATTACAGGCATTTTAGAAATTGTAATTATTCGTTCGATCTTTCAGATTAAGAAGAAAAATTACATGGTACTAAAATCCATGGGTATGAATCCGAAGACCATCACTTTGATGAATTACTTCGAAATGCTTTTATATACCGGGATAAGTGTTATTTTGGTTCCGTTGGCAGCAGGCATCCTCAGCTTATTCGGATTTGTCTATCTTAAGAACATGGTCAAATATTATAATATATTCACTTTTACCTTTTATGCTGTCATGAACCTATTGATAATCACAGTTGTTGTTTGGTCGTTTGGAAGATATATGAAACGCAAACAGAAATGGAGCTGACATGATAAAAATAAGTGGATTAAATAAATATTATAATAAGGGAAAATCAAACGAACTTCATGTAATTGATGAAACAAGTCTGGAATTAGATGATACCGGATTGGTATGTATCCTGGGGGAAAGCGGATCAGGGAAGACAACGCTGCTTAATACGGTCGGGGGGCTCGATACTTTTTATAGCGGCAATCTTACCATAGGTGATGTCACGCTAAGAAAATATTCTTCTAAAGTGATGGAAAAGCTTCGTAATACCAAATTTGGGTACATTTTTCAGGAGCAATATCTATTGCAGGATCAGACCGTAGCCTATAATATTCGCCTTGCCCTAAGTATGTTTAAGCTTAAGGAAGAAGAGAAGGAAGCAAGGGTGGATTATGTCCTGCAGGCAGTAGAAATGAGGAAATATAAGAAGCGCCTGGTATCCCAGCTTTCCGGCGGGCAGCAGCAAAGAATTGCTATCGCGAGAGCACTTGTGAAAACTCCTGATATTATATTTGCCGATGAACCCACCGGCAATCTGGATGAAGCTAACACCATGCGGATCATGAGCATCATAAAGAAAATATCACAGGATTGCCTTGTGGTTCTGGTTACCCACGAAAAGAGAATTGCAGAATTCTTTGCCGACCGTATTATCCAAGTGAAAGATGGAAAAGTAATCAAGGATATAGTGCATAAGAGTGTGAATACATATCAATTTCAGGATGATACCAATCTGTATCTGAAGGAATTTGAGAAAGAAGGCTATGCAGGAGATGCGGTTGAGGTTAATTATTATCATCAGGGAAGCAAAAATAAGCTTACGTTGAACGTGGTATACAAAAACGATAAATTCTATATTCAGACCCCAGAGGAGGCGAATGTTGTGTATTTAACCTCCGGATCGGAGACACAGATCGTAGATGCGGCAAAGCCAATTGTGGATATGGAGCAGATAGAGGATTTCGATTATTCACTTTCACGACTGAAAGCTGATAGAAAGGCAAAACTTTCCTTCACGGATATTATGAGAATGGCAATGGACAATGTAAGGACGCTTGGAAAGAAGCAGATATTTATGGTAGTGTCATTTCTCATTACCTCAGTACTGCTGGTACTTGCTCTAACTGATTATCTTACTACTTCTTCCATCGACAAGAAATCCATCATTACGGAGGATTCCCACTATATCACAGTAAATGTTGCCATGAGCAGTGCCTCAAACTATGATGATTATCTGAAAAGTTTTCATAATATTTATGAGAAATTCAGAAGTATGGATATGGGTAAGGACATCTACCCTTGCCTTAATACACAGCTCACTTTTGCATATCAAGGAATAGAGCAGATACAGTCGCTGCAATACTCCCTTGAGAATTTTTCTTATGTTACGATGGAACATTTTAATCAGAAGGATTTGACAGAGGGACGTATGCCGGAGAAAAGTGATGAAATCATCATAGACAAATGGCTGATTGATAAATTTTATCAGTCTGACAGTATACTGAAGGAAATGTATCCGGACGCCAAGAATTTCATTAATCTAAAGGTTATGTACAAGGAAGGAGAACAACCGCTGACGATTGTGGGGATCTGCGATCTTCAGGAGCCGGTCGTATACATCGATAAATATATGGGAATCAGTCTCTACTTGAAAAACAACTCGATTGGATCCTTGCAGCAGCTGCAGGCAGCTTATCCCGGAAAATATGACGATATTTCGCTTGCTGCCGATGAGGTTATGGTTTTGCAGTCCGAATTTGACAGCATAGGAAATGTCTCGAGCTCGGTGTTTCTTAGTCCGGAGGATAACAATTATTATTATATTGCACCCAACGGTATTTGGTACCTCGTTGTCGGAACCTATCCGACAGAATTTGGTGTCGACTCCATCATAGGAGATAAGTATTACGATAATTATATCGATAATATAGTGTTGCCGGATCAAACTTTCAAAATATATGCACAAGAAAGCGATTATCAGAAAATACTGGACTATTTCAATGGTAAACTTGATGGTCCGGATACGACCTATATCAAAATAAAAGCAAGGGACATTTACCAAGATGAACTTACGCAATATTACGAAGCAAAAGCTTATTATATGAATGCCCGTATGATCGTGACAATAACAATATTCGCCGTATCTATGCTAATGCTGTTCTTTACCATGAAGTCCAATGCTTTCAAACGAATGCAAGAAGTTTCGGTATATCGGTTGATGGGAATAACAAGAAGGAGCATATTGATGTCCTTTATTCTCGAAATATTTATCCTTACAAGCTGTACGGTATTACCGGTGATATGCATTTTGAGTAGTATTATTAAATTTATTGCGGGAATACCTTCTCTGCAACTAAGTATAGCATATCCTTGGTCTGCTGCGATACTGCTGATAGCATTCCTATATGTTGTTAATATTCTGGTGGGAATCCTGCCGGTGTACGGTTTAGTCAATCTTCCGCCTGCAAAAATGACACAGCAATTATAAAAATAATAATAAAAAATAGTTAACTAAACAGTAAACAAAATAGTGCAAAGCACAGAAAAGCAAGCTTTACAGCAAAAATGTAAAATAAACCCATGCCATTTTTGCATTTTATTGGGTTGAAATATCGGATGTTCTATGGAATAATGTACCTTAGCGAAAGGTTTCAGGTGAAGAACATGATAAAACTCGAGAATATATCAAAATACTATTATTCGGCGAACGCTGTCGTGCCGGCATTAAGAAAGATCAGACTTGAATTTCAAAAGGGTGAATTTGTTGCCATTACCGGAGAAAGCGGTAGCGGCAAATCAACCCTTCTTAATATTATTAGCGGGCTGGATACCTATGACGAAGGTGAACTTTACATACTTGGGGAGGCAACCTCTCATTTCGATGATGATAATTGGGAAGAGTATCGAAAGAATAAGATAGGCTTTGTATTTCAGAACTATAACCTGATTGAAAACTATTCGGCTCTATATAATGTGGAGAGTGTACTTCTAATCCAAGGCTATGAATATGCACAAGCACGCAAGATGGCTAAGGAACTGCTGGGGAAGGTTGGTTTAAAGGGACAGGCGAATCAACGAACCTCTAAGTTATCCAGTGGACAGAAACAGAGATTATCCATTGCGCGGGCATTGGCAAAGAATACGGATATTATCGTGGCAGACGAGCCGACCGGTAACCTCGATTCTGAGAACGGACATCAGATAATGGAACTGTTTGGGAAGCTGTCTAAGGATAAGCTCATTATTGTTGTTACCCATAATTATGAAGAGACTGCACCGTATGTGACAAGAAAGATTCGTCTGCATGACGGTGAGATTGTATCGGATACCCAGGTGAACGATTCTTTGTGTCAACCGGTGGAGGAAGAGGTGAACCGGACGAAGGAGGCCCTTCCTGATTCTACAGAGGGGAAGGTTGTAAAGGACGGTCGCAGTAGAAAGGCAGACAGTAGAATTGCGTGGAGGTTCACACGCATGAATATAGCAACCCAGCCAAGAAGAGTTATCTTATTTTTGTGCTTCCTGTTGTTTACAGCAATCGTATCTTATATATTCCTTGGAGAAATTAGTAGTAATATAGATGATACCTTTGTAAAGGATTATGATGCAAGGGCTTTTTTAAATGGAGACAATACCAGAATCATCGTTAAGAAAGCGGATGGAAATGCCATAACAAAGGAAGATTTAGGAGCTTTTCAAAGGATTAAACATGTTGTGATGGCAGATCAGTATGATTATGCAAATGACATCAATTACTATATAAACCTTGGGGTGGATTATGACTATACCTATCAACCCAAAGAGAGTGTAAACGACGTGGCTCCTGAAAAAATAGCCAACTTTCTTCAGGCTACCAAATTCATGAAGTCTGATACCTGTATCTCAAAAAAGGATTTGAGCACCGGAAGGCTTCCCAAAGCGCGTAATGAAATAGTGCTCTGGTCTAAAGACGAGAGCGTTCTTGACTCGCATTTACCGTGCTATTTTACAAGCCAGAATATGTGGGGCTATGATAATTATTATATGGCCGACTTAACTGTGGTTGGTCTGCTTAAGAATGAAAGTAGCCAGGTATATTTTTCGAGTGAGCTCTGTGATATGCTATCGGCAGCTTTATATGATGACAGCTACAATATCGGTATGAGTATGAATATCCGAACGGGTGAATACGATGTTAATCTTTCCTTTATTCCGGTCATAGGTGATAATAAGGAAAATGGAGAACTGAAGGTTTCGTCAGCGCTTGCGGATAACTCAATCTATACGCTACCCGGTGAAGCAAAGATAAATGTTTATCGTGGCAACAAGGAGGACAGCACAGAAAGCAATGGCGAGGAATACGAGGGGTATGTTCTTTCTGATTACAACCCGTATTCCATTAAATTTATTGAGGTCAGTAAAGAATTCTTTAATCAATTATGTGACTACCAGAGCAATCAGGCCTCACTATATATGAAGGATTATATCTACACGGATTATGTACTGAGAAAGCTTAAAGACATGGGCTATCAGGCAATCAGCCCATACAGAGTATGCTCGGTGGAATATAACCCTTGGAAGGTTGATATGCGTAATGCAACACTGGTGAGGTCATTGCTTGTGCTACTTATTATCTGTCTGCTGGAGATCATGATTATTGGGTCATTTCTTAGGATTAAACATAAGAATTATCTGGTACTGGCTTCGATGGGAATGAATCATAAGACGATTCAATGGATGAATTACCTTGAACTATTGGTATATACGGCAATTGCTTTATTAATTACGGTTGCCTGTGCCGACGGAATGAACCTTTTTGGATTCAGGTATCTACGAAACATGATGAAGTACTACAATCTTCTGTCCTATGCAGTCTTTGTCGCATTTAATCTGTTCATGATAACGGCTACGGTATGGTTCTTTAACAGATATTTGAAACGCAAACAGAAGTGGAGCTAAGGTCCGGTAATCACAAAGGGGTCCGGTCAACAGGCACGGGGATGAGGTAACGATGATAAAGATTAATAAACTGGATAAGTACTATAATAAAGGCAAAACAAATGAGATTCATGTGATAGATAAAACGACCCTGGAGTTTGGTAATACAGGACTGGTATGCATTCTTGGCGAGAGCGGTTCCGGAAAGACGACGCTTTTGA
>WSSedL1CaDRAFT_10001462_pt1 | contig 13683 bp, 12 predicted proteins | sample WetSurSL1Cattail_FD_9464 | JGI IMG/M metagenome (IMG submission 9464)
GCGTTTGGATGAGCTACCGGTTTGCCACTGGCAGCATCATACACTTCGTTAGTCCAGGTAATAGTACCTGCAGGGCAATCGTGTCCGATACCTTCCCACCAAATATCACCATCGGGAGTTAAACCGGTATTGGTAAAAATAGTGTTTGCTTTAGCAGAAAGCATTGCGTTTGGATTGGTATCCATAGAAGTAAAAGGAGCTACGCCAAAGAAACCAGCTTCAGGGTTGATAGCATATAAACGACCATCTTCGCCGAATTTCATCCAAGCGATATCATCACCTACAGTTTCAACTTTCCAGCCAGGAATAGTAGGGATAAGCATTGCTAAGTTGGTTTTACCGCAAGCACTTGGGAAAGCAGCAGCAATATATTTCTTTTCGCCTTTAGGATTAGTGATACCCATAATAAGCATGTGTTCAGCTAACCAACCTTGTCTGCGGGCCATGTTGCTGGCAATACGAAGAGCGAAACATTTCTTTCCAAGAAGAGCGTTTCCACCGTAACCACTACCATAAGTCCAAATTTCATTGGTTTCAGGGAAATGGGCAATATATTTCTTTTCAATAGGAGCGCAAGGCCATTTTTTATCTTTTTCTCCTGGTTGTAAAGGAGCTCCAACAGTATGAATACATGGAACAAATTCACCATTACCCAAAACATCAAGAACAGCTTTACCCATGCGGGTCATAATGCGCATATTAACAACTACATAAGGAGAGTCGGTGATTTCAATTCCGATATGAGCAATTTTAGAACCAAGAGGTCCCATGCTGAATGGAATTACATACATAGTACGGCCTTTCATACAGCCTTTGTACATTGTACGTAAGGTAGTCTTCATTTCGTTAGGATCTGCCCAGTTATTGGTAGGACCAGCATCTTCTTTTTTTGAAGAACAAATAAATGTACGGTCTTCAACACGTGCTACGTCACTAGGATCACTCTGGAAATAATAGCTACCCGGTCTTTTTTTTTCATCTAATTTAACAGCCATTCCATTCTTCACCATTAAATCAAATAATTTTTGATTTTCTTCTTCTGAACCATCACACCAATGAATAGCTTCTGGCTGGCAGAGGTCGGCCCATTCTTTCACCCACTGGTTTAACTTTGCATTATTAGTCATAATTTTTATTTTGTTAAATGAATCAATATATGTTTAATAACATGTTTTGTTTGCTATTTTTCAAACCCTACAAATATAGAAATAAGATTTTTATTGTGAAATGAAAAACAGTAATATTGTTATAGAAATAACAATATTTTTTAATAAGTTAAAGTTAAGTTAATTATATCTTAATGTCATTCATTTTTACCTGAATTTTTGTAAAAATATCCCATGATTTTAACAAATAAAACTTATTTGTGTTGTTCATAAAGTATAATTATTTATAATTTTAGTCATTCGATATATATCAAACCATGGAAAATAAAGCATTTCATTTTGAAACATTACAGGTTCATGCCGGACAGGTTCCTGATTCGGCAACCAACTCAAGGGCTGTTCCTATTTATCAAACCTCATCGTTTGTTTTTAACGATTCCGAACATGCAGCCAATCTGTTCGGATTAAAGGAGTTCGGAAACATTTATACCCGTATGATGAATCCGACTACCGATGTGTTTGAAAAACGTATGGCTGCCCTTGAAGGAGGTATAGCTGCCCTGGCAGTTTCGTCGGGTCAGGCAGCTCAGTTTCTTGCCTTAACAAATATTATGGAACAGGGCGACAATTTTGTGTCCACTTCCTATTTGTACGGAGGAACCTACAACCAGTTTAAAGTTCAGTTTAAACGGCTGGGTATTACAGCCCGATTTGTTGAAGGAGACAATCCTGCTGATTTCGAAAAATTAATTGACCAGAAAACAAAAGCTATTTATCTCGAAACTATAGGAAATCCACGCTTTAATGTTCCAGATTTTGAAGCCATTTCTGCTATAGCCCAAAAACATGAAATCCCGCTTATAGTTGACAACACTTTTGCTGGAGGAGGATATCTTTGCCGTCCTTTGGAGCATGGAGCCAACATTGTAGTGGAATCGGCCACCAAATGGATTGGCGGACATGGCACCAGCATTGGCGGAATCATTATTGACGGAGGTAACTTTAACTGGGGTAATGGCAAATTCCCGATGTTCACAGAACCTTCAGAAGGATATCATGGAATGAAATTCTGGGAAACATTCGGGCCGGAAACTCCGTTTGGTAACATTGCATTTATTACACGTGCCCGCGTAGAAGGCCTAAGAGATTATGGCTCGGCGTTAAGTCCGTTTAATGCATTTTTACTGCTTCAGGGATTGGAAACCCTTTCGTTACGCATGGAGCGTCATGTAAGCAACACATTGGAATTAGCCCAATGGCTCGAAAAACAATCGTTTGTAGAAAAAGTAAATTATGCCGGATTAAGCTCTAGTGCTTACCATAATATTGCTAAAAAATACCTAAAAAATGGATTTGGAGGTGTGTTAACCTTTAAATTAAAAGGAGGAAAAGAAAACGCCGACAAATTTGTAAACCGATTAAAATTAATTAGTCACCTTGCCAATGTAGGGGATGCAAAAACATTAATCATACATCCGGCTTCTACCACGCACGAACAATTAACTGCCGACGAGCAGATGCTTAGTGGAGTAGAGCCAGGATTGCTCAGAGTTTCTGTAGGTATTGAGCATATCGACGACATTAAAGCCGATATTCTGCAAGCATTGGCCTAATATTTCCCTGTGCTTTTAATTGAAGAGCTAAACCTGAAGACCGAATTTCACGGTTTTCAGGTTTACGAGCTACGATAAAATATTGTATATTTGTTATATGAAAGATACAAATGTCATATTGAATTTAATAATATCGTCTGTGAGATCAACTGATCCTGACGCTGTTTTAATTCTGTATGGATCCTATGCGAGAGGTGATTATCGGGAAGATTCAGATATTGACTTATTAGTGTTAATTGACAAGGATAAAATCTCTCGTTCTGATATTAAAAGAATAAAATATCCATTATATGATATTGAATTTAATACAGGAACAATAATTAGTCCTTTAATCTTTTCAAAAAAAGATTGGGAAACAAAACACAAGATTACCCCCTTTTATGAAAATATATTAAAAGAAGGGCATGTTTTATGAATTCTCAGGAACGCCAGGAACTCGTAAAATATAGAATTCGTAAGGCCAGAGAAACATATAATGAAGTTTCTCTACATATAGAGAATAAATTATGGGCTACAGCCGTTAACAGACTTTATTATGCATGTTATTATGCTGTAATAGCTTTATTAATTGATAAAGGAATTCAACCTCAAACACATGCTGGTGTCAGACAAATGTTTGGTTTACATTTTATAAAAAACGGCATATTGGAAAATGAAGTCGGTAAATTCTTCTCTGATATTTATGATATCAGACAAACAGGGGACTACGACGACTTTATTTCATTCGAAGAAGAAGAAGTTTTAGACTTACTTGCCCCTGCCAATAATCTGATAACTAAAGCAGAAGAATTATTGATAATGCTTTAAACTCAATATTAACCCTCTTTAGGAATTAAACTGTTCCATAAATTATCTTCCGGAGCTTTGGCTACAATAGTTAACTCCTCGCCTTTAACAGGATGTACAAATGTAACCAGGCGCGAATGAAGACTAATGCCTCCATCGGGATTACTACGGGCAAATCCGTATTTCAAATCGCCTTTTATGGGACACCCGATGGCTGCAAGTTGAGCCCGGATCTGATGATGTCTGCCGGTTTCCAGATTCACTTCCAACAAATAATAATTATCCGATTTGGAAAGTAACTTATAGTGAAGTATTGCTTTCTTGGATCCATTTACTTCATTGACCGAACAGTACGATTTATTAGTTTTAGTATTACGGGTAATATAATGAATTAAGGTTCCTTCTTCGGCAGGAGGCATATTTTTAACAATTGCCCAGTATATTTTTTTTACCGTTTTTTCCTGAAACATTTCATTCATACGTACCAATGCTTTTGAGGTACGCGCAAACAATACAACTCCCGAAACAGGCCGATCTATACGATGAACAATACCCAGAAATACATCGCCCGGCTTATTATATTTCTCTTTGATATAAAGTTTTAAAGAATCTTCCATGGAAACATCCCCGGTTTTATCAACCTGAACAATTTCCGAAACTTTCTTATTTACCGCTATGATGTGATTGTCTTCGTATATTATCTCCATTGTTGTTTAAAATATTTATTTACAGCCTAATTCTTGATATTTATTATCCTTAACTTTTTGAATTTTTATCCAAAAAGGTAAAGGTTCTCCAAATTCATGGGCAATTTCCGGTGTTGTTATCAATTCTCCATAAACTTTCTGTAAAAGACTAAATTCGTCTATTTTATGAAAAAGAATAAGTGTACTGGTATCCGATATGACAACTTTAGGCATTAGTAATATCTGAATGTAAATCTGAAACAGAAGTGCTAAAAACGGAAACCCCGTATTTCCCTATTATTTCAAGAAATGCTCTTTTGGATAATCCAACAATTTCAGCTGCTTGCCCGGCAGACAATTTTGCATCCTCGTATAATTTTGAGGCAAGTATCATTGAAAAATCATAGTCTTTCAAATCTACATCATCAGGGACTCTTAATTGAATGGTTCTCATATTTATCATTTTCCACAAAGTTACAAAATCGCAATTTAAATAAGCCGATTTGCTCCTATTATTAAAAAAACAAAAAGTTAATCAATATTGCTCACGTTCATTGGGGAAATCGCGGGAGCGTACATCGGATATATAGTTTTCGATTGCTCCTTTCATCTCGTCGAATAAGTTATGGTACCTTCTTAAAAAGCGGGGCGAAAATTCCTGATTCAGACCAAGCATATCGTGAAGTACTAATACCTGACCATCTACCCCCCCACCGGCACCAATACCAATAATCGGAATTTTAACCTCCTGGGCTACCCTTTCGGCTAACTTAGCGGGTATCTTTTCGAGTACTATACCAAAACATCCTAATTCTTCAAGAAGATGGGCGTCCTCTACCAATTTTTGAGCTTCAGCTTCTTCTCTGGCTCTTACCACATAAGTACCAAATTTATGAATACTCTGAGGAGTAAGACCCAAATGGCCCATAACCGGTATACCGGCACTTAAAATACGAACGATAGATTCCTGTATTTCGCTTCCTCCCTCAAGTTTAACAGCTCCTGCTCCGGTTTCCTTCATAATACGAATTGCAGAGTTTAGAGCTTCCAATGAATTTCCCTGATAAGTACCAAAAGGTAAATCACAAACTACCAAAGCTTTATTTACGCCTCTCACCACTGATACAGCATGATAAATCATCTGGTCGAGGGTTATGGGTAATGTGGTTTCGTAACCAGCCATAACATTCGAAGCTGAATCGCCAACCAGAATAATATCAATACCTGCTATATCCAATATACGAGCCATAGAATAATCATACCCGGTAAGCATCGCAATTTTCTCACCCTTAAGCTTCATTTCTGCTAGTACATGCGTAGTAATCTTCTTTACATTCTGTTGAACAGACATAATATTGTAAATTAAGTGTTATTATTGGGCAATGGGTTAAATGAAAAAAAATGAATAAACCCGGATGCCTGTAGCTAACTAACTATATTAAATTTTTAGCAAATATGAATATTTATTTAATAAAAAGGAATGACTATTTAAATTAAATTAAAAATGTAAAAGGTTACTTTCTTCATTATACAATAGTTCGGAAAAATTAAAAACAACCTTTAAATGATGTTTAAATTTAATAAATATTGAATAAAAAAGAAAGCGACCTTATTAAACCATTAAAATTCAACTTCTTTGATTAAATCTTTATTTGAAGTGAAATTATAAACAGTACCGCGGGCATTTAGTACCACATTTTGACCATTAACAGACAATCGAATACCTGTAATATTTTGAATATTAACTAAATAATTTGCCATAAACAAAGCCTTTTCAACTCCATCTCCCCTTTTAAAATTCCATAATTCATCGGGTAAAGCAAGCCGGTTACCATCATAAACAGATTCCTCGGGCATAGAATTTAAAATATCCAGAACTTCTCCGGCTTTTAAATTTTTCAAATCGTCCAAAGAAACAGGGTTCCGTTCCACAGCAGCCCTAATAAAAGGATACCAGTCAATTTTATCCATCTGCCGGTATGCATACAACGATAATAATGCAGTTTCGTTTTCGGCTGAACTCTCATTGACCATCTGGATGATTTCTTCCCTGCTCATTTCTATACGAATATCAAGAGTTTTCCTACCTTCAAATTGTTTGTTAATATCGGGTAACCGTGGGTGAACTTTTAAAAATGCAGTTAACTCGTCACATAATTTATTGATATTCTCTTCGTTACTGCAACTACATACTTTAGATTTTTCGAGGAAAAAATCGCGTATAGCCTCAATATCCTTATGCTTATTTTGTTCAATGTATTCCTCTACATCCTGAATAACAATGCGACTTTCCAAAGGAGTAAAACTAAACTCCTCGGTGTCAATTTCCTGAATTAAAGCCTCTTTATGGGTATCTGAGAATGTAATACGGCTCGAATGCTCGTATTCAAAAATAGTTTCCATAGGAATGTACTGCACTCTGTTATTGATAACATGTTTGTACTGAAAACACTTTTTATAACACATGTGATACCTCAAAAAGTTTATAAACAATGCCGGAGTAAGATTAGCAATCAAAAATTTTTGCAGGCTTCCTGAAAAATGCTCGTATGCTTCTTTATCAATAGTTGCGGTATCGTAAACATAATGGATATACCCCGAAAGATGCGACACTATGGTTATTTTCTCATTAACAATAGCTCTGCGGGCACGGGTAGACAAAGCTGTTCCGTTAAACCACATATTTTTGGTTACAATCCGGCGATTATTGGTAATTACCCCTTCGTTAATATCCACAAAATTCTGAGAATGCAAAGGCGTACCTATCATAAAAATCTTGTCAAGGGGAATCTGTCCAACTACAAAAAGTGCAGCAGCATAAAGTGCCGAAAAAGAGACGCATTCTCCTGCCCCGGTAGTATAACCTTCTTTAAAACGGAATGCAGTCATAGCTTCCAGAGTTTCCGTTTTCCAGTAAGGAATTACTTCGGTGGTATATTTATCTAACCCAAAGTGCTTGCGGATATCAATATCAAAATAATACTTATCGCCTTCATAACCAAACAGAGCATTAGACTGACTCAGAATTTCCATGTTCAGAAAATCCTTAAAACGATCAATTTCTTTAGTTTTGGTTGTTAATCCCCATGTTTCGAGATCAAGATTAAAAGTATAATTGTCAATTATATATTGTTTAATCCGGTTTACTTTATAATTAAAATTCTTTTTTTGAATATCCTTAAACCACGGGTCGTCTTTCCATTTCCATAAAATGGGACTCATAATATTGGCAATGACCAAAGGAAACAACAAATCCGGGAAAACAAATATTTCCATATCGGATAATGTAAAAGCAGAAGAATATTTTTCTAAAACCTCTTTACGGGAAAAATTGGGAGTATTATTTTCAAAAACCATTGTATCCACCTGAAAAATTTTAAATATTTAGATATTTCATAATATAATAAAAACCATGCCATTTGCAAACTAAAATTGGTATATAATTTTAGCCTGAATATGTTTGAGACTTATAACAATGAAAAAAGGAATTAGTTAACTAAAATTTTAGTTTTTATGAAATGACAACAAGTCGTAAAAGAAATCGCGTATGAACTTATGTCAGGTCAAATGTGTACTCTGCTGAATTTGAACACAAAAATTGTTATATCTTTGTTAAAACTGAAATTAATAATAATGAAGATTCTGAAATTGAAAAACTTTTTACTAATAGTAGTAACTTTAATACTTCTGGGAAGTTGTCAGAATACGCCACAACCACAGCCCAAAGAAATAATTTTTAAGGCCGACAGAGAATCGGCAATGGGATGGGTATATATAATCATATACAAAGACAGCACATTTAAGTATGTGCTGGCAACCATGCGATCCGATGCTCAGCAATCCTTTTCCGGAAACGTTGCAATACATAATGACAGTCTTTACTTTCATTACACATCCAATCATCCGGAATCGGGCAATACTGCCATTATTTTTAACAAAAAAATATTAGCCTTTCTGGACAGTGACATGCCGGAACGATTTGCTATCAGACTGAATAAGCTCGACAAATAGTCTATTCAATGTTGTTTAATTAAACATATAAATGCATTATTAATTGCCCTTTCAGGGCGCTGCTTTGTCTTGGCTTATACCACAGTGGCGCCCTGTGCTATTTTTAATAAGGCTTTCCGTTAATTAAACGACATTGCTTTATAATTTATAAAAATCTTCTGACTTTCATTCAAAAGGTTTCAGTAACCACTGCGATTTCCGCTTCCCATAACGTCATCAATATTAGGTTCAGGAATTTGACCTTTTTTCTTCTCCAAATCTTTAAGAAGTTGTGACTGTTTCTCTTCCAATTCGGAAGCATTGGGAGCCTTTCCGTCTTTATATTCTATTGTAGTTTCGGGAATTCCCTTTTCGTTAAAGTGCACCCATTTACCATCCATCTTATCGTCAACATATTTACCATTCCATTCGGGAATTCCGTTGGGATAATTCAGGATAAAGGCTCCAGAACGTTTACCGGCAGTAAACCCGCTAAACATCTTTACGGTACCGTCTTCGTAATATTGTTTCCAGGGACCTTCCTTTATATTGTCTTTGTATGTAACTTCTTCAGAAACTTTTCCGCTTTCGGAATAGGCTAACGATTTGCCGTTTAGCTTACCCAAGGTATAAAACTCAGTTCGTACCAATTTTTTTGAATAAAAACTATAATACTTCCAAAGGCTGTCTTTTTGCGAATTTATATAGTTTCCTTCAGCAGCAATAGGACCCATTTGGTAATACAATTTTGCATACGCCTTTTTTCCGGTTGCATCAAAACGCATGATAGATTTAAGCGAATTATCATCGTAATAGCGGCGCACCTCACCAACAGGCTTATCATTTTTAAAAAAAGTGGTATATTTTAATGCACCGTTTTCATATTTCATTTTCCAAAAACCTTGCTTTTTGCCAAACTTATCCTTTTGGTTAAAAACAGTGTCGGTTTTTTGTTGAGCAAATGAAAGAATGCCTATAAAGCTAAGCAACAACACAAAGATAGAAGTACGCATAATAAAGTTTTTATATCCAAACTTACTGATTTTTTTAATTTCATTTTCGGTATCTACAGAAATTTAGTAAAAAACTTTCATAACAAAAAAACCGCTGTAAACAAAATATTTACAGCGGTTTGTATATGGACTTTAATCCTTGTTTTTCGACTTTACTTTACTTCTTCAAAGTCTACGTCGGTAACTTCTTCGTCCTTTTTGCCTGAGTTGCCGGTGTTTCCACCTTGTGGCTGACTTTCGGCTCCGGGAGCTCCCTGGCCCTGACTGGCTTTGTACATATCTTCAGAAGCTTTGTGGAATACTTCGTTGAGCTCTGCAGTATATTGGTCGATACCGGCAACATCCTGATTTTTGTAAGCTTCTTTTAACTTAGCAAGCGCTGCTTCGATAGGACCTTTTTTATCGGCCGGTAATTTGTCTCCAAAATCCTTTAACTGTTTTTCAGTTTGGAAAATAAGACTGTCGGCATGATTCAGCTTGTCAATTTTTTCCTTTGCCTGATTGTCAGAATCAGCATTGGCAGCAGCTTCCTTCTTCATTCTTTCAATTTCAGCATCGGTTAAACCAGATGATGCTTCAATACGGATGCTTTGAGATTTTCCGGTTCCTTTATCTTTTGCTGAAACGTGAAGAATACCGTTGGCATCGATATCGAAAGTAACTTCAATCTGAGGTACTCCGCGTGGTGCAGAAGGTATTCCATCGAGGTGGAAACGACCAATGGTTTTGTTTCCAGAAGCCATAGGACGTTCGCCCTGAAGAATATGAATTTCAACAGAAGGCTGATTATCTGCAGCAGTAGTAAAAGTTTCCGATTTCTTGGTAGGGATTGTTGTGTTGGATTCGATTAAGCGAGTCATTACACCACCCATAGTTTCGATACCTAACGAAAGCGGGGTAACATCCAAAAGTAACACATCCTTAACTTCGCCGGTTAATACACCACCCTGGATAGCAGCACCTACAGCCACAACTTCGTCTGGATTTACACCTTTGTTAGGCGTTTTACCGAAGAATTTTTCAACGATTTGTTGAATAGCAGGGATACGGGTTGAACCACCTACAAGAATCACTTCATCAATTTCGGAAGTAGATAAACCGGCATCGCGAAGAGCTAACTTACAAGGCTCAATGGTGTTCTGTATAAGAGTATCGGCCAGTTTTTCGAACTGAGCACGAGATAATGATTTAACAAGGTGCTTAGGAATTCCATTAACCGGCATAATATAAGGCAGGTTAATTTCGGTAGAAGTAGTGCTTGAAAGTTCAATTTTAGCTTTTTCAGCAGCTTCTTTTAATCTTTGCAGAGCCATAGGATCCTTGCGAAGATCAATATTTTCTTCTTTTAAGAATTCTTCGGCCAACCAGTCGATGATAACCTGGTCGAAATCGTCACCACCAAGGTGAGTGTCGCCATTGGTAGATTTAACTTCAAAAACGCCATCGCCAAGTTCAAGAATAGAGATATCGAAGGTACCACCACCTAAGTCGTAGATGGCAATCTTCATATCTTTGTGTTTTTTATCCATACCGTAAGCTAAAGCAGCAGCAGTAGGTTCGTTGATGATACGACGAACATTTAAACCTGCAATTTCACCGGCTTCTTTGGTAGCCTGACGCTGAGAATCGCTAAAGTAAGCAGGAACTGTAATAACAGCTTCTGTAACTTCCTGTCCCAAATAATCTTCTGCAGTTTTCTTCATCTTTTGAAGAGTCATTGCAGAAATTTCCTGCGGAGAATATTTACGGTCGTATATGCTAACTCTTGGAGTGTTGTTATCTCCACGGGTAACATCATAAGATACACGGTTAATTTCTTTCTGAACCTTGTCGAAGGTTTCTCCCATAAAACGCTTAATGGAGTAAATGGTGTGCTTGGGGTTGGTAATAGCCTGACGTTTTGCAGGGTCTCCAACTTTACGTTCGCCATTTTCCAAAAAAGCAACTACCGAGGGAGTAGTACGTTTACCTTCGCTGTTTGGAATTACTACCGGTTCGTTACCTTCCATAACCGAAACACACGAGTTGGTAGTACCAAGGTCTATTCCTATTATTTTGCCCATTTTAAAAAATATTTATTTTGTTTATTATTATGTTCTTTATCACCTTTTAATCTGTAAGGCTTCAAAAACATCCGGATATTTTAATTTTATATCCGAACGTTTCATGGTGATTTATTCAAGTATTATGCCAACCCTGTTTTTTTGTTTTTTAGGGCTAAAATGACAGTCATCATTTTGTATTTGTCAGATTTGAATGAAAATGAGGGTGACAAGATGGCAGAGGAAGTGGGGCAATTTTCCAATGTGCCAACTTAGCGAAGCGATCTCACGTAGTAATATGCCAATTGGAATTCACAATGCACAATTAATGCCCAAAGGCATCACTTCGGGAGAATTCACAATTTTGGGGATGTTAATTAAACCACACAGAGATTTCCTTTGCGTCTTAGCGGTTTTCTTTACCACAAAGACTCACAAAGTTTTTCTCAAAGAAACACAAAGAATTATTATTCAACATCAGGTCTTTATTTAACTCTTTGCGCCTTCGCGATTTGGAGGTAAAAAACAGGAAAGGCATGCTTTTCAATCACATGCCTCTCTCTTCTGTATTAAACAACTTTTATAAGTACTTAATAATCAGTAATTATTTTAAATATATTTTTCCAATTGGGTCCTTAATTCCTGGTAGTTACGGCAAACCGGGAATTCAGGATAATCGTTTATCACATTTTGAGGTGGACAATATAAAATTCCGGCATCGGCTTCTTTTAGCATGCTGATATCGTTATACGAATCGCCAAAGGCTACCACTTTATAATTCAAACTCTTAAAGGCTTTTGCCACTTCTCTTTTCTGATCTTTCTGACGAAGCTGATAACCGGTAATCATATTATCGTCAGCAACTTCGAGGGTATTGCAAAACAGCGAAGGACGTCCCAGTTTAGCCATCAGAGGATCGGCAAACTGAATAAAAGTGTCCGAAACCATATAAATCTGAGCCACAGAGCGCACCCAGGTAAGCATATCCATAGCACCATCGAGAGGTTCAATTTTGGATATTACGTTTTGTATATCCTTAAGCGTAAGGTTATGCTCTTTAAGTATAGCAATTCTCCTTTTCATTAAAACGTCATAATCGCTGATATCGCGGGTGGTAAGTTTAAGTTCGTCGATACCGGTGATGCGGGCCACATTAATCCATACTTCAGGAAGCCATACTCCTTCCACATCAGAACAAAATACATACATAATGCCGGGGTGTTTATTATTTATTTAAAGTTTGAAACAAGGTAATTTTTAAAAGAAGCATAAGAACTGTCAATCTGAGTCATAATTTCCTCTTTACCATCCAAATTAGTTAAACTTGGCGGGAGAACCGGATCGACACCTAAAATCTGGTTGATTTCCTGAGGAAATTTAGCCGGATGAGCAGTTTCTAAAGAAACCGCAAGCTGGTCTTTAGCAACACCTTCCGATTTAAAATATTCCTGCAGACCGGTCCAGCCAACAGAACCGTGAGGCTCAAGCAACACTTTATGTTGTTTGTACACTTCACTAATGGTATCTTTTGTTTTCTGATCGGTAACAGCAGTGGCGTACATTTGATTTTTAAGCTTAGCAACATCCGGATTTTGGAGGATATTGCCCTTTTCGTCCATGCGGCCGCCGTATAGTTCAATAATACGAGCCATATTGCTTGGGTGCCCTACATTCATGGCACTTGAAATACAGTTGCGGGAGGGAACAATGGTTTTATAATAACCTTCGGAAAAATATTTGGGTACTTCGTCGTTCTCGTTGGTAGAAATAACAAACTTTTTAACAGGCAAGCCCATGTGCTTTGCAAAGATTCCGCCCATAAGGTCACCAAAATTTCCGGAAGGTACAGAGAACACAATTTCATCGTTTATATTTTTGGCCAAACGGGAGTAAGCATAGAAATAATAAACCGACTGAGGAATCAAACGACCGATGTTTATTGAGTTAGCCGAAGAAAGTTCCAGTGAGTCCAAATCGTGGTCGGCAAAAGCCTGTTTAACCAGAGCCTGACAATCGTCAAATTTTCCATCGAGCGAAAGAACCGAAATATTCTGATGCAGGGTAGTCATTTGTTTACGCTGACGATCGGTAACTTCGGTGGTAGGAAATAAAATCACCACTTTAATATTATCCAATCCATAAAAAGCATTGGCAATAGCGCTTCCGGTATCACCAGATGTAGCAGTAAGAATCAACATTTTACGGTTTTCCTGTTTCAGGAAATATTGCATCAAACGACCCATAAGGCGAGCTGCAAAATCCTTGAAAGAAGCTGTAGGCCCCTGGTCGAGACGCATAATATAACTTCTGTCGCACACATTTTCGAGAGGTACATCGAAATTATAAGCATCTTTAGTGATAGCCTTTAAATCTTCGGCAGGAATCTCGTCTTTTAAAAATTGAGAGATTACAGTATAAGCAATTTCGTGGTAAGGCATCTTAGAGAA
>WSSedL1CaDRAFT_10001463_pt1 | contig 13680 bp, 8 predicted proteins | sample WetSurSL1Cattail_FD_9464 | JGI IMG/M metagenome (IMG submission 9464)
TTATTTGCCTTTGCAGGCTTGTGGGATAAATGGAAAGCACCATCCGGACTGCTGGTCTACACGTTCACAATAATCACAACTGAACCCAATAAACTAACGCAATCCATACACAACCGGATGCCAGCCATACTTTCCAAAGAAGATGAAAAAAAATGGTTAAACCCAAACCTTACAACTGATGAGATTCAAAAGATGTTAAAACCCTATCCGGCGGAGGAGATGAAAGTTTATCCTGTATCCACAGCTGTAAACGATGCAAAAGACAATTCGGCCAGGCTAATTGAGGAAATCAATTTAACAGAAGAAAATACCTTGTTTTAAACTTTATTTTATGCTCAACCAGACTATTTTCGACAAACTTAAGATACTTGCCAATGCCGCAAAATATGATGTTTCGTGTGCATCAAGCGGAAGCAACCGCGAGAGCAAGCCCGGAGAACTGGGTAATGCTGCTCCCTGGGGCATTTGTCACAGCTTTACGGAAGACGGACGGTGTATCTCGCTTTTAAAAATAATGCTTACCAATTATTGTATTTACGATTGTGCATATTGTGTTAACCGTCGCAGCAACGATGTTCCCCGCACGGCCTTTACAGTTGATGAAATAGTAACTCTTACCATTGAATTTTACCGCCGTAATTATATCGAAGGACTGTTTTTGAGTTCAGGGGTAATAAAAAATCCGGATAACACTATGGAGCGCATGACACGGATTGTAAAAGACCTCCGGACCATCCATAAGTACAACGGGTATATCCACATGAAAAGTATCCCCGGAGCCAGCGATTTCTTAGTAAGAGAGGCCGGATTGTACGCCGATCGACTTAGCGTGAACATTGAAATACCCACTGAACAAAACCTTAAATACCTGGCACCGGAGAAGGATTATGCCGGAGTGATTCAGCCTATGGGTATTATTAAACAAGGCATACTCGAAAACAAGGAAGACCGCAAGAAATACCGCACAGCTCCCCGTTTTGCCCCGGCAGGACAAAGCACGCAACTTATTATTGGTGCTACTCCGGACTCCGACAAACAAATCCTGAACCTGGCATCAAATCTCTATAAAGGAGAAAACTTAAAACGAGTTTATTATTCAGGTTTTATTCCAGTTAATGGATACGACAAAAGGCTGCCTGCATTGCCGGAGCCTCCCCTTAAGAGAGAGAACAGACTTTACCAGGCCGACTGGCTCATGCGTTTCTATTTCTTTTCGGTTGAAGAAATTGTTAATGACCAGCATCCCGAACTTGACCTCGAATTTGACCCCAAATTGGCTTATGCACTAAGAAATCCCTGGATGTTTCCGGTAGACATTAATAAAGCCGACTACGAAACCATACTCAGAGTTCCAGGTATTGGAGTAAAATCAGCTCAGCTCATCATTTCAGCCCGGCGTTACAGCAGCGTTAACTCGTCACAACTTAAAAAGATGGGAGTAGTATTGAAAAGGGCCCAATATTTTATTACCTGCAACGAACTCTCGTCGCCTTCTGTTCAGGAAATCAGGCCCGAATATCTTCGGACGCTCCTGCTTGAGAAACCGGCGCCTAAGAAAAAAGACAAAATGGAAGGCCAACTAAAATTGTTTTAAATAACCCCGTTATTTAATTTTACAGTAAATGCTATTTTCTTGTAAATAATTTCATTGCCAAATTTATCTTCTCTTTTTAAATTTACCACCGGAGAAATTCCGGTAATTTTTTTCTCGATATTAAATGTTTGAGGATCATAGTACCACTCTTCTGTAAATACTATTGATTGTATTTTTTCAGGATTAAATTCAGTTTCAACAACTTTTGTAACCATATCCCCGTTTTTATCAATATCCTTAATTTCAAGTTGTTCTATCCCGATATTAGCGCGAACCTTATCCATTGTAAGAGGTGCACCGGAATAAAAATCGTAAACCTGAACCCCTTCATTAAAAATCTTATTCATTAACTTGTTAAAAAAATAGTTCATCCTAAAAATATTCAAATCAGGGGATACATATTTTACAATTTGGTAAGAATTATATTCATTCTGGCTTGTAAGTTGAGCATATTGTTGTATTTCATCCTTCCCCGATAAAAAACTTAGGTCGGCATATAAGTAATATTCATATAGAACTTTATTAAAAAGCTTAATTTTCTTGGCAGGAGCTTTTGGTTTACCATTAATGGCTAATGTATCGAGTATTAAAAAAGACCTTCTATAAAGAGGGTTTTGATTATCAACATCATCATCTTTAAATTCTTTAATAACCGGACAATATCCGAGAACTTTCTTTTCAATTGAAAAAGGCTTTTCTTTAACAATAAATTCGTCCCAAAACGTTAAACCATAAAATGAAGTAGTATCCAATACTGATTGAACAATTCTTTCTTCCGTATATATAGAACCACTCACTACATGGTAGGTTTTAATCCCCATTAATTCTTTAATCCTTTCCGGATCTGTTACTTTTAGATTGTTGCAAAAATCATAACAGTCAACATATTTATTATCATATACCATAACTTTTCCAGACTCTGCTGCGTTGATTAAATCAGAGAAAAAATAGCCTTCCGGATTGTTTGAAATAAAAGGTTTGGAAGTAGAATCGGAAATAAAATCAAAATTTTCAACAAATGGTACGGAATAATTTAATATCAATTTTGAAGGAAGTAATATGTTGGACGGATTCATTAATAAACTTTGTCCGGCAACCAACCCACCTTTAAAACTCAATATAATAAAAAACAAAAATTGAATGAGATACACCTTATTAGCATTCCGGGCTCCAGGAATAAACAAAAATTTTATCATTTTATAATTTTTAATACAAGGTTATAATATCGTCTGCAGGAAACAACTAATTTTAATAATTACAAAAACATGCAGACTTGTAATTTTTTGTTTAGCAATCTAAATATACAAAATTTTATTAAATGAAAATATTTCTTTACGACGGAACATTTGAAGGTTTTTTAACATCTGTATTTGAAATTTACGATCGTAAAATTGAACCAGACAATATTGTTAATAACAATAAATATAAGAATGCTCTGTTTGATGAAGTTATCGAAATTTTGACTACAGAAGAAAAAGCAAAAAGAGTATGGACGGGTCTATGCAAAAAGCTGAGTAAAGACGGACAAAAGATTATTTATTATGCATTTTTATCAGAAGCAGAAGATATTGAAATACATCTCCTTAAATTCATTCAAAGGGTACTTGCTTCTAAAATACCTGTTGAACAAGATTTTGGAGACAAAAACATCCTTGCAGTCTGGCAATGGGGAAAGAAAGTAAGCAGAGAAATTCACAGAGTATTAATGTTTGTAAGGTTTCAAAAAACCTCAGATAATATCTATTTTGCAGGTTTTGATCCAGACTACGATATACTTCACCTGGCGGTAGATCATTTAAAAAAACGATTTTCGGATCAACATTGGGTAATTTATGATACCCGAAGAAATTTCGGTTTCTATTATAATCTGAAAAATGTAACCGAAATGGTATTTACCGAAAGTACCATAAACTTCGAAACCGGACGGTTACAAGAAGAAGCCATGGCCGAAGAGGAAGTAACTTTTCAAAAACTATGGAAAATCTATTTCACAGAAATGACCATTGAACAACGCAAAAATCTAAAGCTTCAGAAGCAACACATGCCCAAACGCTTCTGGAAATATCTGGTTGAAAAATGGTAGTATTTACAATCTGCTATTAATAAAAATAAAAAAGATACCGGAACATCTACCAATTTTAATGATTATGTTTGTAAAATAACAGAATAAAATAAAAACAATATAACATGGATTTAAAGCAATTGAATGAAAAATATGCCATCAACGGACATATTAATTTTGAAGCGGGCAAAGGCGGTTTAACTATTGCTAAAATACAGAATTCCAATGGAAGCGCTGTGATTTCACTCTATGGAGCACATGTTCAGAGCTTTCAGCCAAAAGGCGGAAAAGAAGTGTTTTGGATGAGTTCTCAAAGCGATTTTGAAGTGGGTAAACCAATCCGCGGTGGAATTCCGGTATGTTTCCCTTGGTTTGGACCACATGCTACAAATTCACAATTGCCACAGCATGGCATTGCCCGTCTCAGAAACTGGGAAGTTACAAAAACTACAGCTTTAGCCAATGGAAATACTGAGCTTATATTATCATTAACAAGCAATGACGAAACCCTTGCAATGTGGTCATATTCCTTTACAGCCGAAATGAAAATTATTGCCGGAAAAACATTCGAAGCATCCCTGTCCTTTACCAATACCGGAAATGAAGCTTTTACATGCTCTGCAGCCCTTCATAGCTATTACAATGTAAGTGACTCAGCAAAAATAGGTATTGCCGGTCTTTCCGGACATAATTATTATGCCGGGTTTGCAAAAGAAGCCAATAATGTTCAATCTGATGCTTTATTAAAAATAGCACAGGAAGAAAACCGCAGATACATCAAACATACCTCCGATTGTACAATTGAAGATTCGGGCTTTAGCCGCAAATTGAAAATTGGCAAAAAAGGAAGTAATATTACAGTTGTTTGGAATCCATGGGAAATCAATTCTAAAAATATAGGCGACATCCCTGACGATGGTTTCAAATACTTTGTATGTGTTGAAGCCGTAAATTATTATGATGATGTAGTTACACTGAAACCAGGAGAAAAACATATTTTAAGTGCTTTGGTTAGTGTAGAATAAAAAAACAAAACCAGCTGAGACTTCACAGTCTGGCTGGTTTTAAATCAGAAATTTTCACCTGTAACGTTTAGCTTAATCACCAAATTTATCACTCAATATTTTTAATTTTATCCACTAACATCAGATAGCTTAAATTTTAAAGACTCATATTTTAGGAACATTTTTAATAAAATTCCGTTAAGGAAGTCTTCCAATTTTTAGCTTTGGGGCCTCAAATTTTCAAAATTCAGAATCTTTCAATTCAAAGCCAATAGTCATTATTCTTATTGTTTTACATTTTAAAAATATATATGATTTTCATTAAAAAAAAATGCCAAAATTCAATTTTGGATTGAATATCATTATTTTAATATTGAATTGTAAAAAAAACATATTGAATGCTTAAAATTTGTGTTTAAATTCTTTTGGTTTATAAAAAAGTCAGACTAGAAAAACTGCCTGACTTTTTAATTGAACCTAACTTAAAAACCCAATCTTTACATAAATGTATATTTTTAATGCATTCCCAATCAGTTCATGAGGCAAAAATACTTAAGGGTAATAAATAAAAAAAAAACAAAATCCCATAAATCAACTGAATGATTGATTTATGGGATTGAATTACAAAAAAAAAGGTCTGAATTACAAAAATTTGAGAATGAATGATTTTAAAACCAATCTTATATCTAAATTGTCAAACGAGATCTAGATATAAACATTATAGCTGACTAAATCTCTCCTGAATTAATTTTAATGCACCAGAAGATGCATTTAGCCCTTTAATTTGATCAAAAGGAGGAAATAACACACATTCTTTATCATTGATAAATGACAAATAATGGATGTTTATAATATTTTCCCTGTTAATCTGAACAAATACATCGGAATGCTTTAATAAATCTTTGGCTGAAATATTCCTTCGAAGGTAAACTATAGAATTATTATTTAGAAGGATAGACCACACTTTTCTTTCGTTTTGGTATGTAAATAGTCCAATCTGCTCAATCCTCAAAAACTGAAAACCATTTACTGTAGTTACCATAAACATATTATTATCGGGAAGAATTTTAAACAGTTCCTGATTAAATGAGGTATTGCTATTTTTATCCAAATAATTTAAATATCTTTTTATTACACTTCTAAATTCATTCTCATCGTAAGGCTTTAACAAATAATCAAAAGCCGAAACCCTGATGGCATCTAAAAGATATTTATTATGCGCGGTATAAAATATAACCTGCATAGGCCATGTTACAGAATCTTTGATAGATTTTAACATCTCCATACCATTTTCATCAGGCAGTTCTATGTCTAAAAATATAAGTGAAGGCCGCTTCTCCATAATCAGGGCTTTGGCTTTTTTGGCATTAGAAGCTTTACCTATAATACTTATCTGTTCTACGCTTAACAACGATTTTTCAAGTTCATTTATACTTGTATCGTTATCGTCAATAATCATAACATTTATAAGGCGTTCCATTTCTTAACGTTCTATAAAAAAATAATTATGCAATATATATAATTTTTTAAATTAAAAATTTCTATAATCCTAAAATTTACTAAATTACATATCGATATTCAGATGGTATAAACATCTCTACCTTTGTTCCCATTGATTTATCTAACATTTTATCGGAAATTTTATATTGTATCGGATTTTTATTTTTAGAGTTTAAGATGGATATTGTCTGGTAAATTACTTTCAGTCCGGTCCCTGTTCCGGCAAATTGGGAATAACCCGGATTATATCCATTACCATTATCCTCTACATTAATTTTAATTCCCTTATCGACTTTAAATATACTGATTTTAAGAACCTTTTCACCTTCTAAACCTCTTAATGCATGTTTTATAGCATTTTCAATACTAATCTGAAGCATCATGGCAGGGATTTTAATTTCTGAAAGATTTACAGTCGAATCTACTTCCCAAATTAAATTGAATTCATCCCCAAAACTTAAGCATTCCAACTCAATATAATTTTTAACAAATTCAAGTTCTTCTTCAATGGAAATAACCATTTTATCTGATAATTCGAGACTTTTCCGGATAAGTTTGGTTAAATTCATTAAATCAGTTTTATTATGCTCAGAAATACTAGAATTAATCTCATGATTCAGAACATTAAAAATAAAATGAGGCGAAATTCGGTTTCGTGTATTCTGCATACGAAGCAACGAGACGTCGTTAATATGCTTAAGATTTGCCAAATCTCTTTGTTTACGCATAAACCAATACACTACAAATGAAATCAATACGATCAAAAACACAATCAATATTAAAATATATCTCGACAGCTTCATGTTTTTTATTGATTCATTTTGATGGGTTATAACAATATCTCTTTTTAAAAGAGTGGTATCCTGCTGATATCTCTTGTTTAATTCTTCGGCTCTTCCCTTAACCCGCTCTGATTGTAAATTCTTTTCTATTGCATTATTTTTATTCAAAAATTGATATGCATTGTAAAAATCACCTTTCTGATAATAGTACTCCTGGAGAAGTTTATTGCGAATCAATTTCATGTCGTTTTCAATGCCACTGGTATCAGAATTGTTTTTAAAATATTGATAAGCAAGATTCGGATTGTTTCTCTTCAAAGCAATGCCCCCCTTAATAGTTGCTAAATAATATAAAGCTGTACGATGTTTTATTTCTTCGAAAAAAGGAGAACATTTTTCAGCATAATTACTGGCAGAATCCAAATTATTGAGATGGAGGTATACATCACTCATATTCAGCTCGCACAAATGGACACAAAAAATATATTTTCCACCTTCTAATACTTTACGAGCCTTTTTAAACCATTGTAGCGCAATAGGATATTCTTCATGATAATAATAATAATTCCCGCGATTATTGCAGAAAGTAAACTTTTCATTTAGAGTTCGTTTATCAAAATCCTTTTCAGCCAATTTAAAATAATAATCAGATTGTTGGAAATCTCTTAAATTCAGATACACTTGTCCAAGACCAAAGTAAACAGGAAAACCCATTTGAGAAGATATCTGTAGTGAATCTATTTCAAATAATGCTTTCCTAAAATAACGAGCAGAATTAGGATAATCCCCTAAACTAAGGTATGTATCAGCTATATTGATACATATATCAAGAAATTTCCTCCTTTTTTCCTTTGAGATATCCGTCTCATAAGCCTTCTTAAAATAATACAGAGCCGTATCCATATACCCCATTCGGGTATAATAAAGGCCTTTAATGTTATAAGACAAAGCATATAAATAACCGGATTGAGGTAAATCTTTAATATGGGAATAACTATTTAAATTTTTATTGACAAGATGAAGGGATAAATCAAATGAATCATCCATGATAAGACAGTTCGCCTTTAAATTTAAAAGTTCAAATTTTTGACTACTGTCTTTTACAATTCTTAATGTTGAGTCAATCAAATGACGGCTAAAAGGAAGGTTGTTCCCAATAGAATCGTAAATTTGTATGATTGATTTTTGAACTTCAATTTCCGATAATCTGTTTTCATGTTTAATACATGAGCTAACGTTTATAAATAGCAACGCAAGGAATATTAGTTTCCTCAAAAAGAATAACATTTTTCTTTTCATAGTTTAGTAAAGGTTGCAAAAAGGGTGATATCTCTGATTATAGTCTAAACAAAGTTAGATAAAAATATCATAAATTAAATTTTAATCTAACATTTTTTAATAATTAAAAATTAACACATTATAATTGGGCAGTAAACGCAAATAATGGTATTTAAAAAACTGTGTTTAAACAAAAAAGGAGCTCATTTCTGAACTCCTTTCTCAATTTTTATTTATTCTTTACCGGTTTTATCACAAAACCATAACTGTATTCTTTTGCTTCGAGGCGGTATTGTTTGTGAGGGTAGGCGCCCCAGCTGTTGTCGCCCCCGACTCCGCGCTGTGCCAGGTCAACACACAGAATTAGTTCGTTGCGGGGTGCAATATCGCTCAAATGACGGTATTTTTTAGTTAGCCCTGCATCAAAATCTTCGGGGTAATTGTTGAGTGCACTTACGCACAAAGGTTGTAAGCCTTCAATGCGAATACCATTACCATCCTTATTCGTCAGGGTTAACCACCGTAAATCGGTTTTATAGCCGTTTTCCTGAGGACGGGTATAAGTAACATATTGGTCGGCCACCTTACTGTTATATAACCCTAGTAACGACGCCGTGTTCCGGTCGGAATAATTTTCCCAGGGGCCACGTCCGTAATACGAGAAATTATCAAAAGAAGCCGGCAAACTCATTATCATTCCAAAGCGCGGCATTTCGGGTAATTCATTAGCCCCGGCCTTATATTGTACCGAAACGGTTACAAGTCCATCGCCGTCCATGCTATAGGTTATCTGATAATCTGATGCTACATCGCGGAGGTACAGGCTGGCTATCACAGAAACTTTTCCCTGCTCTTCCTTAATATCTATGTTTTTTAAAGAAGTATTGTCCCCGGCATTTCTCCACACGTTGCAGAGATATTGCATCTTATTGCCAAAATCATTGTCGGTTGGGGCTCTCCAGAAATTAGGCCTTGGTTTTCTATTAAAAAACTGAACACCGTTAACTTTATAATAATTAATAAAACCGCTGCGTTTGCTTACTTCCAGTTCAATACCATTAGCAGAAAGCAATACTCGGTTGTCATCGCTCTGTAAATTAGTTTTTGTCTGAGTGTCTTTGGTAGCAGCATAATAATTTCCTGAAAGTTTAAATTGTTCGCGAGCCACTTCAAAACCCTGAGGAACCATTTCATTTCCTGAACGTGTGTAGGCATAGATATTGAGCAGGTATTCTGTCCCCTCTGCAACCGGCATTTCAGGCAGGCTCACCGGAATAATTTTGGATAATCCAGCTTCAAGATTTATACTTATGTTACCTTTTTTAAACAACACACCGTTCTTAAGAATTTCATAAACAAATGAATAATCAGACAGGTTGTTATATAAGAAATCGTTCTTAACTTTTATCAAACCTTTGTTTAAATCAGATGCTTCAAATAAGATGTTCTGATATACCTTTTTTACTTCATAAGCACCGGGGTGAGGAATACGGTCGGGCCAAACCAATCCATTATGGTTAAAGTTTTCATCATTGGTATAATTCTGGCTGCCCATATCGCCGCCATAAGACCAGTAAGAGCGTCCGGCTTCGTCTTTAACCAGAAAGCCCTGGTCTACCCAATCCCAGATAAAACCACCCTGCATATTTTTACTACTGCGGATAATATCCCAGTATTCCTGAAAATTTCCGGTGCTGTTACCCATGGCATGAGCATATTCGCACATAATGAAGGGGCGTTTCACATTTTCGCGGGCAGCATAGTCTTTCATGGTTTTAATTCCGGGATACATGGGACAAACCACATCGGTATTGTCTTCTTCTCCTGCCTGCTCAAATTGAACCAATCGGGTTTTATCCCTTTCTTTAACCCATTTGTAAGCGTCTTTAAAAACGGGTCCGTTGCTGCATTCGTTTCCTAATGACCATAAAATAACTGAAGGATGATTTTTGTCGCGTTCAACCAGGCTGATAATTCTTGCCATGTGAGCATCATGCCATTCTTTTAAATATGCCGGATGTCGGGTTTCGTCAAACTTACCCTGCAATGCTGCTCCCATACCGTGACTTTCGATATTAGCCTCATCTACAAGAAATAAACCATATTTATCACACATCTTCATCCAGTTAATATTTTCGGGATAATGACTACAACGAACGGCGTTGATATTAAGCTGTTTCATGGTTTTAATATCCAGCAGAACGGTTTCCAAATCCTGGTAATGACCGGTAATATAATTATGTTCGTGCATATTAACACCTCTTACAACAATGCGTTTGCCGTTAACAAATATTTGTCCGTCTTTAAGTTCTACTTTTCTGAAGCCGATTTTTGCAGATACCACTTCCTCAGAAGAACCATCAGCAGCTTTTAAAGTTAAAAGCAAGGTATAAAGATTGGGGGTTTCATTACTCCACAAACGTGGAGAAGATAAAGCTTTTGAAAAGGTAACCGATTGTTTACCATTCGAAGGAATGTTGGTTTTTACAGATTGGTTAAAAAGGCTTTTTCCTGCAGCATCAATAAGTTCAATGCCCACTTCCTTATTACTCTGAGTTTCGTTTAAATAGTTTTGCAGGGTGATGTCCAGCGAAAGATTGCCATTTTTATAAGCTGCATCCAAGTCGGGTTTTGCAAAGAAATCAGCAATCCTGACGTTAGCATCGCTATACAAATAAACATCCCTGTCTATCCCTGATATACGCCAGAAATCCTGATCTTCGAGATAGGAGCCGTCGCTCCATCTGTAAACCTGAACAGTTATGAGGTTTTTACCCGGCTTAACCAATTTGGTAATATCAAACTCTGCCGGACTTTTGGTATTTTCGGTATATCCGGCAAATTCTCCGTTAATCCAGATATACATAGCCGAAGTACCTGCTTCAAAATGTACATAAACCCTGCGACCGGACCAATTTTCAGGTAACTGAAAAAATCTGCGGTAAGAACCAACCGGATTATCGGAATGATCAATAAAAGGCGGATTTTTAGGATAAGGGTATGTAATATTGGTATAAATAGGAACTCCATAACCCTGCAGTTCCCAGTTGCCCGGAACTTTTATTTCTTTCCAGTTTACATCATTAAAATCAGTTTTATAAAAATTTTCAGGTCTTTGTTCGGGTGTAGGCGACCATTGAAATTTCCATAACCCATTTAAGCAAAGGTACCATGGCGAAGCATTATAATCGTCGATAATAGCAGCCTGTTTATCGGCATAGGGTAAAAACGTAGCTTTGTCGGGCTCTCGGTTAATCTGAAATATCTCCGGATTTTCCCATTCACGGGTTTGAGCCTTAATTAGAATGTTGCTGACCAAAAGGATCAGTACAATAAATGATTTTCTCATATTGGTTGTAATTTTAATTCAGATGTTACTAAATATGCCGTAGCTGTTATATTATACCAATAAGACAACTACAGAACAGAAAGCAGTTAACTGTAATAGTATTTTATTCAACTTTTAACAATGCATCAAAAATCTGGCGCGAAACTTTAATTACGCTTCCATGTCTTAATCCCTGGGGATAAGTAATTTCGTCCGAAACATCTTTCCAGTTTTTTAGGTCTACAGACATTACAGCACCATATTTATGATCTTTATATTTATCGAACATCACAAAACAAGTATCTCCTACAAAGTAAGGAGCCGGGCCTTCTGCCCAATACTTTCCGGTAATTGGCTCCGAAATTGGTCCGTAAGGGCCTCCAGCCTTCTTAGAAGTGGCGATGCGTATATTTTTCTGTGGAGGGGTAAGGGTTTCATCCTTGCAAAACATGAGATACTCCTTTCCTTTCTTAACAATAGAAGCATCTATCACATTAAACCCGGGCTCATAAAATAACCGGGTAGGCGTAAAATTTTCAAAATCCTTAGTTGCGGTCGCATAAATACGATGACTCATCTTAGGTTTAGCCGGATCGTTGCTTAAAACATGACCAGTAGAATCAGTTTTAGGAAACCGTCCGGGAATCCAGGATGACCAATAAATGATATAATTTTTCTTTTTAGAATCATAAATTATCTCCGGCGCCCAGGTATTCTTTGCTGTAGGCTCATAAGCCATTGAGGGTATATATTTCTGTTCCGACCAATGAATTAAGTCTTTTGAAGAAGCATATCCGAAGCCATTATCCCACCAACCTGTGGTCCACACCATGTGAAACATGCCGTCTGAAGAACAGTAAATATTAGGATCCCTGAAAATTTTTGAACCAACAGTCGGGGCCATATAAGAGTGATTCTCCTTAATTTCTGCCCAGTTACGGCCGTTATTACTGTAAGCCAGGTGCAACCCGTCTTCTCCGTTACCTTTGAAATAACAAAACAGATATACATCCTGGGCTTTAAGAGAGCTAAAACCGATAAGGATTAAAAGAAATAAAAATATCTTATTCATGTGTTTATTTTTTAATTTTTAAACTAAGGTCACATGAAATACGCCATAAATAAACATTCTTGGTTGTTCTGCTACTTGTTGCTTATGGCTATTTCATAATAGTTAGTTTTATAATGATTTACAGTAAATTTGAATGACATAGAAAGATTTAGGAGCAATCTCCAGTTTTACAACATTTGAGTTAGGAGCCGGAAGTTCCTGTATTTTAGGAACAATTTTATCCGGAGAATCCACGGTGTTGTAAACCGACAAATCATCGCTTCCAATAACCTGCAAGATAATTGATTTATTGTCGGGTTTAACTCCGGAAATATTAAATTCGGTTTTTATCTTTTGGGAAGATACATTAACCAATTTGAAATAAATACACTTTTTGTCTTTATCAATTACAGCGCTGGAATAAATACTGTCATTCCCGGTAACAGGTTTTCCTTTAATCAAAGCAGGAATAACGCTGGTTCCTTTAAAATTAGAGTACATTTTTTGAACATAATAGTTAGGTGTAGCCACCGATTTTAAATTGTCAAACCAAATCAGGTCGGGACGCCATTGCCAGGCTTCCACATGTGCCAAAAGCGGCGCATACGAGGCCATTGAAATAACATCGGCATTCCGTTCCAATCCGGTCATAAAAGCGGCTTCGGTTAAAGCACTCTCCCATGTATTACGCGATTCTGAAATTTTATCTTCCTTGCTGTGGCAGGCATATTCTCCGGCAAAAACTTTGGGACCTTTCCGGTCGTAATTATCATACCGGGTAGCATTTTTCAAGAACCATTCCGGTTTCTGATAATAATGTTCATCAATAATTTCGGCATTTAAATTTTTAAGGTTATTCCATAAAAAATCAAATTTAGAACCTTCAGGTGAAGGGCCAGACGTAGTAACCAGTGTTATTTCCGGATGTTTAGATTTTAAAATTTTGACAAATTCTTTATATCGTTCAATATATTGTGCATCCCATTGCTCGTTACCAACTCCCAGGAATTTCAAATGAAAAGGTTCGGGATGTCCCATCTCGGCTCTTTTTTTACCCCATCCCTCTGTGGCTGGTCCATTG
>WSSedL1CaDRAFT_10001464_pt1 | contig 13680 bp, 10 predicted proteins | sample WetSurSL1Cattail_FD_9464 | JGI IMG/M metagenome (IMG submission 9464)
CCCAAGAACGGGGAATGGCCATGGGGCTTAACCAGATCGCAGGGATCGGCGGCTCTCTGATCGGATTGATCATCGGTGGTGTCCTTGCCGAAATTGACTGGCGGCTCGTATTTTTGGTGAGCGTACCGGTCGGCATATTTGGTACCGTTTGGGCGTACCTCAAACTGAAAGAGCAGTCTGCCCCAGATAAAACGCAAAAAATAGACTGGCTGGGTAACAGTACATTTGCCATTGGACTGACCCTTCTGCTTCTGGCTTTTACCTATGGTATTATGCCCTATGGTACTTCAAAAATGGGCTGGGGCAATCCATTTGTGATTTTTGGTATTATCGTCGGGTTAATTCTTCTTGTCGCCTTTGTCTTTATCGAGATGAAAGTGAAAATGCCGATGTTCCATCTGGAACTGTTCCGTATCCGCGCGTTTGCCTGCGGCAATTTGAGTCTGTTTCTTTCTTCAATTGCGCGTGGAGGTCTGCAGTTTATGTTAATTATCTGGCTCCAGGGTATCTGGCTGCCGCTGCATGGCTACAGCTTTGAGTCAACCCCACTATGGGCCGGCATTTATATGCTGCCTATGTCAGCAGGATTCTTCATCATGGGGCCTCTCAGCGGTAAGCTCTCAGACCGCTACGGCGCAAGAGTCTTCTCAACGTGCGGAATGATACTTTCCGTCGTCGGCTTTCTTCTGTTGACGCTGTTGCCTGCTAATTTTAACTGTATTGTCTTTTTTGGAATTCTACTGATTCTCGGAGTGGGTATGGGGATGTTTGCCGCTCCAAACACAACAGCAATCATGAATTCTGTGCCTTCCGCACAGCGGGGCGCTTCCTCCGGAATGAGAGCGACATTTCAAAATACCGGTATGGCGTTGAGCATGACGCTGTATTTCGCAATCCTGATTCTGGGAATGGCACAAAGCTTGCCGCCGATTCTTTACAAAGGGCTTGTGAATGCAGGAGTTCCGGCTGCTGCTGCGCAGCATATTTCCGAGATGCCTCCGACATCCGCGCTATTTGCTGCATTTTTAGGGTATAACCCGATGGCACAGTTGATCCCCTCGAACGTTCTGTCAGGTCTGTCAGCATCAGCAAAGGCAGTACTGTTGGGCAATCAGTTTTTTCCGAATACCATTGCGCCAGCGGTCATGTCGAGCTTGGGTATCGCTTTTTACATATCCGCGGGGATGTCGGCAGTTGCAGCCATCGCATCATTCCTGCGCGGCAAACGGTTTGTGCATGAGGAAACAGAAAAGTAATCTGAGTTCATTGAAAATTTGAATCATACGGTGTAATATTGTATTAGGCACAGGTGTTTTCGCAAGATAACAGTTGATGTCATATCATGTTAATGTAAGAACTTTGATAAAGTCAAACGTTTTAAACCCTTCGCCGTCAGGCGATGAAAATCATTTTTAGTACTAAAGGGGGAAATGTGAATGGATAATCACTATATGGTTACGATCAGTCATCAATTGGGATGCGGCGGGGCTTATATTGGAGAGCATTTGTCTGAAGCACTTTCAATTCCCTTTATAAATCACCAGATATTAAAACAAGTCGCTGATTATCTCAATGTTCCGGAAGCGGATATCGAAGGCCGTGAAGAAAGACTGGATTCGTTCTGGCAGCAATTGTCCCGGGTCGAATTATTCAGTGATCCGATTACGGCGATTGGAGCGGAATACCTTCCAAGTGACAAGGAGCTTTATGGCCTTGAATCGGAATTTATTGAACAAATTGCGAAAAAAGGCTCCGCGATAATTTTGGGTAGGGGCGGGCGCTATATTCTGCGCGATTATCCGCGTCATTTTAGTATCTTCGTGTACGCTGATTTGAAAGACCGTGTACAGAGAGTATCCAAACTCTACCGTGTTTCTGAAAGTGTATCACAGAAAATCATTGAGAAAAATGATCGTGAAAGAAATGCGTATATAAAAACCTTCACCCGGCTGGAATGGCTGGATGCGAGATCATATGACCTCTGCATAAACACTTCAAGCATCGGTCTTGACAATGCCGTAACGACCATTGCAAGTAGTTTACAGTTCAAATTCGGACTGTGAATAGCACTGACCAGACAGAAGACCCGAAAAGCAGCATGAATGCCAGCTCTTCGGGTCTTTTTTTATATTTAACTTAAAAAATGCTTCCCACGCATTCCAATTTCTCAGGTAAATCCGCCCGATAATCGGCTGATTTAGGGTCAAGGCTGTTAATCACCACGCTGTGACAATTGTTTCCGCAAGTGGAGTGGAGGTAGCGCTGATTTCCGAGATACATCGCCACATGACCCGGAAAAAACATAAGGTCGCCTTCTTTGATTTGTTGAAAGCCAATCTCATGCATAGCAAACTCTGGCAGGATATGCGCGTCGCGGCAGATGAGCACGCCATTCAGCAGGTAAGCCATGGAGCAAAGGCCGCTGCAGTCAATCCCTAGCGGCGTCTTTCCACCCCAGCGATACTGTGTACCCAAATAGGTAAGAGCAGTGCTGACGAGCGCTTTCCTCAATGTCAATTCATCCTTCTTATCCCACGCGGTAATATATTCGCCCAGAAACGCACCCCACGTCCAGCCCTCGCGCCCGTCGCAGAAACGTACCTTTTCCCAGCCGTCCTGCGACTCGCCCAGTGGGCTTAACAGGCCGCCGCGGGTGAGTTCCCCAACGAAGTGCCCCTGTACCTTTGGGGTAGCCAAAACATCGGCGTGCGCCTGCAAAACAACCTTTTGGGGGGCGGTGTTCCATTTCTGAATCAAATTCTCGTCAAAGCACAGGCTTTTTTCCTCAACCCATCCCTCGTAACGGTAATGCGTGAGAATATGATACCATGTGCCGTCCTTTTCCAATACTTCGACCGTCATGCCGCAGAGTGCCTCGTCTTCAATTTCTTTTTCATGCGGAGGAGCCTGCATCATGGGAGCAATCGCAGGTTGAATCAATGCGTATTTCATTGCGTTTACCTCATTTGTAAAAATCATAAACCGCCTTGGAAAGCCTGCCGATCAAGCGTTTGGCTACAGGGTTTTCGTCAGTTTCACTCATAGAGTCCGTCACAAAACAGCCAAAGTAATAATCGTGCCCGGGCAGATAAAAAATACCGGTATCATGCTCTAGATAGTCCAGTCCGCCGGTTTTGTGCGCAAAGGTAATGTCGGCGGAGCAAAGGTATCTCAGCGCCAAGCCGAAATCACGCTGCCGCTTCAAAATGCTCAGCGCAAGACGGCACAGCTCCGGTGTCAAAACAGAAGCGTGGTATAACTTTGAAAAAACGATCAGTTGGTCATCGGCGCTGGTATAGTTGTTGCGCCCCGCTTTAATCGCACCCCAGTCGAGCATTTTGCGCTCAACAACAGTATCCTTTAGGCCCAGAGTACCGCAGTACGAATTAATCGCGATCGTACCCAGAAATTCAATCAGCACATTGGTGGAGGTGTTGTCGCTGTTAATAATCATCCAGGTTAAAAGTTCCTCCAGTGTGGCGTCTTTTTGCCCCATGTCAAATACAGCGGTATCATCCAGAATTTCGCTCAGTGGCACCGCAACGCGCTGTTCCAGACTCAGTTTTCCCCTTTGCACCAAATCAAGCGCTGTCAGCATAATCGGCGTTTTAATCGTACTGGCTGAAACAACTTTACGATCTGCACCAAACGAGAGAAGCGTCTCATCCTTTGTAAAATCGTGAACCAGCAGGGAGACCCTTGCGTCTGTCTTATCTATTTCATTTTGAGTATAATTATGTAATTCTCTCAATTCCATGAAATCATTCCAATGCAGTTATTTTATCCCTCCCACGCCGCAGGCGGGGGAGGGATATCTTGTGAATTTAGCTTAGCTGAGAAGCGGAAGCAGCCTCACTCCAACAATTTCCTGTAATCCGCCTGTTCAGACTCATTGGCTAAAACAAAATGTCCCGGCTCAATTTCGCACCAAACCGGCTTATCTACCGAATAATCATGCATATCCGGGTCATAAACAATGAGTTTTTTCTTCTTTTCTGCAACAGGGTCGGGAAGTGGAATCGCAGAAAGCAGCGCGCGGGTGTATGGGTGCAGCGGGTGGGCAAAAAGCTGCTCCGTTTCGGCCATTTCAACCAGTACGCCCATGCGGATGACCGCGATGCGGTCGGAAATAAAGCGTACCACCGAGAGGTCATGCGCGATGAACAGGTACGTCAGTCCCCGCTTTTCCTGTAATTCTGAAAGCAGATTCAGCACCTGCGCACGGATGGAAACATCGAGCGCGCTGATCGGCTCGTCGGCAATGATAAAGTCAGGCTTCATAATGAGCGCTCTGGCAATGCCGATGCGCTGCCTTTGACCGCCGGAGAATTCATGCGGAAAGCGACTTGCAAATTCGGGCAGCAGGCCTACGTCGGTCAGTGCGTTTTCAACTTCCTCTTTCCGCTCGGCTTCGGTAAAGTGCTTTAATCCGTTGTAAAGTCCCTCGGAAACGATGTAATCCACCTTTGCGCGTTCGTTCAGGCTCGCCATAGGGTCTTGGAAAATCATCTGAATTTCCCTAGTCAGTTCTTTGTCGAGTTCCTTCGAAATTTTACCGCTGATTCTTTGCCCTTTGTAGATGATTTCTCCGCCCGAAATCGGATTAATGCTGATGATCGCGCGGCCGATTGTGGTTTTGCCCGAACCGGATTCTCCTACAAGCCCAAAGGTTTCTCCTTTATAAATATCAAAGCTTACGTTGTTGACGGCAACAAATTTATGGTTGCGTTCACCAAAGGTAACCTCTAGGTTTTTTACCTGAAGCAGCGGCTCTCTATTTTTCGTCTCAGACATCGCCGCTCACCTCCTGATGCAGTTTTTGAATGATTTCCGGCGGGTCAAGCTTGGGCGCGCGCGGGTCTAAGAGCCAAGTGCGCGCTTTATGCGTCGGACTGATCTCGAAGTAGGGCGGGCGCTTTACAAAATCAATTTTTAACGCACGCGGATTGCGCGGGGCGAACGCGTCGCCCTCAACGTGAGAGAACAGGTTTGGCGGCGCTCCCTTAATTGAAAACAAATTTTCACCCTTAATGCCAAGTTGCGGCAGAGATGACAGCAGCGCCCAAGTGTACGGGTGGCGGGGGTTGTAGAACACTTCCTCACATTTGCCGATTTCGACAATATCGCCTGCGTACATGACCGCAATGCGATCAGCCACATTGGCGACCACGCCGAGGTCATGGGTGATATAGATGGTGGTTAAATCATATTTATCCTTTAAGTTTTTCAATAAGCTGAGTATCTGCGCCTGAATGGTAACATCCAGCGCGGTCGTCGGCTCGTCGCAGATGAGAATATTTGGCTTGCACGCAACCGCAATGGCAATCACCACGCGTTGCCGCATTCCGCCAGAAAATTCGTGAGGATACTGCTTGATACGGTTTGCCGCGTCGGGGATGCCAACATCATTCAAAATTTCAACGGCGGCAGCTTCCGCGGCCGCGCCGTGCAGATTCTGGTGCAGTTCAATCGCTTCGCAAATTTGGAATCCAATCGTTTTTAGCGGGTTTAAGCTGGTCATGGGGTCCTGCATCACCATAGCGATTTTCCTGCCGCGTATCGTGAGCCAATCCTTTTCCGTCTTAAACTTCGATAAATCCTGACCGTCATAGAGAATTTCCCCGTTGGTAATCATGCCGTTCGCGTCCAATAGTCCCATAAATGTTTTGACGAAAACAGATTTTCCGGAGCCGGATTCCCCCACAATAGCAAGGCTTTCACTTTTGTACAGATCAAGTGAAATGCCGCGGATGGCATTGAGTATTTTACCGCGGAGATTGAATTTCACTTCCAGGTCTTTTACTGATAAAATAACTTCCTGTTCCATAAAATTAACCTCCTTAAATATGATTTTTCGGGTCGGACGCGTCGGCAAATGCATTGCCTATAATGTAAAATGCAATCGTAACGACGGAAAGCGCAATGGCGGGGAAGAACAACTGATATCGCAGCGCTTCCGATGTCATCAGCACACGGCCCTCGTTGATGAGGTTGCCGAGGGATGGGATACTGACCGGCAGACCAAGGCCGATGTAAGTTAAGAACACCTCGTTGCCAATTGCCGAGGGAATCGCCAGTGCCATGCGCAGCATGATGACAGACACCATGTAGGGCAATAAATTCTTTTGCATAATTCGATGTGTCGGCGTGCCAAGGCAGCGGGAAGCCAAGTTGTAGTCGCGGTCGCGGATAATGACGATCTGGTTGCGGATAAAGCGCGCCATGTCGAGCCAGCCGGTCAGGCACATCGCAAAAATCAGTGTGGAAACGCTCGGGCGCATAATGTACGAAAACAAAATCAAAACAACGGTCTGAGGAATATTATCCAGCACGTTGTAAATATCGGTGAACAGCTGGTCGAGTTTGCGGACATATCCCCAAAGCACGCCCATTAAGATGCCGAGCACCGCCTCGCTCAGGGCGACGGCGAAGCCGATCAGCAGGGAAGTGCGCGTGCCGCTCCAAACACGGCTCCATAAATCCTGACCGATGGAGTTGGTTCCGAACCAAAATTGAAAATTAGGCTGTTGATTTCGAATCTGCATGCCGCTCGCGTCGTTAAAAATCTGCGTTGCAGAGCGTTGACCGGGAAGAACCGGCTGAATGAAGGTAAACAGCAGGATACCCGCAATCAGCAGCAGAAGGATTACCGCAGTTTTATTTTTTAGAAATACCTGAAAGGTGGAGCGCCAGTAAGAGTAGTTGGAGTAGCCGGTCTTTTCCGCTGCGGACTCATCAAATTCAGCAAAGTGAAACAGTTCCTCATCGGACATTTTTTTAAAAGATTCGTTAATGCTGTTCTCAACGGCAGCAACTTTTTTGTGTCGTAAAGCCACTATCTGGCACCTCCTTTTTTCGTGAAGCTGATACGCGGATCCATCGCATTCATGAGAAGGTCACCGAGCAGGAGGCCAATGATGCCGACTGCGGAGTAGATGAGCACCAGCGCCTGTACCATGTTGTTGTCCTGACGCTGAATCACATTGACCAGAAGGCCGCCCATGCCCGGAACCGAGTAGAGTGACTCTATGTAGATGGAACCGGCAATGGTGTAGAGCAGGGAAGTCGGCAGGTACTGCACCATGGGGACAAACGCATTGCGGAACACATGGTTCTTCATGATTGATTTGTTGCTGACTCCTTTTGCCCGCGCCAGCTTAATGTAATCCTTATTCAGCTCATCCACCATATAGCGCCGCAGCCACATGGCAAAGTAGGCAATATTACCGAGCGAGAGTGACAAGGTCGGCAATATCCAGCTGGCAGGGTCATCTAAGCTGAATAAAATCGGTAAACCCATCCAGTCGGTAAAATACAGTTGGATTAAAAGATAATACACAGCGGCGGGAACTGCCGTAATAAACACGATGAACGCGGTGCCGAATTTATCCCAGAATTTGCTTTTGCCGCGCGCCATCGCAATGCCCAGCGGCAGCCCGAGCAGCAATGCAATTGCCATGGAGGCAAGCCCCATAAAAATGGAAACGGGCGCTTTGTCCCCAATGATTTGTATGACCGGAACGTTTGGGCGGTAAATCAGTGAATTACCCAAACTGCCGTGAAGCAGTTGAATGAAGAAGTTTTTGAGCTGGATCGGAAGCGGGTCAAGCAGACCCATGCTGAGCAGTGCAGTATGAATCTGGTTTTTATCGAGCTTATCGAAGTTTTGAAAATAACCTTCTATCGGCATCAGTCTCATCAGCGAAAACACAATCGTTATAATGATGCAAAGTGTAATGACCGACTGTATCAGCCTTTTGGCAGAATATTTTAACATGGCGTTGCTCCTTTGCGGCAAAGTATGCGAATTGGCGCTGCGAATGGTATAACTACCCAATGCCAATTCGAATACTTTGCTTAATATTAAAAATAGGAATAATGGCTCCGCCGTTATACATCGGAACCATTATTCTAAAATAAATTTAAATCAATATTTTTTATTTTTTTGCTTTAGCAAGTGCAGCCGCACGCTCTGTTTCCCATTGCTTTTCCGTGGCATAATATTCATCCATGCTCATTGGTTTTTGGAGCAGATGCTGCCCTTTATAACGAAGGATGGAAACACCGCATGGGGAATACTGATAGTCAAATTCATTCCTCTTCGTAACCTGATAGCCGTCTGTGTTGAGGCCGTAAGGAATGACGAACGCGTTGTTAATCAAGAATGCTTCTGCCTTTGCAAACGCGTTGTAGCGTGCGTTTAAATCCGTGGACTGCTTTTTGGCGGCATTATATAGATTGGTGTAAGTCTTAGTGCCGTCAGCATCGGTGTAGCCCTGCACTTTTTCAGGCCAGTTGTAGTTGCCGCCGCCCTCACCGTTTGCGTCGTTCGGCTGGAACGGGTCGGTGAAGGTTTGTGGGTCTGCGTAGTCTGGGCCAAAGTTGCATTTCATCAGTGCATATTTTCCGGAGCGGCGTACAGCAGAAAGGAAGCCTGTAGCCGGGCCGGCTTCCGGAACAACATCAATGTAATCTTTGCCGAGCAAACCTTCAAGCTGCTGCTCAATTACCTGGCACTCTTTATCCCAGTTGGCGGTGGAAGGATTGTAAGGCATCAAAATTTTAATCGGGAAGGTAGCGCCTGCAGCTTTTAACTCGGATTTTGCTTTTTCGGCGTACTTTTTAGATTCGTCCGCTTGGAACGAATCTCTCGCAGAAATTGCTTTCAGGTCGCCGATGTTCGTGTAATCGGTGCCGTTCAAGTCAACAAACTGAGTTGGGGTAATGGTGTTTAAAAGTTGTTTTTCCGGATGAGTTGGCTCTAGGACGGAAATTGCTTTAACTCGGTCTAAACCGTAGAAGAGAGACTTGCGGAAGTTTTCGTTGTTGACCGCTTTCGTCCAGTTGTCCGGCTCATACTTTGCGTCGAATTTTGGGTTGAAGTTTAAGGTAAAGAAATAAGAATAGCATTGGCTGCGGCTGGGACTGACTAAATTTTTGGTATCTGCGTTCTTAAGCCAATCATCAAGAATATCGGAAGAAATGAACGATTTGTCGATTTCGCCTCGTTTGTACATTTCAGGCCCGAGGGTGTTCATTTCCTTATTATAGGTTTCGGTAATCTTGGTAATATAAACTTTATCCTTATCCCAATAGGTCGGGTTCTTTGTGTAAACATGAGAAACCTGTGGTTCATATGTACTGAGGATATACGAACCATTGTAAAGAAACTTTGTATTGTCCGTGCCGAAGTTCGCACCCTGTTTTGCTAAGAAGTCGCCGTTTGCAGGCATGAAGCAAACATAAACCAGCATGGAAAGGAAATAGGAGGTTGGCTGTTTTAGCGTATAAGTCAAAGTACTGTCGTCAACCGCTTTGACCCCTACCTTTGAAAAATCAGTAATTTTCTTGTTGTAATAGTCCTCTGCGTTTGCTACGACACTGTAGAATATATTTGCTGTTTCAGACTTATACGTGTCGGTAAGCAGATACTTTGCCGCGTCAACAAAGTCCTGGGCTTTCACATCGGCGACTGCCTTGCCTGTGTTGTCAACCCATTTTACGCCCTTGCGCAAGTGGAACGTCCAGGTGAGCCCGTCGGCACTGGTTTCCCATTTTTCTGCAAGCCCGGGCTGAACCACGCCGTACTTATCATATTCGATTAAGCCGTCCACGCAGTTTGCCGCCATTTCCTGTTCAAACTGATCTCCTGTTGTGAGGTAGTTTAGTGTAGTAAATTCGCTGGAGTACAGTTTGCGAAAGTTTTCTGTTGTTTGTGTGGCCTTTTTACCACATCCGGCCATTGTGCCAACTAATATGGCAGCGCACAGCAGGATAGCTAGTAGCTTCTTCATAATTCATCCTCTTTCCTTTTAATAGATTACTTCTCAAGTAGTCTTGTATCAAAAAGTATGCAGACACAGTGGTTAGTCATACTTTCACCCTTATTGAAATGCCGGGACGGTCTGAATCCCAATGCCGGGCAGATCGTTCATGCAAATCCTGTTTTCCTTAAAATCCGGGCCACCCTGAAACGGGTCAATCCGGCATAGGGAGGGGCCGTCCAAATCGGCTCTGGTAATAATTCCTTTTGCTGCGGCCAAATGCGCCGCCGCGCTGACGGAGAGCTTACTTTCGAGCATACAGCCAATCATGCACTCTACGCCATAGGTTTCCGCGATGCTGCAAATCTTCAGAGCGCCGTAGATGCCGCCGGTTTTCATCAGTTTGATATTAATTAAATCCGCCGCGTGGGTGCGGATAATCTCCACCGCGTCTTCAGCGGTGAACACGCTCTCGTCGGCCAAAATCGGTGTATATACCGCCTTTGTCACGGCGCGCATCCCATCCAGATCGTGCGCCTTTACCGGCTGCTCGACCAGCTCAATGCCCAACCCTTTGTCTTCCATTGCGGAGATAATCCGGATTGCGTCCTTGGCAGTCCACCCTTGGTTCGCATCAACGCGGATGCTTACGTCCCCACCAATCGCCTCGCGGATGGCAGAGATTCGCGCAATATCCTTTACGCCCTCTTTACCGACCTTGATCTTTAGGATACGGTAGCCGCGTTTTACGGCGGCAATGCTGTCCTTCACCATCTCTTCAATGGAATTTACGCTGATCGTCAGGTCGGTTTCAAACTCTTTGCGGTATCCGCCCAATAGTTGGTAGAGTGGGGCGTGAAACCGCTTTCCGTATAAATCATAAACTGCCATATCCACACAGGCTTTTGCACTGGTGTTCTTTTGGATACAGGCGTTTAGACGTTCCATAATGCCGTCAATATTTTCAATTTCCATGCCCAAAATGGCAGGACGGATAAAATCACGGATTGCGCAAACGATGGAACCCTTGGTATCACCGGTGATGACAGCGGTGGGCGGCGCTTCGCCGAATCCGACTTCCCCTGTATCCGACGTTATTTTTACAACAATATCTTCTACATTTTCTACAGTGCGCAGGGCTGTTTTAAAAGGGGTTGCTAGCGGAACGAAGATTTCGTCAATTTCAATTTCTTTTATTTTCATGTAGTTCCCGATTCCTTTAAAATGCAAGTCTATTATAGTAATAATTCATATTTTTCACACGATAAATCATATCACAAGAGCAATAATATGTAAATACAAAACTTTGTTTCACATGGGAAAAGAGTCATTAGCTAAGATGATTCTATCGTTCTATCGCATGGAATACAGGGAAGGGAATGCACTGACTTTTTAGCTGAAATCCTTAAATAAATATTTTTTTCGAAACGTTACAATAACGTCACAATGTTTGAATGCAATTGAAAAGTAGCCAAAGGCACTCGCCTCACTTCAGGACCTTTCAGCTACCGTCTGAACAGATCTGATTCAGGCGTCAGTGGTTCAGATTAGGAAGGTATCATCCATGAGGATTTGATGTTCAGCAATTATTTTTCTCTGTTCGCTTTAGATTAAAAGGTGGACTTAGAAATGCAAGCATGTGTGGAATGAAATTCATCTGGAAACATGTACGGGCAGACGGAGTCAAATGCATTATCTGGTGATTTTGCGGCTGGGATACAGCTAAAAAAAGAGTTGACAAATGCTGAATTACGCATTAAAATATTGAATTAGAGAGAATAAACGCGAATAAAGTTTTAGAAAATCTACAGATTTTAAGCATAATTTCTGTTGATATGAATATGATTGACAATGAAGTCATTTAACACTACTTGTGTTAAACGACTTTTTTTATTTATTCATGTTTTTAATAATCAACTAATAAAATATTTTTGGAGGCAATCGTAATGGAAGCTATGGAGAATGTAGGTTACTACAATGGAAAAACCGGTCCAATCGAGGAAATGATGATCCCAATGAATGATCGTGTCGTTTACTTTGGAGATGGTGTTTATGACGCGACTTATACGGTCAATCATGTCATATTTGCCCCGGAAGATCATATAAACCGCTTTTTTGGGAGCTTCGCAAAGCTGCAAATTCCGTTTGCCATGACCAAAGAGGAACTGTTGAGAGAACTTCAGAAGACTGTGGATAAAGTAGACCCCACCAAAAGTATGATGCTTTACTGGCAGACAACAAGAGGGACGGGAATGCGCAATCATAATTTTCCGGACAAGAGCGTGCCCGCCAACCTTTTGATTACAGTAAGACCAATTCCATTTAGCGCCATTGATCGCAAGTTTAAGCTGATTACGGTAGAAGACACCAGATTTTATCATTGCGACATTAAAAGTCTGAATTTGATTCCAAGTGTCATGGCGGCTCAAAAAGCCAAGGAAGCTGGCTGTAATGAAGCGGTTTTCCACAGAGGAGAACTCGTTACAGAATGTGCGCACAGTAATGTTTCCATTATTAAGAACGGCGTTTTCATCACCGCTCCTTTAAGTAATCTCATTCTGCCGGGAACCGCCAGAAAGCATTTGCTCACATTAGCCGAAAAAGTCGGCATTCCAACAGAGGAAAGAAACTATACTGTGGCTGAATTGGCGGACGCGGATGAAATCATCGTTTCAAGCACCGGTACCCTGTGCAACGCCGCATGCGAACTCGACGGAAAAAAGGCGGGCGGCCGTGCTCCAAAGGAACTCAAAGCGTTACAGGACGCCGCTGTGGCGGACTTTGAAGATTACATGAAAGTAAAATTTGCGGATTACGCGGAATAAACAATTCATACAAGAGCTCATTCAAAGGAATGGGCTCTATTTGCAACTGAAACGAAAGTTGTTTAGCAATAAAGCGGATTATTTATACAAAGATTGCTGTAATTACAAGATAATGGAGTTATGAATGATGAATCAGGAAGAATTAACACAATTGAATGTCGGGCAGAACTTAGATGATCTTATGAATTTAGACCCGCGCGGCTACGGGGTCTGCCGCATCTTATATGACGCGGCGAGAAAATACACCAAGGAACCTTTGACCATGCACGCAGCAAAAGAATTGGTTCGTGTTGTGAAAGAAGGCGACTTGGTCTATATCCTTACTGGATTTGTGCTGATTCCTTCCCACAGCGCGGAAACGGACGGAATCATCAGCGCCATGCTTTTGGCAAGGGCTTTAGTAAAAGCGTTCAATGCGAAGCCGGTGATTATCTGCCCGGTTGAAAATTTACCTGCCGTAAAAAATATGTCGTATGTGATTGGACTGCATTTATACGATACGATTGAAGAGATGCAGCAGTACCCTGTTTCTATGGCAGTGATCGCATTTACCAAGGACAGTGCGAAAGCGCCGGCACAGGCTGACGGAATTATGGCTTCCGGGTTGCCTTCCGCCGTCATTACCGTCGAGTATCCGGGTGCGAACAAACTTGGGGTTTATCATAATTCCATCGGCAAAGACATCACGGAGTTTGAAGCAAAGGCAGATATTCTATTTACCAAGCTTCAGGATAAAGGCGTTTTGAATATCTCTATTGGAGATTTAGGCAATGAAATGGGTCTTGGAACCATCGGAGAACATTTGGAAACGTATATTCCGTATGCCGGTGCGGGAAACTGCAGCTGCGGCTGCGGAGGCGGCCTTGCCGTTGCGACCAAGGCGGACAACATTATTACCGCGACCGTTTCCAATTGGGGCTGTGACGGGATGATGGCGGCGCTTGCCTTTCTGAAAAACGATATCGATATTTTTCAGGACGGGGAATTGGAAAAAGAAGCGATTGTTACCGCTGCCAAAAGTGGTATGATTAATATGGATGGATGGGTCGTTCCCGCCGTTGACGGATTTGACCTGAAAATGAATGTTCTGA
>WSSedL1CaDRAFT_10001466_pt1 | contig 13677 bp, 14 predicted proteins | sample WetSurSL1Cattail_FD_9464 | JGI IMG/M metagenome (IMG submission 9464)
CCGGATCGGGCAGGCGTTCGTCGTCGGTGAACAGGATCAGCGGCGGCAGCGGCGAACCGGCGGCGGCCGCCAGTCTTTCCGCCGCCCTTGCCAGCCTTGTTCTTGCAATGCCTTGGCGCGAAGCGCTATCGCTCATCCCATGGTTCCAACCAATTCTCCGGTCGCCGCCAACCTAGAATATATCCGTGCCCGTATCGAGGCTGCGCGGGCCAATGCTGTAGCCCCGGCGCTCGAGACGCATCTGATCGCGGTCTCCAAAACCCATCCCGCCGAGGCGATCGCCGAAGCGCTCCAGTCAGGTCATCGCCTGTTTGGCGAATCCAAAGTGCAGGAAGCGCTCGCCAAATGGCCGGCGTTACGGGCGCAATATCCTGATGTCGCGTTGCACATGATCGGCGCGCTTCAGACCAACAAGGTGAAGGAAGCGGTCGGCCTGTTTGATGCTTTTCAGTCGGTCGATCGCCTGAAACTGGCGCGCGCGATTGCCGCTGAAGGCGAAAAACAGGGACGCAATCCGAAGATCTTCGTGCAGGTGAACATCGGCGAGGAGCCGCAGAAATCTGGCGTATTCCCGCGTGAAACGCTAGCCTTGGTTGAAGAGGTGCGAGCTCTGGGTCTCAATCTCGTCGGCTTGATGTGTGTGCCGCCGTTCGACGTCGCGCCCGCGCCCTATTTCGGCCTGCTCAAGAAGCTTGGGCACGACGCTGGATTGCCGCTGCTCTCGATGGGCATGAGCGATGATTTCGAAATCGCGATCGCCTTCGGCGCCACCCACGTCCGGGTCGGCACCGCGATTTTTGGCGCTCGGGATTACGGCAGCAAAGCTCAGTAAGCTTCCGCGAGCTGCCCGCTGGCGCGATAAGCGGCCAAGGCTGGCATCATTGTCCCTGGATTTGTGATCTGCTCGTCGGGGGGAGGGGGTTCGTTCGACGCCACCGCCGTTGCCGGTGCGCCTGCGTCGCCGCCGATCAACGCGGCATAAGCGGTATCGCCGACGCTCTTGCCGGTGACTTGAGTGAAGATGGCATCACCGACCGAGCCAAGAAATCCGACCAGTCCGCCATATAGCGTGTCCCCGGCAATCTTCTCGCCGACGCCGATACCATCACCCGTCAGGTGCCGGTAAATGGTCGAGACCACTGGGATGTGCTGCAGCGGATTGACGATGTCGAGCAGGTCGCCGAAGCTGAAGCCCGAATCCGCATTTGAATCCGTTGCCGCCGGCGCCGGCTGGGCGGCCAGCTTGCGGGCGTAGTCTTGGTTGCGGAGTACAAAGTCGGTCCCAGGCATACCCCCCTGTTAAGCAAGCTTGGTGCCAATCCGCGGTTCTCGGAATTGTTCGGATTTGTCGCAGCCGCGCCCGGCAATTTCTGCCCGGTTCAGAGAAAATGCCCGGCCTTTTCGGCCTTGGTCCGCAGATAGGCCTCATTGTGCCGGTTGCTGGGGAAGGCGTGCGGCACCCGTTCGATGACCTTGATCCCGGCGCGTGTCAGGCCTTCCACTTTTTCCGGATTGTTGGTCAGCAAACGAACCGCTTTAAAACCCAGCAAACCAAGCATCCGCGCCGCCACGGTATAGACGCGTTCGTCGGCTGCGAAGCCGAGCCGTTCGTTGGCTTCGATGGTGTCATAGCCCTGATCCTGCAGGCGATAGGCGCGCAGCTTGTTGATCAAGCCGATGCCGCGCCCTTCCTGCGCCAAATACAACAGGACGCCACCGCCGCTTTTGGCGATCGCAGCCACAGCGCCGCGCAATTGTTCGCCGCAATCGCATTTGAGCGAGCCCAAGAGATCGCCGGTGAAACACTCCGAATGCAGCCGCGTCAGCACTGGATTGGTCGGTTTCCCGATCACCACAGCATAGTTCTCCGGCCCCCCGTCGCCGGCCCGGAAGGCGATCAGCTCGGTGTTCTCGCTGGCTTGCAGCGGTACATAAGCCCGCGTCACGATGGCCAGGCTCTCGGCGGCGCGTGATTCGTAGCTCATGATATCCGTCACTTTGAGATCCATTCCGCCGCGCTCAGCGCCGGTAACCACCACCGCCGCCGGTAACAATCCCGCGAGTTTGGCAAGTTTCACCGCGGCACCATAGGCGGGCCCAAGCTTCGCCCGGCGGGCGTTGAACGGACCTTTGAGCGGGGTGTCGAGATCGGCGGTGGGATCGGCGATGGCGCGGATCGCGGCCGGCGTGGTTCCGGCCGGCAGCGGCAGGGCTACAACCTCGGGCGTGTAAAGTCGGATTTTCAATGTCTGTGCACGGGCATGGCTCAAAATCAGCAGCGGCCGCCCCAGTCGTTTTAGGGTGGCCGCCGTGATGGTCTCGGCCGCGTACATGGTGTGCACGCCCCGGTCATTCAGCCGCACCGGCCGGCCGGCCCTGAGGGCATCGATCGCTTGCGCAACCGCATCGAGCCCGCCTTGGGGGGCAGGCTTGGGCGGCGTAGACGGGGCGCGGCGCAATTGCGACATGACGGCTATCCCAATACACCAGCACGGGAAAACCGGATAGAGTCCGCGCCACCAGCGCCCCGTTGAAGGAAATTGGACCAATCATGACCAGCGCCAAGCGTGTCCTCTTGGTCGAAGACGATGAGATGCTCGCCGATTCCCTGGCCGAACAACTCAGCCAGGAAGGCGACTACACGGTTGTCCGGGCGGGCGATTGCGCCACCGCCAGCACCCTCGCGGCCGACGGCCTTTACGAGTTCATGATCCTCGACGTCGGTCTGCCGGACGGCGACGGGCGCGAGCTTTGCCGTGGGTTGCGCACCGCGGGCGTGACCTGCCCGATCATCCTGCTCACCGCCGCCGACAGCGATGCGGACACCATTGCGGGCCTGCAAGCGGGGGCCAACGACTATATCACCAAGCCGTTCCGCTTTGCGGTGTTGATGGCCCGGGTGCACGCGCATTTGAGGAGCCACGATCGTTCGGAAGAAGCGATGTATCGGATCGGCCCGTTCACCTTCCGGCCATCGGCGAAGCTGTTGCTCGATCAGAAATCGCGCAAAATCCGCCTCACCGAAAAGGAAACCAACATCCTCAAGTTCCTTTACCGGACGGGCGTGATGGTGCCGCGCGAGACCTTGCTCAACGAGGTTTGGGGCTACAATCCGGCGGTGACCACTCACACGCTGGAAACGCACATTTATCGCCTGCGCCAGAAGATCGAAGAAAATCCCGGCGACGCGCGCCTTCTGATTACCGAAAACGGCGGTTACCGGCTGGTGCCATGACGTCGGCAGACGACCATTTTTTCACCGGGCTGTCGTTGCATAAAGCGGGTCGCGCCGCCGAGGCTGAAGCCGCCTACCGCGCTGCGCTGGCCGTCAACCCCGATCACTTCACCGCCCTGCAGCATCTGGGCGCGCTGCTGTCCGATCGCGGTGCTTTGGCCGAAGCGGCGGAACTGTTCGGGAAGGCATCACGCCTCCGCAGCAATGATCCCGTTATCTTTTATCAGTTTGCCACCGCGCTCGCTGAGCTCGACCGTTATGACGAGGCGCTTGCCGCCTTCGACGCCGCCCTGGCGATCAAATTCGACATCCCGCTCCTGCATGCCGGGCGCGGCTCGGCGCTGCACGCCCTGAAGCGCTACGACGAAGCGGTCGCCGCTTACGCTGGCGCGCTCAAGCTGCGCCCGGACGATGCGCTGACGCTCGCCAACCAGGCGTCGGCATTGCAACTTGCCGGGCGCTCGGCGGAGGCGCTGGCCGTGATCGATCGCAGCTTGGCGCTGCGGCCCGATGATCCCAAGGCGCTGGTCGTGCGCGCTCTCGTGCGAACCGGCATGGGCGAGGTCGAAAAGGCGCTCGCCGATTTCGAGGCCGCCATCCGCCTGCAGCCTGACAACATCGAAACCCTTCTACAATTTGGTTCCATCCTGTTGACATACGGCGGTTCGGTGCGGGCGATTGAAGTTTTTTCCGAGATTCTCCGTCGCGACCCGGGCAACATCGATGCTTATATCGGGCGCGGCGGCTCCCGTTTTCTTTTGGGGCTCCACAAGGAGGCCATCGCCGATTACAGCGAGGCCTTGGCACGCGATTCCAAGTCCGCCGCCGCTTTTTACAATCGGTCCAACGCGCTGGCAGCGCTCAACCGCCATGACGAGGCGTTGGCCGACATCGATCAGGCCTTGGCCCTGGAGCCTGCCTTGAGCGAGGCGCTTGCCACGCGCTTTGCGATTGTGGCGGCGTGCTGCGATTTTACGCGCCGCAACGCGGCGGCGGCCGATCTGACGGCCTGCTGCCGGGACGGCAAGCTGACCTATCCCTTCGCACTGCTTTACGCGGTCGACGATCCTGCTCTGCACCGGAAAGCGGCGCAGCGGGCGGCGGGTTCATCGTCGTGCCAGCGTCCAAAGGTTGCGCCACATCGGCGCCTGCGCATCGGCTATATGTCGGCGGATTTGCGCAACCACGTCGTTGCCCATCAGATTATCGAGGTTTTGGAGCGTCACGATCGCGACGGCTTCGAGACGATTGGCATCAGCCTCAGCCCCACCGACGGCACGCCGTTCAGCGGGCGCGTGATCAAGGCCTTCGACCGTTTTGTCGAAAGCGGCGATTGCAACGACGCCGAGCTGTCCGGGCTGATCGCGGGACTAGATCTCGATGTCGTGATCGATCTCACCGGCCACACCACCCGAGGACGCACCAAAGCGCTGGCGCGGCGTCCGGCGTCGCTGGCGGTGAATTTTCTCGGCTATCCCGGCACCACCGGGGCCGACTACATCGACTACATCATCGCCGATGCCACGGTGATCCCGCCCGAGGCCGAAGTGTACTACACCGAAAAGGTTGTGCGGCTGCCGTGCTCGTTCCTGCCGCGCGATACGACCGTAGCGCCCGGCCCGCCGCCGTCGCGGGCGGAAGCCGGTCTGCCCGAACGGGGCCTTGTGTTCGGTGCCTTCGCCAACAGCTATAAGATTGAGCCCGTACTGTTCGACGTCTGGATGCGGCTGCTCGCCGCCGTGCCGGACAGCGTGCTGTGGCTCAACCAGAAAGATGAAACCGCCCGCGCCAATTTGCGCCGTGAGGCCGCCGCGCGCGCGGTGGCGCCGGAACGTCTCGTCTTCGCGCCGCATGTTGCGGATCAAGCCGCCCATCTCGGGCGGCTCGCGCTCACGGACATCTTTCTCGACACGCGCTGTTACGGCGCCCACGCCACCGCTAGTGATGTGCTATGGGCGGGCGTGCCGCTGGTGACGGTGACGGGCCAGAGTTTTGCCACGCGGGTCGCGGCAGGCATGCTGACTGCTTTGGGCCTTAGCGAACTGATCGCTCCCGATCTTGCCGCTTACGAGACCACCGCATTGGCCCTGGCGCGCAACCCCGCCCGGCTGGCCGCGTTAAGAGTGAGGCTCGCCGAGACCGGCTCTAAAGCCCCCCTGTTCGACTCGGTTCTGTTCTGCCGGAGCCTTGAATCGGCTTATGAATCCATGGCCGAACGGGTTCGCAAGGGGCAGCAACCGGCGAGTTTTTCGGTTACACTGCCGTTGGGTTAGGGCACTAGTTTGAACCTGTTCGCAGGCCGAAGCTGGGGTCTGCAAATTTGACCGTCTGTGCGTAGCAGTAGGGTGAGCCTATCTGTAGGGCTGAGATATTTTGTCGGTGGAGTTCGTCATGCGCATTCATTCGCTCCTCATCGGTGCCGCGGTAGCCGCCGCGATGATCGTTCCGGCGCTGGCTGCTGATTCCGGCTGGATCAACGGCCCGTGGAAAACCTTCGACGCCCGCGCCCTCAAGCTCGAAAATGTGGTTGGCACCGTACGTATCGACGTCAAGGACAACGGTCCTGTCGCCATCCAGGTTTCGGGCCTGCCCGACCGGGTGAACCGGGTTCATGTCCGCCTGAACGGTGCCACACTGAAGGTTGATTCCGATCCGGTCGGTCGTGTCTGGGATTGGCGCCACTGGTTCGATTTTCGTGGGCTGAACAACAACAATCCCGGCCAGCTTCTGGTCCATATCGCGATTCCGCGCGGCATGGCGGTTGATGTCGACGAGACCGCCGGCAATGTGACGATCGGCAACACCATGGGCCCGCTCAAGTTTTCGGTGCAGGGCTATACCGAATCCGCGGTTGGCAACGTCGCCTCGGCCAAGCTCGAAATGGCAGGCGCCGGCAAGCTGACGGTCGGTAACGTAATGGGCGAGGCGAACGTCGAGACCGCTGGTTCGGGCAACATCCGCATTGGTGACAGCGGCCGGGTGAAGGCCGATATCGCTGGCTCCGGCTCGGTCACGACCGGCAATATCAACGGTGGCGTCGATATCGACATCGCCGGATCGGGCGATTTCTCGGCCGCCAGCGTCCGCGGACCGGCGCACGCCTCGATTGCCGGGTCCGGTTCAGTCACCATCGCCGGTGGCGAGGCCAATCCCTTCAGTGTCGAAATCATGGGTTCCGGTAACGTCAGCTTCGGCGGCATGGCGGTCAATCCGAAGATCGAGGCGATGGGTTCGGGCACCGTTCGCATCAAGGCTTATCGCGGCAATCTCGAAAACGAAGGCGCCAAGCTGAATATCGGCGGTTGAGCCACAGCCCATCTGAATCTGCGGCGGGCCGGACCAGTTCCGGCCCGTTTTGTGGTTTGGTAGCGAAGGTATTTAACGGCTGTTAACCACTGGCCGCCAGAGTAGGCCCGTGAAGAGGCAAGGCATGGCGCGATCCCGCAACAAAGTGGATGAGATTGCCGAGCGTGCGGCCACCCCGCCCAAGCCGGTCAAGCGCCATCACACCTGGCCCTATGTGCTGATCCTCTTGCTCGCCTGGGGCGCAATTTTCGGCGGCATCTTCTTCTCGCGCTTTTTGTCGGATCTACCCGACGTCGGCAGCCTTCTGACCAATGGCCCGTCGCGCGACGTCACCATTCTCGACAAGAACCGTCACCAGATCGCGCGGCGCGGTCTGACCCAAGGCGTACTGATCGAGGTCGCAACCCTGCCGCCTTATGTCTCCAACGCTTTTATCGCGATCGAGGACCGCCGTTTCCGCAGCCATCTCGGCGTCGACCCCATCGGGCTGATGCGGGCCGCCTACCAGAACGCATCAGCCGGTCACGTCGTGCAGGGCGGTTCAACGCTGACCCAGCAGCTCGCCAAGAACCTGTTTTTGGTCCCCGACCGCAATTTCCAACGCAAGATCCAGGAAGCGATGCTCGCGCTGTATCTTGAGTACCGCTACTCCAAAGACCAGATTCTTACGCTCTATCTCAACCGCGTCTATTTCGGCGCCGGGGTGTACGGCATCGAGGCGGCGTCGCAGCGCTTTTTCGGCAAACATGCCAGTGCGCTTTCGCTTACCGAAGCGGCGATGCTGGCCGGTTCGGTGAAGGCACCAGCGCGCTTCAATCCACTGTTTGATCCTGATGCCAGTCACGCCCGCGCCGGTGTGGTACTGGCCGCGATGCAGGACTGCGGTTTCATCGACCAGGATACTCGCCGCGACGCCGAAACCACGCGAGTGCGTATCGCGCGTGGCACCGGCACGCCGGGTTCGGGCTATTTCGCCGATTGGGTGATGAGCCAGCTTCCGGGCTATGTCGGCGAAGTGCAGGAAGCTTTGGTGGTCCAAACCACCTTCGATGTCGACGCTCAGGCCGAAGCCGAACGCGCCGTTGCTGCCGGTCTCAGAGAGGAAGGCGCCAAACTTAACGTCAGCCAAGCCGGGCTGGTGGCGATGACGCCCGACGGCGCGGTGCGCGCCATGGTCGGCGGTGCGTCTTACGCGCAGAGCCCCTACAACCGCGCCACCGATGCGCTGCGCCAGCCGGGCTCGTCGTTCAAGCCATTTGTCTATCTCACCGCCTTCGAGCACGGCCGCAAGCCGAGCGACATCATGAACGACGGCCCAGTCAACGTCCGCGGCTGGCAACCGGAAGACTATGAAGGCAAGTACCGCGGCGACGTGTCGTTGCGCGAGGCCTTTGCCATCTCGTCGAATTCGGTCGCGGTGCAGCTCACCCAGGAAGTCGGCCCCAAGGCGGTGGCGCATACCGCGCGGCGCATGGGCATCGAAACGCCGTTGCAGGCGGTGTCCTCGCTGGCGCTGGGTACGTCGGTGGTGACGCCGCTCGAACTGACGTCGGCCTATGCGCCATTTGCCAACAACGGCAATGTAGCGGCACCCTACGGCATCGTCAGTATTAAAACGCAATCAGGCAAAGTGTTGTGGCAGCGCCAGGCGTCGGCGCCCGCGCAAGTGGTCGCGCCCGAGAACCTTTTGGCCATGACCAGCCTGCTGACCGATGTCGTCACCTACGGCACCGGCAAGGCCGCGCGTCTCGACGATCGCCCCACCGCCGGTAAGACTGGTACCACTCAGGATTATCGCGATGCCTGGTTCGTCGGCTTCACCGCCGATCTGGTCTGCGGCGTTTGGATCGGCAATGACGACAATCAGCCGATGAACCATGCCACTGGCGGCACCCTGCCAGCGCGTATCTTCAAGAGCTTCATGATCGGCGCCGAACAGAAATTTCCTGCCAAACCGCTGCCCGGCAGCGCGCCGCTCCCCGAAACGGAAGCGGATCAGCAGCAGCAACAACAACCCGAGCAAAAACCGGATTCATTTCAGCAGTTGTTGGATAAGCTGTTTGGAACCTAAAGCGCTTCACCGAAAAGTGGAATCCGGGTTTTGGCCATGAAGCGCGACAAAACAAAAAGCTAAACCTCTACCGCGGCGCATACCGGTGCAGGGCTGAGCCGTGCTGGCGCAGCCAGGCTTGTGCCGGCACCACATCACCAATCAGCGTGCCCACGATGCGCCAGAAGCCGATGCCGTGATTCATTTCCTTCATATGCGCGACTTCATGGGCCACCACATAGTCGAGCACAAATTCCGGTGCCAGAATCAGACGCCACGAAAACGACAGCGAACGCGTCGACGAACACGATCCCCAGCGGCTGGCGGTATCGCGCACAGTGATGCGCTTCGGCTTGATGCCCAACTTCGCTGCATAATCGAAACTCTTCTGTTCCAGCTCGCGCTTGGCCTGCTTCTTGAGAAAATCGAGCATCCGGCGCGGCGCATGTTCGGCGCGGCCGGGCACGCGGATCACGCCGGTATCGACCGTCACCGGCCCATCTTCGGCCCGTAAAATCAGATGATCTTGGCCATGGAACGGAATATGAGCGCCCGGCGCCAGCACGACGCGAGCCGGTACTTGTGCCAGTTGCCGGGCAATCCAATCGGATTCACCGCGCGCGAAATCCACGGCGCGATCGAGCGCGCGCTTGGTCGGCGCGATCACCATCACTTCGCCGGTGGTGGGATGCACCTTCACGATCAGCCGGCGCGCCCGTGGATTGAGCTTGACGCTCAACTCGACGGCCCGGCCGTCGATTTTTAGAAGTTCGCGGCGCACGATGCGTCTGGCTTGTGCCAACCGATCTTTTCCTTCCGATGTGGATGTTCTTATACGCGATGGAGCTAGCGTCTCAACGCGCAAGGGGCACTGTTTCTAACCCTCAAATTCCCGTAAGCAAGAAAAATTGTCCGGTCAGCATGTTGACTTTGTAATCTCAGGTGGCGTTCGATTTGGCGTGGAATGCATGCCACACTGGCTAGTTCACAAAGGATGTTCGCGCGATGCGTGAGGAAAAAGTTGCACTTCTGATCGGCTTGTTCTGCGTGGCGATGATCATGGGCGTCTATTTCTTCGAATATGTCATCGGCGTTCTGCCGTGTGAGATGTGCTATTGGCAGCGCTGGCCGCATATGGCCGCGATTGTCACCGGTCTCGGCGGTGCGGCCCTTTTCTACAAGGGATTGATCAATCGCGATGGCGTTGCCGTTCTTGCGTGGCTGTCGCTGGCGATCATCCTGGTTTCGGTGGCGGTCGGCGGCTGGCAGGCGGGCGTGGAATGGCGCTGGTGGCCCGGCCCGAACACCTGTACCGGACCGCGTTTCGAATTGACGGCCGCCATGAATTTGAACGCGCCGGTGCAGTCTTGTGAGGATCCAGGCTGGCGGATGTTCGGCCTCTCGCTCGCTGGCTACAATGTTCTTTGCTCAGGGGGGATGGTTGTTCTGAGCGCACTGTTTCTCCTGAAGAAGATCAGGTTGCCGATTCCATGGCTCGACAAATGGGCCAATTCGTGAGGAAACTTCTGTGAGAAGAGCCCGCCCCGTCGCGCCCGGCACAACAGCCGATACGGCTGCGATGATCCGCGTCGATCACGCCGGCGAATATGGTGCCGTGCGCATTTATGCCGGTCAAATGGCGGTGTTTGGCACGCGCAATTCGCGTGGCGCCGATGCCATCCGCCATATGGCCAAACAAGAAGACGAGCATCTCGCCCGCTTCAACACCCTCATCACCGAACGCGGCGTGCGCCCCACCGTGCTGCAGCCGCTCTGGCAAGTGGCGGGTTTCGCCCTCGGCGCCGCCACGGCCTTGATGGGCGAGCACACCGCCATGGCTTGCACCGAAGCGGTGGAAGAAGTGATCGACGATCACTACGCCGCCCAAGTTACCGCGCTCGGCGACCGCGATCCCGATTTGAAGGCGACCATCGAGAAATTCCGCGCCGACGAAATCGTCCATCGCGACACCGCGATTGCGCACGGCTCCGAAAAAGCCCTCGGCCACACGCTTCTTACCGCCGTCATCAAAAAGGGGTGCAAACTCGCGATCGCGCTATCGACGAAAGTCTGAGATTCTATCTCATGCCGAGGAGCAAGCCGCGCGAGCGTTTCGAAGCCCGCACGATCACGGTTCCAGTTCGGTATCCCAATAGAGATAATCCGACCAGCTATCGTGCAGATAATTGGGCGGGAACAGCCGTCCGTTGTTGCGCAGTTCGTTGACCGATGGCCGGTGCGGGCGCTGGCGCGGATGCATGCCGCATTGCTGCGACAGCCGCCCGCCCTTGAGAAGATTGCACGGGGCACAAGCCGCCACCACGTTGTCCCAGGTCGTCTTACCGCCGCGCGAGCGCGGGATGACGTGATCGAATGTCAAATCCTCGCCGGAGCCGCAATACTGGCATTGGAAGCGATCGCGCAGGAACACGTTGAATCGGGTGAAGGCGGGATTGCGCACCGGCTTGATATAAGTCTTGAGCGACACGACGCTCGGCAGCCGCATCTCGAACGACGGCGAATGCACACAGCGATCGTATTCTTCCAAGATGTTGACGCGGTCCAGGAACACCGCCTTGATGGCGTCCTGCCAGGACCATAGAGACAGCGGGAAGTAGCTCAACGGACGATAGTCGGCGTTGAGAACCAGAGCCGGGCAGTTATCGGGACTGCGCCCGGCTAACACGACACGACCCTGAGGAAGATCTGCCTCCGTACCATAGCACCGTGCACTTTAAGGACCTGGAGCGGCCATGCCAAGCCGCAGCATCAAACACGCCGCCAAGTTACGTGATTCGGTGTGACGGAATGGCGACGCTTACGGCAAGAGTGAGCAGCATACGCCCTGCGTGGCAAGCTGCCCGTCAAACGCGAGTTTGAGGACATTGGCGGCCAGCGACAGGGCGGCGGCGTCGGTGCCGCCACCACGCCGGTCGGAATACAAAAAATCCTAAGATTGCAGCGGGTTTGAGCCCCGAATGTCCGGGGTACAGCGCCATCCTGGTTTGACCTTTGCTGTGCCCCGCACGATGGTCAACCGCCATGCCGACCACAACCCGCTTCGCCCCCAGCCCCACCGGCTATCTCCATCTCGGCCACGCGTTCGCAGCGCTGACCGCAGCGCAGGCGGGTACGCAGTTCTTGCTGCGTATCGAAGACATCGACGGCACGCGTTGCCGCCCCGAATACGCCGCGGCCATTTTCGAAGACCTGTCGTGGCTTGGGTTGACATGGGAAGAACCGGTGCTGCGCCAGTCGGAGCGGCTGAGTGCCTATGCGGCAGCGCTGAACGTTCTGAAATCGCGCGGACTGCTTTATCCCTGTTTCTGCACCCGCGCCGAAATCGCCGAAGAGATTGCGCGCTCTGGTGATGCCCCAAATGGTCCCGATGGGCCGCGTTATCCTGGCACCTGCCGCCACTTAAGCGATGCGGAACGATCGGAAAAGATCGCCGCCGGTATGCCCTATGCCTTGCGCCTCGATGCCGCCAAAGCTGCCGCTGCGGTGGGCCCTCTTACCTTCGCCGAACATGGTGCCGGACCCGCTGGCGAGACCGGGCGTATCGCGGTCGATCCTGGGCTGTTCGGCGATGTCGTACTGGCGCGCAAAGAAACGCCCTCGGCCTATCATCTTGCCGTCGTGGTGGACGATGCATTCCAGGGTGTCGATCTGGTCACTCGTGGCAACGATCTGTTTGCGGCGGCGCATATCCAGCGCGTGCTGCAGGCGCTTCTCGGCTTGCCCGAACCCGCTTATGCCCATCATCGTTTGATCTTGGACGCGATCGGCAAGAAGTTTTCCAAACGGGATCGCGCCGTAACGCTGAAGTCCTTGCGCGAGGCCGGGGTCACGCCGGAGGACATCCGCCGCCGCCTATGACGGTGTTGCCATGCCGATGATCTCTTGCAAATAGGCGACATAGGCGTCGAAGGCGCGGCGGCCTTGCGGCGTCATCGAGACCCGCGTGCGCGGCCGCTTGCCGAGGAAGTCCTTTTGGACCGCAACATAACCCGCGTCTTCCAAGGTTGTGATGTGGGCGCCGAGATTGCCTTCGGTGGCGCCGACGATGGCTTTCAGGCGAACGAATTCGATTGCTTCACCATGCGGCAGGGCCTTCAGGGCGGCCATGATCTTGAGGCGTACCGGCTGGTGGATGACGGAATCGGGCTGTTCCATGTCACACCGTCCGGAACCATAGACCGGTCAGGATCATGGCGCCGCCGCCGACCACGGCGAACCAGAAGAAAATCGGTTGGATGTAGTAGAAGCCAACCAGAGTCAAGGCGACGACGACCGCTCCAGAGATCACATAGCGCAACCCTCGCCACAGACCGATCGCCATGTAAACGCATCCGGTGATCAGCGCCGGATAGGCGCAGAACTGCCGGGCGAAGTGCGGTTGCATGATGGCGTAGGTGGCAAAGACGAAGAACAGGATGACAGCCCACAGCGCGCCCATCCGCCACGCATAGGGCCCGCCGACAACGCCGTCCGTCTTGTGGCAGCGACTAAGCAACACTCCGCCGGTGCAGCCGATGACGATCAACCCCAGCCACAATTGATTGCCGTAATGCGGGAACAGGCCGGTGCCGCCGTAACCGATGATCCAGATGATGCCCCACATGATCAGATGCGGCGACGAGCGGTGATAGAAGTAGAGCTGCGACGAGCGGCGGCTCGCTTCTTCAACCTGGCTCAGACTGGCTTGAGCTTCCTCAGACGACAGCGACATGGCCACACCCTCAACATGATACAGATTGCTCTATACAACAGAGTATTTATCCGTCAAACAAGCGGGTGATGTTGGGACTGTCGGCCGTCATTACCAGTCGTTGAGGCCTTCGAATTGGGCGAATCCGGCCGCGTGAGCCCAGCTATCCCATTGAAACCGCAGGCGGGAGGTCATCACCGGGCTGCCGGTCCCCTGGCCGATGCCATAGATCGCCAGTTTAAAGCAGCCGCGATAAAGCCGCCGGTCCGGTAGGGGCAGGGCGTCGCCATGGGTGAGGCGGGCGTATTCGGAATCCTCGATCCCGTCACTGGCCAGGATCACGGTGGTCGGCACCCCGCCACAGCCCACGGCCCG
>WSSedL1CaDRAFT_10001467_pt1 | contig 13672 bp, 11 predicted proteins | sample WetSurSL1Cattail_FD_9464 | JGI IMG/M metagenome (IMG submission 9464)
GGCAATCAGTCCGCGGATATAAGCCAGCATGTCCTGTGCCTGCTCGGTAGAAGCAGTAACGCCTGTTCCGATAGCCCAGATAGGTTCGTAAGCAATCACGATTTTAGCGAAATCTTCAGCACTCAGGTTGAAAACTGTTTCGTCAAGTTGTTTTTTTACGAAAGCATTTTGTTCATTGGCATTGCGTACATCGAGTGCTTCGCCGCAGCAATAGATAGGAGTAAGGCCATTAGCCAATGTCAAAGCTACTTTTTTGTTCAGAATTTCGCTTGTTTCGTGGTAGTATTCGCGACGTTCAGAGTGTCCGAGGATCACGTAAGCAGATCCGGTAGATTTTACCATAGCAGCGCTTACTTCACCTGTAAATGCGCCCGATTCTTTGTCGGCACAGTTTTGAGCGGCTACGCCGATTTTGTTGGTGTCGATGGCACTTGCAACACTTGCCAGATGTATAAACGGAGTTCCGATTACCACCTCGCAATTCAGTGTTGAACCTTCCAGTGCTTTGTTCAGTTCAGTAGCCAAAGCCAGACCCTCCTGAAGGGTTTTGTTCATTTTCCAGTTTCCTGCAACAATGTTTTTTCTCATTTTACCTTATTTTATGTTGATTAAAAATTTTATTCGAAATCGTTCCAGTGCCATTTGCCCACTACCACTCCGTTGGTAATCAGCATCAATCCGGGGTTGGCGCGAACCATGGTTTTGAGTGTTATAGGGTCGGCACTACAAAAAGGATAGGTTACACCTGCTTTCTTTTTGAAAGCCTGAATGTCGGTTTCGCCCGATGCCGTTACGGCATAAAACTTCGTTACGGTATTTTTATACTTGTCGTAAATCTTCTGTGCTTTTTTAGCTCCTTCTATCGATGTTTGGTTCAGGTCATACATAATGAGTAGCCAGGTGGAACCTTTACCCGAGATGATTTTATCCGTGATATCTTCGTAGCCGGCATCCACAATGTGCAAGTCGTGAATAGGAGGTTTGTAACCTTCGTTAACCACTACCGTTTTCTGATCAACAAATACCCAGGTTGAATCGTCTTTGGGATAGTTTTCGAGGGTAAATTCTTTTTGCACGCCATTTTTTTCGTAAATAAATGTCGTTTCGAATTCATCAGCAGGTGCATTATCGGGCACATACATGGACTCAGGGATGTTGGTGCCTGTTTTGTACGGCAGAAAATCGATTAACGGTAAATGGTTGTAGCCGTACAATGAAATTCCTACACCAGAGCCTATGAAAATCACGACCAATATCCATTCCGCATATGGCAAAAATATCGGCCGGGCTTTTCGCGCAAAAACCATTACCAGAATGGCAAGAGCTAAAAAGATGATATTTTTGTAGAAAGTTTGCCAGTTAGTCAATTTGATAGCATCGCCAAAACAACCACAATCGCTTACCGGATTATAAATGGCCAAATACAGCGTCAAAGGAGTCATTATCAGCATAAATAATAAAGTAAAAACAGAGGTGCTGCGTAAATGTATCCTGAAAAGCAAATTGAGTCCGAGTAAAAACTCGAAGGTGGACAGAGCAATGGCCAGATAGAACGCCAAAGGTTTGAATGTAACGAAAAAGCCACCGAAGGCAGTAAAATAATCTTCTATTTTATAGGTTAATCCGAGCGGATCGACAGCTTTTACAAATCCCGAAAAGATAAAAACCACAGCCAATAATATTCTGCTGACGTGTAAAATGATAAATCCGGCGTTGTTTTTCTTTTTCAACTTACTATTGATCATTTTCATTCGATAATTTAATTGTTTTCGTCCATTTTAATTAATCCGAAAACAGCATAATTAATCATGTCGAAATAATTGGCATCTATTCCTTCCGAAATAATGGTCTGTCCCATGTTATCTTCAATTTGTTTCGTCCGGTTTATTTTCATCAGGATCAGATCGGTGTACGACTCCATGCGCATCGAACGCCAGGCTTCGTCGTAATCATGATTTTTAGCCATCATCAACTCTTTGGTCTGCGTCAGATATTTGTCATAAAGTTCCACCGCTTTTTCGTACGAAATATCATCTGTATCCGAAACATTCAGCTCGAGTTGTATCAGCCCGATAATTCCGTAGTTTACAATGGCTATCAGTTCCGGTTTAATTCCTTCATCTACTTTCGTAACACCTTTGGTTTCGATACTTCGAATGCGATTGGCCTTAATAAATATCTGATCGGTAATAGATTTTGGACGCATTATCCGCCACGAAGCTCCGTAATCTTTCATTTTTTTGATGAAAATATCGCGGCAGGCAGAGGTAACTTTATCGAACTGATTTTCTGTTTGTGTCATTATAAACTATCTGATGAATGATGTCTTAATGCTTGTGCCATACAGGGCTACAAAGGCATACAAAGTTACAATTTTTATTTCAAAGAGCAACCCTGGGTTTCTATCTTTCAGTCTAAACAAGGGTTAAATACCATTTTGATAAGTGATGGTTTGATTGGTTTTTACAAAAATACTTTTATATTTGTACTGATAGAAATTATTTACATAGCCCGGATATAGCGGAAGAAGAAAAAAATTTTGTGTAATCAAGGCTAAAAACTGTTGATAAATAGAATGAAACAATATAAACTAATTGTCTTTTTCTTAATGATGGTGTCGGTTGGGGCTTTTGCCCAACAAACCGGAAATGCCACCTTCTATCATTCGAAGTTTAAAGGACATAAAACCACTGATGGGTCAAGGTATCATCCAGATAGCATGACCTGTGCGCATAAAACCTATCCGCTCGGCACTTATTTGCTTGTGGCAAATCCGGCTAATGATAAGAGAGTGGTGGTAAAAGTTACTGATCGCGGGCCATTTAATCGTCATTTAATGATAGATTTGTCGTACGCCGCCGCTAAGGAATTGGATATTGTGCGTAAAGGTATAGCCAAAGTGCAAATTGCTATACTTGGTAAAAATATTATTCCGTTGTATTATCTTCCGGTTAAGATACGTTATCTAACGATCAATGCGCTTGCCCCGGATTTATCTATGCTTATTCCATTAGCCCGTGCAGAACGACTATAACCAAACACGCCTAAAAGTTGATCAACTTTTAGGCGTGTTTGGTTATAGATATATATTCACTTATAATCTGAGACCTACTGTGAGATTTACCATGCCACCGTTGGTAATTAAGTCTTGTATTTCGTTTGGATCTACATTTCCCTGAAAAATATACCGAACATCCGCTGTGATAAATCCAAGAACATTCGCTCCGGCACCTACCGTCCATTTGAACGTACTTTGTGCATTATCCACCTTGAGTTGTTTGATGTAAGTGGTTCCTCCGTTGATGTGAACGCTAACCAATCCAATATCAAGCAATTGTAATCCTAACAATATAGGGGCTTTGACAAAAGTGATCGGTTCTGTTGTACTTTCATCAGTGCCTTCTGTCTCGGTGGAATAAGATGCATAATAAATTTCCGGTTGGAAATATAATTTTCTACCAAATTGCAAAAAGCCTCCGAATTGATAATTGCCTTTTAGCTGATCTTGCAGGCTTGTAACGGAATTAGTAGAAGTAGTGGCATCCAGTCCGAATTTAATACCGTACCAGAATTTTTTTGGTTTTGTGGTTGCTTCATCCTGAGCATAAACCATCGATGCTAATCCGAGCAATAGTGTCAGAAATAGAATTTTCGATTTCATAAAGCGCTTGTTTAAATGTTTGTTTGTGTTTTGTTACCAATTTTAAGGAATTTATTGGTTGCAAATATAGAAAAAAGTTTTTTAAACAGGTGCTATATAGGAAAATAAATAAAATTTAACTTCTGTTTTTGGTGATGCATAGCACTTTTTCAGGAGCAATATGAAGTTTTAAGTATCTGCATTATATTTCAGACATTTCTTTTTGGGAGTAATTTTCATACGATAGCCAAGCGATAGGAACTGAATAATGTCGTATAATTCATTTTAAACAGTAGAAATCAGTGCCCTGTTTACATAATATAAACCACGAGATTATATTTTGTCTATTACTCAGGAATAAAAAAACAAACTTTTCCTTATTTGGAAAAGCTTGTTTTATACAGTTGTTATTTGGTATCAAGTCGTTATTTCGATAACAAAGCCTTTACTTTTTCCGAGATCAATCTTCCTTCGGTTTTACCTGCCAGCTGTTTAGATGCAACTCCCATTACCTTACCCATATCCTGTGGCCCGGTGGCTCCAACCTGAGCAACTATAGCTGCCACAGCAACTTCCAACTCGGCATCACTCATTTGAGTAGGCAGGTAACGCTCTATTACCGAAGCTTCGGCCAACTCGTTTTCTGCCAGATCAGAACGATTCTGTGTGGTGTAAATCTGCGCAGATTCTTTCCGTTGTTTTACCATCTTTTGCAGAATTTTTACGGCTATCTCATCAGGCAAAGTGCCATCTCCGCCTTTGGCGGTTTTGGCTTCGAGAAATTCTTTCTTTATGCCTCTCAATGCTTCTAGAGCGACTTTATCGCGCGCCAGCATAGCTGTTTTAATGTCGGCGCTTACTTTATCAAATAATGTTTCCATATGCTTTTCTATTAAATTATTTAAATGCAAATTGTTTGCTGTCCGTTTCGCTTACTTTGTTTAAAAACTCACGGAACGAAGCATAATCATCTTGTTTAATAACATCCTGTTTGCGTACAAATTTGCGCAAAATTACAACTTTCCCAGGAGTTTTGGTGTCGAATTCTACACTGTATGATGCCGTTTTACAATCTAATTTCACATTTTGTGGATTCTCGGCCATTTTTTTACCCTGTGGCAAATTAATAATTATTTTTTCAGTGGTTTCATCTTCTACCTGATAATACCAGTATTCCATTGGCCATGTACGCGATTCGAGGTTCACGATATCCAAGGAGTTGATATCAGTCCAGGGAAGGGTAAATATCTTCATTCCGGCTACATCCTGCAATGCGTTTTTTACTTCTAATTTGTATGATGTATTTACTGTATCAGCCAGATTATTGAGATTTGTAAAACTGAGATTTGTGAGTTTGGTCGAAACTTTGAAATCCTTAGCGACTGCTTCGCTTTTCTTCTTCAGTTGTTCTTCGTCACCGATATTTTTATAATCATTTCTTTGGTACGAGGTCATAGCGCCTACGTAGTCGAAATCGCGTTCGATTATCATATCGTTGTTGACGAAACTTATTTTGTGTACTCTGGTCGATGAGTTGGGGATCCGCTGAGGCATATCCATTTTCAGAAGCTCGTCGCTCACCATTTTATCATCGAAAGGAATGGGGAGAATCTGTGCCCCCAGATCTTCTTTTACAGCTGCACCGAAAGGAAGATTGTTGTCCGTCAGTTCGAGGAAGTACTTTTTGTTATCAACATTCAATTGAGCAATACAATGATTAAACCCTATAGCCGGCAGTGCCAGAGTGTTGTTTCCGTTGTTTCGCGTGTCAATTAACACCAGATTTGCATCGATATTGGCCATTCTGCAAAGCGCTACAAAGAGAGTGGATAAATCTTTACAATCTCCCAAGCGGGTAGTAATGGTTCGAGAGGCTTTCTGCGGAATATAATTACTCTGAAGAAAATCCACACTTGAATAGCTGATATTTTTCAGAATATAATCGTAGAAAATTTCAGCTTTTTCCATTGCAGAAACATTCTCCTTTCCCTGCATCAGATTGTTGAATGTTTCTTTAAGCACATAGTCGGAGTTAAATTTACTGGTGGTTACATCCTTGTACCAACTGCTTACAAATTTCCAGTCGGGAATACTGCTGTAATGCAAAGTAGGCACCACATCCATAAATGCGCTCATGTAAGTTTCGCTTTTTACGGCAGGCATATTATCTACTTCCCATTTATACAAAGTCATATTTTCGATATTCGAAATTTCAGGTTCAACTTTTCCATTTGCAACTTTATAAATGAATTTTTTGTCCTGCGGTACCAATAAACTGTATCGGCTTACCACTGACGGAATTGAATACTGGAAAAGAAACTGATCGAAGAACTGGGATGCCAGTTTGCCAGTTGAATAATCCTGAATGCGATATTCAATATGCAATACATCATTCACTTCGAGATTGGTAAACACTACTTGATTGTTGTCATCCGTTTCGGCTTTTGTTACACTGCCATTCGATTTTATTACTTCGGCTTTGTCAATGATTAATTTTTCAAGATAACCGTTATAACCTACAGCGTATTCTTTCCAGCGTTCAATCCCTGATTGTTTCAGAATTTTAATGGCAATTTCACGATGATATTCTTTGGCTCCCTCGGGATAAACTACTTGTTGAAAATCGTTCAGGATAAACATCGAATTATCGTCGGGATATTCTTTTGCTCCGGGGGCAGATGCAATCAGATCTTTCAGATTGTTTTTTGGAAATAAATCAAAAATTTCCTTCTTTTCATCCAATAAACGTAGTTGTGTACGGGCATCGTAACTGGTAGGTGAAAAATAAATGGCTTTTGCAAAATTCTCTTTAGCCTTTTCTTTTTGACCCATATTTTTATACAGATTTCCGAGGTTGTTGTAAAAGTTAGGTAAAAAAGGAGCCAGTTTCATTCCTTCCTCAGCAAAACCTACAGCCTTCTGGTACATTTGCATTTTGAATAGTAGGTCGATCAGCTGATTGTAATAACCTGTTGCATAAGGATCTTTTGCTAATCGGTCGTACAGTATTTTCAATCCTGCAGCTGACTGTCCCTGCTCAAAGTATTCGTTGGCAAGGAGATTCAATGCATTTTCATCGTAGTTGTTTTTCAAATAGGTCTTGATCAGATTAATACCTGCTACCGGATTTTTATTCACCTCCTTGGCGATCGTGTGGTTGAGTTGCATCAATTCGCTGCTGTTCGGATATTTTTTATATAAAACTGCAGCTAAAGCGATCACGTCATCGTAACGTTTTTGATAAGATGCAATCGCCAAATCCATTCCATCGGTATCGGGACTTTCTCCGTATAGATCTTTAATTTTTTTCAGAATATCTTGAGCTTCCGTGTATTTTTCAGATTTTATGGCATCGGAGTATTTGGATATTAAACTGAAATAGCTGTCAGGGTCACTATTTTTGATAGTTTCCATTTCCTGTTCTTCATCCGTTTGATTTTTGGCCCGGGTGTAGGCTTCGTATAAGCGATATGAAATAATGGTTGATTTCCCGTATTTGGCTTCCAGATTTTTAAGGGTTTTTGTAGCCTCGTAGGCTTTATCATTTCGAAGGAATGTTTCCGAAAGTAAAAGGTAATTAAGCGGATTTTCAGGGTCTTTTTGTATCTGATCTTCAAAATAAGTTTCGGCAAAGAAAGGTATCTGTTGTACAACAGATACATCGCTTGATTTAGTGTAGTCAGCATAGACAGCCGAACTTGTATAGTTTGTGAGTGCATTTCCTTTTTCATCTGTTAATCTTATAAGGAAGTTAGCCCGGTCAATTTCGCTTGCGCCTATTTGTACCAATATCCTGTTGTTGCCTTTATTCAGTTTGATTTTATAACCGTAGATATCCTGATCACAATTTCTTTCGTCGGATACCGAAGCCACCAATGCATCGTTGATCCATATTTTAAGCGAGCCGGATGTTCCCGCACGCAAATATACTTCCTGATCCACAGTGCTATTGACGAAAGTTTGAGCGTACATAATGGCGTTTTCCAGATAAAAATAATAATCGAACATAAACCAGTTGTTCTCTTTGTTATAAACAGGAGTATACCATTTTACTTCAGCATCCACGTTATTTTTGAATACGTCTGTTGCCTGAGTTTTCTCTACAGCTCCCCAGTTTTTATTAAATCCGCTTCCTGATGTATTATCGAATGTACCAAGTACCTGCCAGTTTTTTAAGGCTCCCATTCGGTCATAATAGGTTTGCGATTTTTTAAAGTTATTTCGGTCGCGGTAAAAAGTTCCCAATTTTTCGCAAATCATCGATCGAAGAGTCCCGTTCAGATTCGGATCTTCCACAATTTTTTCAAAAAAGGTAAGCTCTTGCTTTCTCATTGTATTCTCTTCGTCCAAAAAGAAAGGCAATGAGTACATGGCATACAAGTAGGGATAGGGATTGGAAGATGATTCGTAGAATTTTATAAAGTTATCAAAGGCAGCATCTTTTTTGTTTTCGTTCCAATCCAGTAAGCTCAGACTTAAATAAGTATCGCTTTTCGATTCTGGATTGTTTAATGCCTGATTAAAATAGTTGCGTGCTTCCGTTCTGTTGTTTTGATTGAAATAACCCCAGCCTTTCATGTAATTTTCTCTGTTTCCGGCATTTGCAAGCTGAAGTGCAAAAATAGCCATCAAAATCAGGGATAAGCTAATTTTTTTTATCATAATGTATCAGAATTAAATTGTTGCGGATTTAGTAATTTTCTTTTTATTGTTATTATTACTGCAAAGATGGCAAATAAATTCATCTTTTCGTGATTCGTTTAACAAAAAATGGATGTTTGTATTTAACATAGTTAATAAAATATTTTGATCAATCGAAAGATAGATAGGGATTGATCTTTTGCAATGACTCCTGACTAAATTCAGTTAAGTTTGTAAGCTCTTCAATGCTTTTCAATCGTATTTTCTTTCGTCGTAATTCGTATATGGCTTTTGCCTGATAAAAATTAATATAAGGATGCGTATTTAATTTATCCACACTCGCTGTATTGACATTTATTTTTCTGATTAAACGCAAGTTCACTATGCAATACGGTTTTATTTTCTGAAAATTTTCTTCGGTCATTCCATAAATCTCCTTTAGCTGATCCACCGAAGCAAAACCTCCTGTTGCTTTTCTGAAACGTATGATGCCTTTCGCATATCCACGTCCGATTCCTTTCACCTTCATCAATTCTGTTGTGTCGGCTTCGTTTAGCTCCACAACTATCGGCGATTCCATGGTTTCCGTTTTTAGAGTTTGATTAGATGCTTCCTGTGCCGGCTTTGCGTTTTCGGATATGGAAATAAAAGGTTCAAGCTCCTTGAATTTTTCGGGTTGTAGTCCATACACTTTTGAGAAACTTTCGGCTGTTTTGAAATATCCGCCTTTCTTTCGGAATTTCATAATATTGGCAATGACGTACTTTTTCAACCCCAAGCGGACAAAGGTCGTTGAGTCGGTTTTATTCGGATCGAAAGAGAAAAGGGAATAGGCCTCGTTGTATGTCTCTTTATCAAAATGTGTATAGTATTTTTCAGCAATTTTTTTTTCATATTCTGCTTTTCTCAGACTGTCTATCGAAATCATTTGCTTTTTAAATTCAGCAGCTTCCTGTTGAAGTAATACCGGTTTTTCGTTTTCTTTTTTAACTAAATGCGGAAGGATTATATTAGCCAGAAAGACTAATACTATGAAACTCAGCAGAACGATAATTCCTGTCCGCTGAACTTTGGAAAAATAAAAATAATCTTTCCACATAATAGGACGAATACTTTATTTACATCTCATAATCAACTGCGTATCTTGAGATTCGTACTTTGGCAATGTATGCAGCAACTTTTTGGTGTTCGGGATGAATCTGGTAAGCATTCAGATCGGCCAGCGAATCGAATTCGGAATAAAGTGCAATATCGGTATTTCCGGCAGGAGCGTCAGGATGATTGATCCCAACTTCTATCATTTTTATTTGCGGAATTACATTTTTCAGGTTTTCGAGTTCCGATTTAATGATGGTCGCGTTCTCAGCTTTGGTTTTTCCGGCAGCGTTTTCGGCTAATCCAAAAAAGACGATATGTTTAATCATAAAAATATATTGTTGATAAGTTATTTACAAACTACTTTGTAACTTTTGTTGTTGATTCTCAAAAAGTAAATACCAGGACGGGTGGGAATGAAAAATTTTCCCTGAACCAGATCGCCACTCCACACAACTTCGCCTGTCATAGCTAATAACTTTACATTGTTCGATGCTCTGGGTAGAGTAATCAGAATTCCATCCTGCTTAGGTATATAGGTAACACCATCGACAGTGACAGAAGGGCTTTGCGATGAATTATCTGTATCATTACGATTCCAACCCTCAGACTTCACCACAACGGTGCGGTTATCGCCTGTACTTTTGTTTTGGGCAATAACTATCAGACAGAGAACTAAAAAAAATAATATGAAAATATAACTTTTCATTTAAATCGTTTTATTACAGCTCGTGTTTCATCGGTTTCGGGTAGTCGACTGTATAATGTAAACCGCGACTTTCTTTGCGGCGAAGCGCGTGTTTAATAATTAGATAAGCCACACTTATTACATTTCTTAATTCACATATTTCCCGGGAAACCACCGATCTTTCAAATAAATCTTCTGTTTCGCGATAGAGTATTTCCAGTCGGCTCATTGCCCGTCGTAAACGTAAATTAGACCGTACAATACCTACATACGTACTCATTATCTGTTCCACTTCACGAAAACTTTGGGTGATCAACACCAGCTCTTCGGGAAGTTTGGTGCCTTCATCATTCCATTCTGGAATAAATTCACAAAATTCTATCTTATCAATTTCGTTTACAGCATCTTTTACTGCTGCGTCGGCGTAAACAATTGCTTCAATCAATGAATTAGATGCTAATCTGTTTGCGCCGTGAAGACCTGTACACGAACATTCGCCGGCTGCATATAAACGGTTGATAGTTGTTTTCCCATTCAGATCTACCGCAATTCCACCACAAAGATAATGCTGAATGGGCGAAACAGGAATATAATCTTTTGTAATATCTATATCAAGTTCAAGACATTTTTTGTAAATATTAGGGAAATGCAATTTCGTTTCCTCTGCATCTTTGTGTGTAACGTCTAAATAGACATAGTCATGTCCACGCGACTTCATTTCATTATCAATGGCGCGAGCTACAATGTCGCGAGGCGCCAGCGACCCTCTTTCATCGTATTTATACATAAACTCCATTCCGTCTTTACATCTGAGCTTGGCACCATATCCGCGTATAGCTTCAGTAATCAAATAGGTTGGTCTTTCGCCTGGCTGATATAAACCGGTAGGATGAAACTGAACAAACTCCATATCTTTTATCACTCCTCTGGCTCTGTGTACCATGGCTATTCCATCGCCGGTGGCTATTGAGGGATTGGTTGTAGTGGCGTAAACATTACCTATTCCGCCGGTCGCCAGCATCGTGATTTTAGCCAAAAAAGTATGAATATGATTGCTCGATTGATTCAGAACATAAGCACCGTAGCATTCAATATTAGGCGTGTGTTGTGTGACAACTTCGCCCAGATGGTGCTGAGTAAGTATTTCGATTGCAAAAAAATTCTCAAAAATCTCGATATTAGGATTTTCTCGTACTTTTCTTACAAGACTTTGCTGAATTTCAAAACCTGTATAATCTTTGTGATGGAGTATTCGGTTTTCGGAATGACCGCCTTCGCGATGTAAATCGAACTCTCCGTTTTCTTTTTTATCAAAATTGACTCCCCAGTCAATAAGCTCTTGAATTTGGGCTGGCGCTTCTTTTATCACCTTCTCCACAGCAGCCAGATCGCAATGTCCATCGCCAGCGATTAGGGTGTCTTCGATATGTTTTTCAAAACTGTCAGGTGCATACATTACAGTGGCAATGCCACCCTGAGCGAAGGAAGTGTTTGATTCTTCGAGAGTAGTTTTACACAGTAAGGCTACTTTACCGGTTTTCGATGCTTTGAGGGCAAAACTAATTCCGGCAATTCCGCTTCCAATAACTAAAAAATCAAACTTGCGGGTCATATTTTTATAGAATAAATAAACCTGTAAACAGAACTAACTAACACCTAATCATCATCAACCCAATTCATCAATCACCCAATTTGCTTAATATAAACCCTTCTACGTTTATGGTTTTGCGTTTCCCAGCTTCCCCATTGCGACGACATTCGGGTGTTTGTCTCCAGTTCTGGATTGGATTCTGCAAATTTATAACCGTTCCTGGCCGCAGCTGGCATAATATCTGCAAATACAATAGAGTTGACTCCTTTACTTTGATAATCGGGATGTACTGCCATTAGATAAAGATCAATTATATCGTTCTTTTTCAATGCTTTTAACATATAATACCAGCCCAGAGGGAAAAGACTTCCTTTGGCTTTTTGCAAAGCTTTTGTAAAACTGGGCATGGCAATACCAAGGGCTACCACTTCATCCTTTTCGTCAACAACAATTGAAATGGTATCCAGTCGGAAAAAGCTGAAATACAATTTAATATAAAAGGCAATCTGCTTGTCGTTCAGTTGCGTATACCCATACAAATGGGAATAACAGGTGTTCAGTAAATTAAATATCTTCAAAGCATATTTGCTAACCACTTCTTTGCGCGATTTAAATTTTAAAGGTGTCAGGTTGTATTTCTGTTTTACAATTTCTGCAATTCTGAAATACTTTTCGGGATAAACTTCGGGAATGGCGATCAGATATTCATTCCAGTCAATATCTTTCGAGAACCCGTGTTTTTCTAAATGAACAGGATAATAAGGATAATTGTAAATGGTAGCCAATGTTCCTATTTTGTCATATCCTTCTATAAGTACTCCTTCGTGGTCAAAATCAGTGAAGCCAAGAGGACCATGTATAGAGGTCATTCCTTTGGCTTTCGCCCAACTGATAGCTGCATCGAAAAGGGCACCCGATACTTCGTAATCATCAATAAAATCCACCCACCCGAAACGTGCATATTTCTGATTCCATGTTTCGTTGGCTACAGGGTTGATAATTGCTGCTATGCGTCCAACCATTTTCCCGTTTTTGTGTGCTGTAAAATATGCTGTTTCACAAAATTCGAGGGCGGGATTACTGTCTTTAGATAGATTTAAAAGATCATCCATCATCAGCGGTGGGGCTGCAAACTCACAATCTTTATACAAATTAATTCCGAACCAAATAAACTTCTTAAGTTCTTTTTTGTTCTTCACCTCCCTGATTTCTACTGCCATAAAGTTGTTCCTTTAGCGTTTTTCATGCGAAATTTTTTGTAAAATAACAGAAAATATTCCTCCCAGCCAATAAAAACGGTCGTTTTTTTACTCGCAATATAGCTAATGTTAAACACTAATTGACGTATAAAGGACTATGATTATTTGGTTTTCAGTAAAATATGCAATCTGACAAGAACTATGAACCGGATCATATTTTAACGTTACCTGTTCTTTTCAAAACTCCCCAACTTGCCATCTCTCCTTTTATGGCTTTCAGGTATGCTTTCAGTAATACATAAAAAAGTAACTGACGATAAACAAAACGTTGAATGAAAAGATATATGATCAGTTTCGGACTGAATTTTTGTTTGTCGAATTTATAAGCCATATTAGATATAATACAATCAATTAAAAAGTATGACAGATAAAATGCCGAATAAATCAGAGCTTTATCAGTAAACATACCAGCCACGAACATAATGTCGACTATCGGCGAAAAAAATGGAATAATAAAGTTGAATATTAATAAATTGGGTAATGCCACCCAGCCCACATTGGGTTGTTTGAAACTGAAAAGCTGATCGCGGTGTTTCCAGAAACTTTGCATCATTCCGTACGACCATCGGATGCGTTGTTTGATAAACATGGATAAAGTTTCGGGCGCCTCGGTGAGAGCCTGCGCTTCATTGCAGGTACGAATAGTATATCCGCAGCGCAGAATCCTGAGCGTAAGCTCACAGTCTTCCGCTAATGTGTCGGTGGTGAAACCCTGCGTCATCAATAAAGTTTCTTTTCTAAAAGCTCCGATGGCTCCA
>WSSedL1CaDRAFT_10001468_pt1 | contig 13660 bp, 9 predicted proteins | sample WetSurSL1Cattail_FD_9464 | JGI IMG/M metagenome (IMG submission 9464)
TTACCAGCGCTAATAGTTTTGGAATGAAATTAGGTATTGGCTTAGGTGGAGCTCTATTGGGATGGATGCTGGCTTGGGGACATTACAATCCTAGCTTAGCGATACAAACATCTCAAACGATTAAATCCATGGTTATATTGGCTTTAGGCATTCCATTGATAGCGTACATCATCTGCTTTGTCATGCTGTTTTTCTGGGATCTGGAAAAGTACCAGACAGAGGTGATCAGATTCATAGCGCACAAGTATAATACAGAAAAAGTAGTTAAATAATTAATTTTTTAATGAGAATATCAAATAAAATAGAGCTCAAGTACTTTTGTCAAAATATACCAAGCCAAGCGAAAGGAATGTAAGTTATTATGATTAATAATAAATTAAATGATAATAAAAAATGGTGGAAGGAAAGCGTGGTTTATCAAATTTATCCACGGAGCTTTTATGATTCTAACGGGGATGGTATAGGAGATTTACGTGGAATTATTAATAAACTTGATTATCTTGTACATCTGGGTGTAGATGTTCTCTGGATTTGTCCGTTTTTTACATCACCAAATGCTGATAATGGCTATGATATCAGTGATTATAGAAGCATTGCACAGGAATGTGGTACAATGGAGGATTGTGATAACCTACTACTAAGAGCTCATCAAAAAGGCTTGAAAGTAATGATGGATCTCGTGGTAAACCATTCAAGTGATGAGCATTCCTGGTTTGTGGAGTCCTGTAGCTCCATGACAAGTAATAAACGCTCTTATTACATCTGGCGAGACGGTAAGAGTAATGAACCTCCAAACAATTGGATGTCATTTTTCGGTGGTGACGCTTGGAAATATGACGAGCAATCCGAACAATATTACCTTCACTTATTCACAGAGAAACAACCTGATTTGAATTGGGAGAACAGTTCCGTAAGACGAGAAGTGTATGACATGATGGAATATTGGATTAATAAAGGTTTTGACGGTTTTCGCATGGATATGATCAGTCTTATTTCCAAAGTTCCTGATTTTCCGGACGGACCCATGATGCCAAACGGATACGGAATGCCTTTTCCTTATGTTAATAATGGTCCGCGAGTTCATGAATATTTACAGGAAATGCATCAGGAAGTTTTATCAAAGCATGATCTGATTACTGTCGGAGAAACTCCGGGTGCAACTACAGATGATGCGAAAAAATATGCAAGTGAAGCAGGAAATGAATTAAATATGATATTTCAGTTTGAACATATGCAGCTGGATAAAGCAGAACCCGGTAAACCATACCAGCGTCCCGACTTAATAAAACTAAAACAGATAATGAACAAATGGCAAACACAATTGCACGGTATTGCCTGGAACAGCCTTTATTGGAATAATCACGATCAGCCCAGAGCCGTTTCCCGTTTTGGTGATGATAGCACGAGAAAATGCAGAGAGAAATCGGCAAAAATGCTTGCTCTTTGCTTACATATGATGCAGGGCACTCCGTATATTTATCAAGGTGAAGAATTGGGAATGACAAATATTGCATTTAATTCCATAGACGAAGTTAATGATGTAGAGGCTGTTCAAACTTACCATTCAGGTATTAATGCCGGTGCTTCTCCTGAAGAAATGATGCAGGTTTTGTATCATCGTTGCAGGGACAACAGTCGTACGCCAATGCAATGGGACGACAGCAAAAATGCTGGTTTCACCAGTGGCACACCTTGGCTTAAGGTAAATTCCAATTATACAGAAATTAATGCGAAATCACAAATGGAAGACAGTAATTCCGTATTGAACTTTTACAGGAAGTTAATATGTTTACGAAAGCAATATCCTGTCATAGTTAATGGAGATTATCAAGAATTAATCCCTGAAGATGAGAGACTTTTTATTTATAAACGTGAGTATGAAGGTGAAAAATTATATGTAATATGTAACTTCAAAGATGAAAAAGTGAACTTAACTCTGAGTAACGATATTACCAAAGATATAAAAGACCCGATTATCACCAATATGGTAATTCCGCAGCATGGTAATATTTTATCTCTGGATTCTTATGCCGCTACCGCTTATATTGTATCAACAAAATATGATTAATACTTAATAATATTAACCTCTTTCGTAGCGAAATTTTATTATCAGGTTTTCTCATGTGTTCGATTCCCGTTATCCGCTTTAAAATAATTAAGAGCATCAGCTTGTGGGCTGATGCTCTTTTTACGTGTCTTATGGGTAACTATATTCGCCAGGATATGCTACGGGAATGCGATAATATCTGTGGTTGGACAATATACCGATTAACGATCGGTTATTTTCTATTCGTCAGGTATCGTCACCAAGCGGAATACGCAGGGTTCCCGATAATCCCTCAGTCGTTGCCGCTAAAAGAATATTCTCCATACAGCACCTGATAAAAGCGAAGGAATTCAACGAGCTTAATGATTTCGGTTTGAGCAAATCGCCATGCTGCTTGTAGAACGGTAATATTAAGCAACCCGATTTATAAAGCATTCCATATTGTTTAGGAATCGCATCCCGATACGTATTTTGAATCCTCCGTTGGTCTTAGGTATCAGATTTATCACCTCCTTCTATGTCATCGACTTTAGGAATCAGAATATTCGTTTCATAGTCGACCTCATCCGAAGGTACATTAGGAGACACTTTAGGTGACGCTTCTGGTTTTGCCTCATGAATTACTTCAGGTGATGCTTCTGGTTTTGCTTCATGAGTTTCTTCAGTAGTCGGCTGGGGTGTGTCAGTAAGAACTGCTATATCTGTTTGGTAATGTAAATCTCCTGAAATGTCTTTTGTGCTATTTCTACAGCCGGTTGTATTGAATATCAAGACAGCTATCAATAATATCGAGCAGAAACTCTTTAATTGTTTTTTCATTATAATATTCTCTCTCTATCAACCATACCATTTCGTTACTATTTTATACTTTATTATCCATCAAATATCAATCAAAACTTTGTTTCTAGCATCTGGCGACCATGTCCTTGCCATCTGATTTTTATACATCCTTTGCGTTTTTTTCTTTTTCGATATCTTGTTTTTAATCGCTCTCGAGCTTCATTTAATCGTTCCAAATTATGAATTACTTCATGCCGATTCATTATTGTATAGTTTATCAAATAATATATAATTAATTATATTGCTATTATTTAGGTATATCTTGGGATTTGGAATTAATAAATGGTCGAAAAGATTATTACAATATGAAAGGATACAGAAAAGATATATTGACGTGCTAAAATATCGTTGGAGGTGAAAAAATGAGTTACAAATTATTGCTGGTTGAAGATGATGCCGAGCTTAAAGAAATCATCACAGACTATTTTACTCAAAAAAGCGGAGAGACCTATGAAATTGCCTCTGCTTGTACAGGTACGGAAGGCCAGGACAAATGTATGGAGACTGAATATGATGCTGTACTTTTAGATATCATGCTGCCAGAGGTAAACGGTTATACAATCTGCAGGGATCTTAGGAAAAGTAGTGATGTTCCCATCGTTTTTATCACTGCAAGAAGCAGCGAGAGTGATAAATTGCACGGATATCATCTTGGATGTGATGATTACATAGTAAAGCCTTTCTCTCTTGCAGAATTATATGCTAAAGTAACTGCCTTGATCAAGCGTACAAAAGGCACGGTAAGAAGCGATTATATGACAGTTGGAAGTATTAAATTAAATCCATATCATTACACGGTTCTTGTAGATGATAAAGAAGTTATATTAGCGCCAAAGGAATATACAATTTTAAAAATATTAATGGAGAATGTCGGTAGAATTATAAGTCGTGAGAACCTGTTAATACGGGTATGGGGATATGATTTCGAAGGTAACGATCGAGTCGTTGATAATCATATTAAAAAATTACGCAAGTCCTTGGGTGAGGCTTCTAATCAGATAAAGACTATTATGAAAAGAGGTTATAGTTTGGAGGGTTAGTGGAAAATCAAGTCTTTTCACACGGCAATTTTACCGCCCAAATCCGTAGGTTTGCGGCCGAATGGAGGTTAGAATGAAAAAAGATAAAGTAAAGAAAAACAAAATAAAACATGATAAAGCAAAACGCAGAATATATATCCGAACCTTCGCAGCTCTCATGGTTACATATCTTCTACTAATGGCTGGGTTAAGCGTATTTCTGTTAAATCTGCAATGTAAATTCGAAGACAACCTTTGTTATAAAAATACTGTTTATATATCCAGTGCAGTGATAGAAGATGTTCTTCAGAATAATATTGACAGTAATAATCAAATGTTAGATCCAGAAAAGTTTAGAAAGGATTGTGTGGATAAATTAGAAAGTTTATCATATTTAAACGTCGATCTGGCAATATTTACAAGAGATGGTGATCTGATTTATCATAGCAATAACAAGTGGCTCTGCGCTTATAAGGATACAGTAACGAAAGAATATTCGAAAGCAGGCATATACTTAGAACAATGGTTTACCAAAGAAGAAATTGCTGAAATAAATAATTATATGAAAGCTGATCCGAATCCAAAAAAAGAAGGAGATCTTTATAAATACAACATTGTTTTGGATGGTTTATGGCTTGATCACGGATTGGTTATTCCAAATAAAATCGTAGTTACTCCTTTGTATGCCAAAGAATTTGACCAAAATGGAACGGTGCTAAAATATGATAGTAAATCAGATATCATATTCTCCTCAAATTATGAAAATACAAAGGAACTTCCATATTATCAAGATGGATATATGCTTAGTCAACCCGAACCAAATAAAACTCTAAGCAAGCTGTCTGATGTGGTATTAGATAAAGATAGATTACAGAAATTGATTAGTGAGGATCATTTTGAAACGCTTGATAGAGTGAATCTTATAACAGCCAGGTATTATTGTCCGGTTCCTTATCCTTATTACGGTGAAGCAAAAAATTATGGAGATTATTGGATTATACTTGGCTTCCAGAAGGATCTGTTACAGGAATGCATCGGTTCTTTACTTTCTGTATGGATTAGTTGCTTCGTATTATTTATGGTAGTTGCTCTTATCCTTTCAACCCAAAATTATAAAATATATAGAAAAAAAGTTGAATTAGAGAAGCTGCGCAGCGAAACCACCAATGCCTTGGCACATGATCTCAAGACTCCTTTAAGCATTATCTCGGGTTACGCACAAAATCTGATCGAAAATATTCATACCGAGAAAAGAGATTATTATGCAAGTAATATTAATGTAAATGTGAACCGTATGGATAAGATCATCCGAGAAATGCTAGAGCTATCAAGATATGATACTGATTTTCATAAATTGATCTATGAAGATGTATCTCTTGGTGAGGTATGCACAAAATTGATGGATCGTTACAGTCAGGTATGCAAGGATAGACAATTAACGGTGAAACTCGAAGGTGACGCAACTGTAAAAGCGGATTTCTCTTTAATGGAACGAGTTGTTGATAATTTATTTGTCAATGCGATAGACTTTACGCCGGATGCCGGAACAATTCAGATCAATATCATTGACAACCGATTGGAATTTTATAATAGCGGAAGCCATATACCCGAAGATATGATAAACGAAATATGGGAACCTTATAAAAAAGCAGATGACTCACGTAGCAATAAAAAAGGATCCGGCCTTGGCCTTTCCATTGCCAGTAAGATATTCAAGCTATATAAGTTTTCATATGGTGTAAAAAACATGGATGATGGAGTGACATTCTGGTTCAAATGGTAATATTTTTGACAGATGTGAGATTTGGAAGAGTCTCACATATTCGATACCCGTCATCCGTTTAAGTGAAAAGGAAGAATAGTCCTGAGGGTGTAAAAAATGTTGTGTCCGAAGCTGAAGTAGGATAATAAAAATCAGCTTCATGGCAAGCATTAAATATGTATTTATGTGTCGAAATTTATGTTCATTTATAGGTTATCCATTTAATGGATTTTTATACATGCTGAAACTGTTTTTAGACATATTAAGTAAATGTGGGCTCTGCCCACACCCGACCTCTGGAATAAATATGGGTTTTACGGCAATAATTATAATACCGACGGAATAATTGTTACCGGCGTAAAGGTTCAGTTCATCTGCATCTTACGCCGGTTGCTTTTTCCGTTTATAGGTACTGAGCCAGTCGGTCATCAAACAGGAGTCCAAGTTGGCTTAATACCATATCCCAGTTCCTGTAACGTTGTGTCCATTTTTTTATCACATTCATGGATGCCAGATACAGCATTTTTTCAAGAGATGTGTCATTTGTAAAAGAACTTTTTGTCTTGGTAACTTTTCTAAACTGACGGTTCAGCCCCTCTATGATATTCGTAGTATACATGATTCTTCGGATGTCATCACTGAAATGAAAGTAGGGGCTGACAACATCCCAATTAGCTTCCCAGTTGCTGATAGCATAGGGATATTTTTTTCCCCATTTCTCTTTCAACGACTCGAGCTCCGACATGGCCAGATCTTCATTCGGTGCCTTGTATACTGCTTTGAAATCAGAAGCGAACCTCTTGATATCTTTGTAGGATACATACTTAAAGGAATTACGTAGCATGTGAATTATACATCTTTGTACCTGTGCCTTGGGATAAGCAGAATTTATTGCTTCTTTAAATCCAGACAACCCATCCACGCAGAAAAATAGCACATCTGCAACACCTCTGTTCTTCAAGTCATTCAGCATTCCAAGCCAAAACTTTGACGATTCATTAGCTCCTATTGTTATGCTTAGTATATCTTTTGTTCCATCCAGCGTAACACCTAAAACAATGTAAGCTGCACGGTTAATGATTCGACCGTCTTCCTTTATTTTATAGTGTATAGCATCCATAAATACAAATGGATACATCGGATTAAGTGGTCTGGATTGCCATTCTTTGATATCGGGTAGGATACGGTCAGTGATTTTACTTACCATTTCCGCAGATAGTTCAATTCCGTAAATATCCTGCAGCTGATCATGAATGTCACGAGTAGACATACCTCGGGCATAAAGGGATATTACTTTCTCTTCAATACCGGAAATGTCTCTTTGATATTTGGGAATTATTTTAGGCTCAAACTCAGCATTTCTGTCTCTGGGGACCTCAACCTCAAATTCTCCATACTGACTTTTTACTTTCTTAGGTGTATAGCCGTTTCTTTTGTTTTCTATCAGCAAATCACCCTTTTCGTTCTTGGGATAACCGAGTGAAACATCCATCTCTGCCTCAAGCATTTCCTGCATCATGTCCTTAAAGCTATCCTTGAGTAAGTTGTAAATGTCTCCTACATTTTGAATGTCATTTTCTTTGATAATCTGTCGTAATTGTTCTCTTGCTATAGCCATATAAAAACCACCTTCCTGGTAGAATTATTCATATCTAATTCTTACCAAAAAGATGGTATTTATTACCAAAGACACAAACTATTTTACACTACCATAGTCCTTGTTTTCTAAGGCTATACTTCCTTTTTAGTATTATCCACCCTCCATTAAACCACTACATAGTATCATCTTTCATATAACCTTCAAAAAATGGAGGTATTTTCCCATTCGTTTCTTCAGCACAATTTACCTCAAGCAAAGTTGCTCTTTATGGTGAACTTATCTCTTCTTCTCCTGTTAGCTAATACCTTACTTCATCACATATTTTTTTATAAAATCGCTAAATACATTTTGAGAGGTTTCAGCTTTTATACATTCAGCAAACTGCTTTGACCACGCATCCGATTTTCCTTTGTTGTAAGGGAGATCAGTTGATGATGCCTTTTGGAGAATTCGATATATTACATCATCTCCATAGTTTTCGCGAAGATAACAGTTAAAATGATATCCTGTTATATAAGCATTCCAGCCCTTTACCGTTAGGTAAAACTTTTCGAAGTCTGTTTTATCAGCCTCCGTAAGGAAGGACCAGTTCGTGTTATATTGATTATATACACCATTTTCATCAATCTTCATTGTTTTTAACGCTAACTTGGATAAAGAGATTGCATTTCCTTCTGCCCAGGCTGTAACAAATATTCCATAACCATGGATCTGTTGTTCATAAAAATGGGTCATCTCATGTAAATGTACAACATAATCGTATGTTTCATTCAAATCAGTATCTCCCGGTTGAATAGAAACATCATCCGGTCCACCATATTCCACTCCGTTTTTTATCTTTATAGTTAGTGTTTTATCCCAGGCAGTACTCGGGAAATACTTATTGAGACCGGCAGTTTTCAACCCCTCTCTCATTCTTAACAACTCAGCCTCATAGTTATCCGCTTCTTTATTATCCTTCGTGTCATATACTAAGACATTTGAACGGTTAATAACCTTTTCTACGATTCTAAATTCAACTCCACAGTCGGTGGCTGCACGAAACTCATTTATATCTCTGTAGAATATCAGTGCCAGCATCTGATATCCACTTGAAAACTCTTCCGGCTCCGTATTTCCGTATTCCAAACTTTGCCTGTATGTAGAGTATGCAGTTTGAACTACATAATTATAGAAATTAAATTGCGTATACGGGGGTAGTATAAAGTACTGTCTAGCATTCCCATCCGGTGAAAGCCAATTAATTTCAGAAGTGGCGAACAAAACTGTATCTGTTATAATAATCGGCTTCACCGGTGTAAAACTAATCATGAGGTTTTTCACCTCCCCTGTTACTATTAATTTTTGTGCTCCGGGGAAGTCCACCATAAACTCCTTGCCGGTAGTTGCTATCGTCCCTAAAGTTATTCCACTACCATCAACAGCCTGTATGTTAATGACCCCATCACAATTGCCATATCCATATACTCCATCGTAGGGCAAGCTTTTCTTTTTATAAGTATCTAATACTTCACTTAAATCTAATGTTAGCTCACTGGGTCCATCCTTTATCGAAAATGATGCCAGTATCATGGCGGCACTCGAAGAAGTTGCCATAATCTCCGGTTTCACCGATGTTTCGAACACTTCAGACGCCTCTGGAAGTTTCGGATTCAAATTATAATAATCATAGATAATCACTCCGGAATAACCATAATTTATATATTGGGGAGCTTTATTCGAAGCATAATAGCTACAGTTTATTAAATCACTTAATGCCGTGTAATGTATCATTTCATAAGATTTTATATAACTCGCCTTATAAGGAGCAGTTCTTTTCGAGGCAATTTTACCCTTATAAAATACATATTTCTTTGAATTACTTGTAAATGCAAGTTTATTAATACCGTTAGCAATGGTGTAACTTTTCTTATTTCCATTGCCTTCTTTATAGGTCAATCCCAGAGCTTCAGCGATCGGTTTCGCTTTAATTAATAAATTCTTATCCTTAGTCTCATATATTAAGTCGTCATACCCTTTGTAAGTTCCATCATATTCCCTGACTACCACCAGATATTTTTTTGATGTGGCTGCATGAATCTGGTGTACCGGTAAAAGTGATACCCCCAATACTATTAACATCATTAATGCAATAAACACTCTCGATAATTGTTTTTTATTCATGGTATCCCCCTAATATTCGTGTTACCCTCATACTGGTTATTAAAAATAATCCTATTAATGTACTAATTTTGTTATTTATCCCCGCCGTCTCTGCATAATATTGCTATAACTATTGTAACATCATGTATAATTATGTCAATAATAACGTATCCCTATTCCTTATGAGCGCCTACTCTGAATCGGATAATACTTTGATTTCACCTATCTCTACTATGTTCCCTCTTGCAATGCTTGCTAATGGAGCCAGCGGAAATCACAAGGGATCCCAAAGGTACAAAGGCCGGGGCTGCAACCCTTATTAAGGTGAATTTAAAAAGTGTTGAAGATGAACCGGATAAACGTGTTATTCTTGATAGACCCTTTATCTATGCCATTATTGATTCCAAAACAAATATTCCCATCTTTTTAGGGGTAGTATCAGATATGAATGAGATCAAAGAATAATATAGTAGGCCGCAGACGGTTTCTCTGTTTAAAAACAACCAGACCTAAGACACTGATTTTACGTGGCTTAGGTCTGTTCTTTTGTAAATTTATATACCTTTTGAAGTGAAGACTGCAAGAAAAGTTATCATTTTACCCAATATCCTTGACATTCACCATAATCGGCGATGTTCCGAAGATCAGCGCGGCATCTTTTCCGCTTACCGATATTTTGCTGTCAGGTACATAGCTTCCACTGGTTAATACGAGATGACAATTTAGTGCGACACCCCTATTTTGTATGAACAATGAGCTTACTTAATTAGTTGATTTTAAACCTTGATATAGCCTGCATAAGAACACTAACATTTCCTTTTGCCTGCTGCGTCTCATTCACCGTTCGTTTCGATTCATCTACTGAGCTACTGGCCTTATCTGCAATATTCGTAGTCCCCTGAGCACCCTCATTTGTAGCAGAAGCCACTTCATTTACAGTAGCTGTAATATTTTCAATTGATGCTAATAATTCCTCCGTTGTCGAGCTAAGTTCCGTCACTAATTCATCAACCTTTTTCGCATCATTACTATAGTCCTCTGTTGCTATTAACATTTTTCCATAATCACCACGTACATTTTTCGATACGAATTCCAAAATTGCACTTGCACTATCAGACAAATTATGCACCGCACTCAAAACTGTATTATTGATCACCTGAATTTGATTTACTGTTCGCGTGGAGTCTTCTGCCAGCTTGCCTATTTCTCCTGCAACTACTGAAAACCCTTTCCCGGCATCGCCTGCTCTTGCTGCCTCAATGGATGCATTCAAGGATAAGAGATTCGTCTGACCTGTAATGTCAAGAATTGCCTTAGCCAATTCATTTATTTTTTCTACTTCCTTTGAATCCTCGATTGCCTTTCTCAAATTTCCCTCGACCTTAACAAATATAGAATCGGCTTCTTGCTGTGAATGAACAAAATCTTTACGAAGGCTAGAGGCACGGCTATTGATTTCATTTACCGTATTGGCTCCATCCTGTGCCCTTTTTGCTATGTTTTGTACTGCACAATTAATCTCTTCAACGGTAGCATTGACCTCTTCTGTTGATGCGGCTGTTTCTTCCATTCCTGCAGAGAGCTCTTGCGTGGTAGCCGAAATATCTTCAATATACCCATTTAGCCTTCCAATATTCGCATTCACTTGATCAACAGAAGTATCTACTGAATTTGCACAATTGTGTACCTCTTGGAAGGACTCTCGAATCCTGGCAATAAAACTATTAAGAGCATTCGCCATTTCTCCAATCTCATCATGACTCTTAACAATGATTTGACAGGTCAAATCATTATTCTTTTCTGCCTCTATCAAACTATCTTTGAGTATTTTTATTGGTTTAATTATCATTCTACTTAATAGTAAGCTTAGTACAATAGCCAAAATCACAAACCCAACAAGCAAAATTATCATTAATTGCTGTGCATCTTCGGCTGATTTGACAGACTTTTCAAGGATCTGAGTGATTTGATTTTGACGAAATGCTTGGTACTCCTTTAACTTATCACTGAGTGCGGCGGCGGCTGGTACCATTTTATTATTCATTATTGTTAGTACTTCATCATCCTTGCCGGCAGCTTTTGCAGGAATCATTTCCCCAACAGCGATCTTCTCATACGCACCATCAAGATCAAAGGCTTCTTTACTTAGCCTTTTTCCCTCTTCACTAACTGCTGTTGCAATAAGCTCCTGGAACAACGCTTCATTTTCTTTATCTAATCCGTTAAAATCATCAACAAATGAAGTATCTCCTGTGATTACATACCCACGTAATGCAGCTACTTCCTTTATCGCGTTTTCAGTTACCTGATTTGTTTTTTGATAGAGTGGCAAATACTCCTTATAAATGCTACCTGCATCATTAGCCATAGCATTAATTTGCATAATTGATACTAAGGTAACAAATACAGCGATTACCGTTACCCCCATAAATCCACCTAACACCTTTAATAATAAACTTCCTTTGTTTTTCATTTTTCTCCTCCTATTATATACCTTTGGTTTCCATATGCTTGCAAGCTCCGGATTAATTAAGTACCAGCATTCCTCTTCAACCCCCCGATTATCAGCAACATTTCTCTCCTACCAATGATGCCGATGTCATGAAGAATTCCCGTCGCCCTTATCCTCTCCACCTCCTCGTCGTTCCTATTGTTTTATACTCCTGCACTCCTATAATCTGCGTTGAGTGCGAATATTTCTATAAATTCTTTCCATGATGTTTTCTTCATAACAATACGTTTTACCTCATTATATTTTCTGAAAAAAATCCAACTATGATATCTTTATATAGCTCCCACCATTTTTCCAATGTCTGAGTTCTAATTGCTTGTCCCGAAATAAGCATTTCATTAATAATTCCATCCATCAGTTTCTTTATCCCTTCATACAGTAATCTATTTTCGGCTTCTGCTCTATCAAAACAGCCGGACAAATAAGGTTCCCATATCTGATATTCTTCCCCATCATACTTTTCGTTGATTTCTCTGATTTCATTTGCCAATTCCATAACCGGAAACAACCGATATCTTAACAACAACTTATAAGATGCACTATCGAGGTGAACCAATTCAATTTCCTTTATGAACATCTGTCTCATACCTTCTTTATCTGAAGTACATGGAATCTCAGAAGCCTTTTCTCGAAGCAACTCCAAATGCGTTTTGTGTACACTATGAAGAACATCGAAAAAAAGTTTTTTTTTCGATGGATAGTAGAAGTATATTGTCGAAGCATTTATTCCGACCTCTGTACCTATTTCTCGCAGATTTGTCGCCTCGTATCCTTTCTCAACAAACAAACGAAATGCAATATTCATAATTAAATCTGCCGTTTTTTTATCTGGATTTTTTCCCATATTCATCCTCCACCGAATCATCATAGGCTCAAATAATTTAATCAAACGTTTGTTTGATTAAATATTACAACATTTTTCGACATAATGCAAGAAAATACTACTGTAAAATATAGTTTTCGAGAATATGATTTTCCTCGTGTACATGTCCTTCAAACAGTACATTAGGGTAAATCATATTCTCGATTTTTCTATTTTGCAGCAGCCCGTTCTAACAAGTCTCTAATTTTATGAATCAAGAGCTCTATATCAATTGGTTTTGTTATATAATCATCCATCCCTGCCTTCATGCACTTTTCCTTATCCTCAAGACGAGCATATGCCGTCATGGCAATTATGGGTATGTTATGTCTCTTTTTTTCCCCTCGTATTTTTTCTGTCAAACGATACCCATTCATATACGGCATCTGTATATCCATTAATATCACATCAAACTCTTCGTTATTAAGAATCTCCAACGCTTCCTTAGCAGAATATGCCGCTGTGAAATTAATCTTTTCTTTTTCTATTACATGCTTAATCAATTCCTGATTCATTATATTATCATCTACACTTAAAATCTTTCTCCTGCCATTTTCCATGCCGGCAAACACAAGTTGAGAGGGTGGAACCACTGCAACCTCGTGTTCACTAATTTTTCGGAGTATACATTGAAAAATGAAGGTACTTCCTTTCCCTCTATCTCCTTCATAAAGCAAATTACCTTCCATCGCATCACTGTACTTTTTGCATATTGTAAGTCCAAGCCCCGTTCCACAGTACTTTTTGTCATCCGACTCTTCCTCTTGTGTAAAAGCCTCAAACATATGCCCTTGAAACTCCGTTCCAATACCAACACCTGTATCTTTTATTCGAAATTCTATCTTTACATAATTATTCTGCATTTCAATAACCTTG
>WSSedL1CaDRAFT_10001469_pt1 | contig 13660 bp, 14 predicted proteins | sample WetSurSL1Cattail_FD_9464 | JGI IMG/M metagenome (IMG submission 9464)
CTCAATCATTACATCTGAATTAACCGGCGCTGCGGCAATATCATTCAAATCCTTTTTCTCGGCGTTTATCGCCCGACCGGAAATAACCGTTAAGGCACATCGACGTACACTGATGGATAATGGCCCTTCTCCCAATGAAAAACCATCGGCAAAAACCGGCATCAGTGGCTGAGTATCCATTTCTATCTTTTTGGCATGATAACGCTGGATGCGGGGATCTTCCGTCCCCCCGGCAGCTATCTGGATAGCATTACTTAATAGATCCAGTTTCGTCAGATCGGAAAACACCAATACATCTAGTAAGCCGTCATCAAAGGAACCTTTGGGAACGATTGGATAATGAGGGCCGACATAAGGCAAATTGGCGATCAATACCGCATGAGCATTTGTGGTGATTTGCTGCTGGTTATCCATAACTAGGTGTACCTTTGCTGATGGGGAAGCGATCAGCGTAGTCAGGAAATCGCCGATGCTGGCTAAATTGCCGTGTTGAATCTCATCGGCTGCCGGGAAAAGAGCCGAAAGCAGCCCAATCGAACAGGTTTCCAGGAAAATACGGGAATTACCACAACAAACAACCTCTCCCACATCGATTTTGACAGGTTTGTTCTGATGCAGTAGTCTGGCTGCAGCGGAAATATCCTCAGGAATACCCAAGCTGAGTGCGACGTTATTCCGGGTGCCGGTTGGGACAATCCCTAGGGTAGCCGTTGTATTGACCAGGGCTCCGGCTACACTCTCAACGGTACCGTCGCCGCCACAAACTACAAACATATGAATCCCCCGTTTTAGGGCATCTTGAACAACCAGCGACAGATCACAATCCGGCCCAACCATGTAAACTTCGGGAGAATGCCCCCCGGACTGGAGCTGACTGATGACCTCCATCAGTTGTCCAGGCGACTCTTCCGCCACCCCGGCGGCAGGGTTAAAGATGACCTTTATTTGACGAGGAATTTGATCGGTGCGGCAAGATTCCAAATTCGATGTCCTCTCCCGAAAATTAAAAAAACCAGCAGAACTGCAAATCTGCTAGATTATTATTTACTTTTTTTAGGGGAAATAGACAGAGATCTTTAAAAATCCGGGACAGGGAAGGGATGACTTGATTCGATTGATTTTACATTAGCCTTAAGTGAAGGTATTCCTGCATAATTCTGTAAATGCAATATTCATTCCGTTATTTCACAAAGTATAAATGAAAAACGCAAAATAAAAAGCCCAAAATGCAACCTCCATTTCAAGCCGCTATTACAAAATGCCAACCACAAAATATGATAATAATGTAGAATTCCCCAAGCGCGGCAATAATGTCTGAACCAACTCCCGCCGCTAGGGATGGCGGCGGCGCGGCTTCTTTTTAGGATGAAAAACAGCCGTCGGCATTCAAAACAACCCAAGAAGACACTAACACGGACGTTAGTGTCGGTTAAATCCTTTCCGACCCCGGCAATCGGATGGCCGGGGATATGAAGGAGAGGCCGGGAACCATGGGTGCCCGGCGGCCTTGCCGCTCATTTCATGAGCGGAGGTTCCATTTCTGGCCGCTCAGAAAGGAACCCAGCCGGTGGAAACCGTGGACCATAATACTAGTCATTCATTTTTAGGCATCATGAATGGCCTACCATCGCAATCCATGAAGCAGCAATCATCAAACTAAAGAACCAACTTTTGAACTATTAATATCTCCCTAATTCGGATCTCCAACATACAAAAGGTAGCTCCACAACTAAAAGCTACCTTCAAACTCCAATAGACTTCGGTTACGCACAGACACGAGCTTCTAAAAACCGTCAAAGTCCATTCCCCGCCCTACACCGTCACCTCTTCGTTTCATCCTCCGCATAAAACTCAATAAAGTTCCCGGAAAACGAATCCCGCCATTTATCGATCTCCACCGCCCAACCCGCTCGATTCCATTCCGGATAAGAACTCGGATGATTGCAAACGATTTGCTTAACTACCCCGTTTTCTCTTACCCCATCATAGGCCACGACAAGATGCCCGCCCCGGGGAAATTTATTTTCAAAGCCTTGATTTTCATTCTCAAGATAAGCTTTGGTTTTTAAATATAAACTGCCCTGATGATTCATTGCACGGAGGATGTCTTCCGCACTCTTTCCACCCAAAAAAGCCCTGGTTACGGAAACAATGCACAAACTGCCCCTGTCAATTGCACTTACGACTTCTTCCATAGTCACTTGCCGGTGACATTGGCCTGCAATGCCGAAAAAGCGGCCCATATTTAACAAGCCTTGATGAATCCAGCCCTTTTCACAATGAGCATTGCATTCAAGACCCAAATTAAGTAATTCCCAGTATGATAATTCTTTCCGGTTTCCCCAATGATAATAACCTAAAACCATACGTAAACAAGCAATACCGCAACATTTATTTTGCCACTTTTCAATTTCCTCAGGACCCGAGAACCCGGAATCCTCATGATCCCAGTTTACCATTTGCGAATAAAACGGAACTTTTTTCATGCCCTTTTTTACTCCCTCAAACATTACTCTCTGAAAGTCCAAACAATTCGGCCAAACAATTGACAAAATATTTCGTCAAATCCCAACAGTTTCCTGCGGCTATTTTACTTACGGACAACTTCCCATCACTTCGTTTTTTACTTTGTATCTTTAAATACCAATTTATGGTTTGGGTATAATAAGCCTAAGGAGACAAAAGCGGAGCATATGTCAATCATGATTTTGTTTTCCGGTCATCATCGCCAAAATAATATCCTTGCTTTTCAAATCACCGTATAACCGAATGGATCCGCAAAGACTTTTCTCAAAATTTTAACATAGTCGCCCTTTCCAATCACTGCGAGGGGCTCATAACATTCTTTTGCCAATTTTGAAGCAACTTGACCTGAGCGTTCCATATATCCATTGAAAGACAGATTATCCTCCAGAGAGAGGGCGCTATCCCATTTTAAAAAAATCCGTTCTACGCTGCAAAACACGCGTCCGGAAAAAGTTTTCCATGCAATAATCGTCATGGGTATAAAATCAGGGCTTTTCAATCCATTGCTGTATTCTTTGGGATGGTCGAAAAGAATCTCCAAGGGAAAGTCATAAGCGGTTGCCCCATTGGCGGAAACCAAAAGTTCCCGCATCATGGAGTGGAAACGCCACTTTCGACCTATGGGGAATTCGGCCCCGATTCGCTTCATTTTTTGCAGGACACGATATTCTGTGTTGAAAACACATACGTCCATTTTATTTGACATATTTTCACTAAACACTGGATAACTCATGTTTAAACTAGTGTTACCCGCTTCCGCATATTTCATATGTTCATCTCCAATTTGTTCATTCCCTTGCGAACCGGGTTTCGAAGAAAATCTAAGGCTGGTCCAAAAATCACCATGCAAATAATGGTACCTTCCCGAATGGTGATTTCGGTTTTAAAACTAAAAGACAAAATGAGAACAATTGCTATAAATACCCAATCGCACATCTGACGGAGGTGACCCATCCGTCCGCCGCATTTATCGGTAACTACCTGGCAGAATCCTTCCAAAGGATTTCTAATGAGCCGGGATTCCATAATGATGATAACGCCTAAGGCTATGAGCAGATAAGAAAAAGTGGCGATTACAATTCGAAATGGATAGCTTTTAAAGCGTAAATCGGAAAATAAGCTATAAACAAAATAATTCAAGATATTCCCTCCAAAAAATACGTTAAGTAACTGAAGAAACTGAACCGGCCGAAAGTTTCTCCCCTCCATTATCAACTGACCTGCTATAAGAAATATACTGAACAAAATCGCTAAGGTACCGACCTTCATGCCCAAAACTGCGGAAGCAGTCAGTAGCAAAGCATCCCATGCATCTAAACCGACCCCGGCCTTGATTACCAAACAAAAACCAAAGTAGATGAAAAGAGTTCCCAGTAAAACTGCAATAATTTTTTTAACCATGATCATACCGGTGAATATTTGCGCCACTCTCCCCGAGTCCTTGATTTTCGACTCTTATATAAGTATAATAGCATCAAAAGGCTGTTTTCTATAATTTTATTGGCAAATCTAATAACAATATTGCTCAATAGCAAGAGGCGCAGCGATGGGTAAAAAGAAGCTAACCATTGATGAAAACCTTATGGAGGAAACTCCGCATGGCGACTACACTTTCCCTCTGCACATTGACCATGAAACAATATCCGAATATGAGCAAAATCGCTTTGAATGTCATTGGCATTCGGATTTGGAATTCACCGTCTTTACATCCGGTAAAATGGAATATCAGGTCAATGAGGAGACATACGAAGTAGAGACCGGTTGCGGGATGTTCGTCAATAAAAATTGTCTGCATACGGGATGGCTGTATAAAAACATCGACTGTAAGTATACTGTAATAACGGTAAATCCGGTCTTTATTTTCGGTTATGAAAACAGTATGATTGAAACAAAGTATGTATCCCCCCTAATTGAAGCCCAACAATTTTCTTCATTATATTTGGATTCCCAAGATAAAAATCAGCGACGGATCATTGATTTGCTGCTTGAAATCGATGGGTTATATACAAAAAAGCCTACTTGCTTTGAATTACAAATCAAAAGTAGGCTCTGTGAAGTTTGGATGAATCTTTTTAAGGAATTTCAAACCGCCACCAGCGGGAAAGATGAATATTTTCCCAAAGACATTCCTCGTTTGAAACAAGTCCTGCATTACATTCACCAAAATTACCGGAGTAAATTAACCCTTCAGGAAATGGCTTCATCCTGCAACATCAGTAAAAGTGAATGTTGCCGGTTCTTTAAAAAAGTCATGCGGCAAACACCATTTGAGTATTTGCTGAAATACCGCATCCAGCAAAGTCTTCCGTTACTGATGAAGCAAGAGCTTAATATCACTGAGATTGCGGAATTCACCGGTTTTATCAGCGCAAGCTATTATTCGGAAATTTTTCGCCGATTGATGTATTGTTCCCCCTCCGAATACCGCAAGCAGCATTGTAGCAAATACTGAGCTTTGGGTTGTATAATCAGTATGACATGAAACAAAACCAAGCCATCATGAAAAATACGAAAATATCCGAAATCATGGCCAGCGATTCATTAAAACCCAATGAGCCTTTCACAATATGCTGCAAGCCTGCAATCCCTAAATAAAGGCCCCCGGTAAAAGCCGCTACCACCCGCCAATGAGGCATAAATAGCGATACAATTCCCGTAAGACCGATACATATATTTGAAAATCCCAGTTCCCGAACTATAGCGAAACTCTCATTGCTCTTAATCTGAAATATATATTGCGTCGTGAATAGGGGATTGATGGCCTGTTTGAGTCCGGCAGTGAATAAACGTACGCCAATCGTCCAAAACACGAACCATTTGCCGAGCAACTCCCAGGCCGCAAAATGCTTTGTAAAAAATATCTCTGCCAGAAAAGAGAGCACTGGGAATATCAGCATAAACCCCATAACGGAAAAGAGATATATTTTATCGGCTTTTAATTTCATTTGGTTCTCCCATTATCATTTATTTATTTTTCATCACTTAAATCTATCTTTTGTCCGGCAATCTCCGCCGGGCTAATTGCGCTGTGGTGATACCGTCCACGTTCTGGAGACTTCGAGCGTTTGACTTGGATAGCTTGCGCAGGACAATAATTGATACACGCAAAGCAAAATGAACATTGTACTTTTTGACTCCAGGTGGGTTTTCCGTTTTCCAGCTTAATTTTCTCCGCCAGGCAAACTTTTTCACATATCCCGCATCCGCTACAGCATTCTGAATCCACATATAACTTTTTTTCTTGGCCAAAATAACGGGTTTTTTGAGCTATCCACGTAATGATCGGGAAAAGCGCGTTTTCCTTAAAAAAGGATTTGTGCAGATCTTCCGGGAAGTATTTTTGCTCATGGGTGATCGCATCTTGTAAGGGATTTAGCTCTTGTTGCAAATGGGTTTCATATTGAGTAAGAGATTCCGGTGTTTCCTCTTCAAAGGACGGCAACAACATATAATTACTGGGCATGTCGATAAACAAGGAAGCATCCAGCGATTTACCCTTCTTCCGAAGGATTTTGTCGATATCTCTGAAAACCCGGCAGGGTGACCCTCCCCGGGTGGCCACGGCGAATAGGTAAGAAGTAAAGTTCAAATCAACCCGCTTTAAAAATTTCTCGACTGGAGAGGGCAAGCCAAAGGCGTAGATTGGAAATATGAAGCCTATCATTTCGCCGTTTGTTGCGATTTCTTTATTCTTGAGCGCCCCAATGATTGGAATCAAAGTAGTTCCAGGAATTCTTTTTTCAAGTTCCCTGGCAACATGCAAAGAATTACCCGTACCGGAAAAATAATAAATTTGGATACTCATTTCGACTAACCCTCCATTTCTTTTTTTACTTTCCCAAAACCCGGTCCAGCCAATCCAAAATCCGCTGATTTGATCGAAGCCAGGCCCCGCTCTGGCAATGGGTTTCCGCATACTCCTGCTTGGTAAAAAGCATATATTCTTTTGGACCAGCCTACTGTTTCATCAATAGCAACCCTCCCTTTGTTGATTCAGAAAATCGATAATCTCCCTCCCCGATTCTTTATATTGCAAAAAATGATGCCCTTCAAGGTTCAACGCAATATGATGAATGTTATTGCCTCCCTTTTGCTTCATCCGGTTGCACATTTCCATGCTAGGCCAATACCAGTCCGTCTCAGCCGAAAGCAATAACAGCTGTCCCTGAAAGTTATTCACCTGAATTAATGCCTGACTATTTTTATTCCGTTGAATCGATTCTTCATGACAAGATACGTACACCTTATTTTGAAGGTCTTTGATTATTTTTTGATTATACCTGAACTTGATATAGGGAATATCTTTACCGTCAAAGGTCCAACTGGACTTGGGAAACAAAATGCTTCCCGTGCCATCCGGGATCCCCTGCCAAACATAACAACTCGGCACGCAAGCTATCGCGGCACGGGGATGGATGTATCCGGAAATCAGTAATAAAACCAATTCCCCTCCCTTCGAACTGCCGATTATGAAAACTTGTTCATCCGCTAATTTCAAGCTATTTTTGAAGTACTCGACTGCATGAATGAAATATTCCAACGGAATTCGTTCAAGTCGTTTGGGCAAATCCCCCACCCCAAAATACGCCAATACCAAAACGTTATAATTAGCCTTGAGATACTCCATCAAATTTTTTGAAATTGTAGGGAAGCCTGCTATACTGCCACCGATAACCACCAAAAGAGGTTTGTTTCCGTTTTCATAAAAATCTCCATACAATTCCTTGGTTCGGTATTCTTTCATTTTGAATTCCTCCGGTTATAAAAATATGAGCTTTTACTCGTATTATATGAAAGTACATTTCGGTTGTCAATAATAATGTGAGCAAATACTCATATTATTATTGACAAAAAAAATCCCTCCCGTTACAATAAAAAAGAAAGGAAGCCAATCATGACCGAAAAACAAATACGAAAACCAAAGCAATCCCGCAGCATTCAAATGAAGGAAAAAATATTGGATACAGCCTTTACACTATTTTGTGATAAAGGTTATTACCAAACAACCACCAATGAAATTGCCAAAATAGCCGACGTTTCTATCGGTAGTCTATATTCCTACTTCAAAGACAAAGATACGATCTTCCTGGAAATCCTTAAGCGTCATCATCAGCAATTCGCCACGTTGCATGATGAATTGTTGAACCAACCCGAACTCTATCAAGCCGATAAAAGAGTATGGCTGCGCCATCTCATTGAAAGTCTGATTACACTTCATGAAAATTTTAAAGGGCTCTACAAAGAAATGCACGTTCTATATTATGCCAATCCCAATGTTGCAGCGATTATGGATGAACAAATGGAGGACTCCCGTCAGAGTACCATGCGCTTTTTTCAATTATGGCGTGATGAACTAAAGGTAACTGATTTGGAAGCCGCAGCCGTCATTACATTCGAGTTCATTTCAGCCATCGTAGACCAAATTGTATTTGGAAAGAACACGATTGATAGAGAACGCATTATCCAGACCGGAGTGGAAGCTTTAGCGCGATTTTTAATCGACGACAAATTATGATATGCGAAAATAAAACGAAAAGAGCAACCAGGTCTTATACCAATTTGCATTCAAACATATAACAAATTACGATGCAAATTGGTATAAAATACTAAGTTGCTTCCTGATTTATTATCCAATTGAAAGCAACTTAGTATTACTGTCTTCCCTTAAATTCAAAAACTTTGCCGACGCTTTTAAGCCATTCCAGTTCAGTCTGATAATGGATTAAATGATGCTTAAAAATAATGTCCGCCATTAAGCGCGCTTCCCCGGTCAACTGAGCGAGCGTTAATACTTGATGCTCTTGAATATGATCAATAGCAGTTTCCAAATATTTTTGCTGTGCACTCAAAGCGGTAGTTATTACGCCGATATCCAGAAAGTCGGCAAAATATAAAACGGCGTCCAGCTCAAATTCCGGTCTAAAAGAAGTGTTCAGCATATCATTTAACAACCGAGCAAATTCACCCTTACCGGCCTCAGTTATCGAATACACCGAACGTTCCGGTTTATTTCCTTCCCGTTCCTCATAAACACTGACCAATCCCCTATCCTTCATCTTATCCAAGTGATAATAAATTGTCGGCAGCTTGATTTGGGCGAAATCGGCGGCACTTTCCGCGAGCTGTTGTTTTAACCTATATCCGTGCTGCGGCCCATAACGGATTAAAAATCCTAAAATATAAGTTTGAACTTTCATTAGTTCACCAGCTTCTCCTGTCATATGTATGCGTATATATTCAGCACTGAGTATATCATCTCTTCTAAAATAAAGTCAATGATACCCCTCCTTGACAAAACTCATGATTCATTTTATAATACTCAATATTGACTAATCAATATTGAGTAATAAAGGAGGAGTAATTATGGTCAGACCACGGATTAAAGAAACGGATAATGGGATTCAAGGCAGCTTCGATATTAGGGTTTTTGATAAAATGCGACGTAAGATGAGGGACAGCAACCATTTGGACACCGATCATTTAATCAAATCCGGCATTGATCACGGCCTTGCTCTGGAAATCGGCCCCGGTCCAGGTTATTTAGGATTGGAATGGCTGCATAAAACCAATGATACGACCTTAAAAGCAGTTGAAATCAGTCAAGGAATGATTCATTTGGCGGAACATAATGCGGATGAGTACAATTTGCGCGACAGAGTTACCTATATTCCGGGAGATGCAAAAGATTTACCATTTAAAGATGGAGGTTTCGATGCCGTTTTCAGTAGCGGCTCGCTTCATGAGTGGGCGGAACCCTTGCGGATATTTAATGAGATTTATCGCGTTTTAAAGTCGGGCGGCAAATATTATATCAGCGATCTCCGCAGGGACCTTAATCCAATAATAAAATTCCTAATCGTAAAAAGTACTGAGTCTAGGGAGATTATTCCCAGATTTATTACTTCTCTCCAAGCGGCTTATACCAAAAAGGAACTAGAAATAATTATTGCGGAATCAATGCTTAAGGAAGCTATCATTAAGAATAATCCTGTGGATTTAGAAATAACCGGCCTAAAAAAATAGTAACTTTATTGTAATATCCCACCGAAATACACTTTATTCAGCTGCGGTAATCCTATATTCAACAATACGGGATAATCATTATTACAGTAAATATATTTTAAATTATTTTTTAGTAGCTAAAATATATTGACAATATTTTTTAGTTGCTATAAAATATGTCTGGGTGATAGAAATGAAAAACATGGCTATCCTGGAAAAAATAATTCGGCTCATCAATAAAATCAATCAAAATAATAAAGGCTCCAGTGACTATGGGACCGGGCATATGCTCTACCATTCAGAAATTCACACGATCGAGGCCATCAGCAATCATGAAGATGTAAATGCCAGTGAACTGGCAAACATCATGGGGATTACCAACGGGGCCGTCACGCAGGTAACCACTAAGCTGAGCAAGAAAGGGCTTATTGAGCAATACCGGATGAAAGACAATAAAAAAGAAGTATATTACCGCTTAACGGCCCAGGGAAAAGTCGCCAACACCGGGCATAACAAATACCACCAAGCAATCTATCAAAACATGGCGCAGTATTTCGATGAACTCGGTCCGGATCATATTCAAGTTATCAATACCTTTCTCGATAAATTAATCGACAATTGGCCCCATGATTGATGGGGCTTTCAATAGATATTATATTTTAGTAGCTAAAAAATATTAAGGAGCGTTTCAAGATGTCACCAAAAGTAGTATTGATTACTGGGTGTTCCAGCGGCATTGGTAAAGATTTAGCCGCGCGATTAAGTCAAAATGAGTATACGGTAGTTGCTACGGCAAGAAACTTGGCAACTGTTACAAATCTACCGACAGCTTTAAAACTTTCTTTAGATGTCACCGATAATCAGTCAATATCAACCGCAGTCCATGAAGTCATCGAACGCTTCGGCAGGATTGATGTTCTCATTAACAATGCCGGATACGCCGTTCGAAGTACAGTGGAAGAAGTTCCGGAAACCCAGATCCAACAAATGTTCGATGTGAATGTTTTTGGCGTTATTAGAATGGTCCGCGCAGTTGTACCCTTTATGCGAAAAGCAGGATCAGGCCAAATTATCAATATCAGTTCCATGGCCGGCAAAATGGTTCTTCCGATTAGCGGTCCATATTGCGCCTCAAAATTCGCATTAGAGGCCTTGAGTGATGCGCTGCGTCTGGAACTAGCTGCCTTTGGAATTTCAGTGGTTATTGTTGAACCGGGAAATATTCACAGCCACTTTATGAAAACAGTCCAAACCAACTCTGAAAAGATTATTGCCAATCCCCAGTCGCCCTATAGCGAATTATATAAGAATTATCACTTATTTAACGACAAATCGCGCCTGAAGGAACCCGGTCCGGAAGCGGTATCCACAATCATTCAAAAAACGCTGGAATCTCCCAAGCCCAAAGCGCGCTACCGGGCGGCTGTCCCCCTAATGAACCTTTTTCTGTCCTGTTTGAATGATCGAATCAAGGATCGGATCGTTAAGTCGGCATTTAAAATTAACTCACTCGGTTAGTGGGCTTAAATCCCTGGTAATTTCCTTGATTATAAGAGATTCTGTTTTAATTAACCAACATTTTGTACTAAAAAACAAACATCTGTTTATTAAGAAATTTCCGAGTCTATTTATGAAAGAAGGACAAATATGGTTAAAAACGAGACTCTAAAAAAGTTTTTTGAAAAATACTGGTCTTTATTTGGGTTTGTCCTGGCAATGGCTTCAATCAGCTGGATCATCATTCATCGGGACACCTTTATGCGAAATCACTTTTGGATGCTATGGGCATTCATACCTATGCTAATGTTGCATAACTTTGAAGAATCCTTTTTCCCCGGCAATTTTCTGTCTTGGTTCAATCGAATTTGTTTTCAGAGTAATCAGGATTATTACCCGTCCAAGAAAACGCCTGCAGCCGTTTTCTCAATCATCAACTGCTGGATTCTCACCTTAATCGCTGCATTGATTGCCGAGCATTTTATTTATCTTGCCGTGATTATGGTATTCTTTTTTATCCAAAATGCTTGGATGCATATTTCCTACACTCTGAGTTCTAAGTATTCACCTGGAGCTATCACCAGTTTTGTACTATTAGCGCCATTTGGAGGCTATATACTGTACACCCTGATTGCAACCGGAAAAGTAAATATTGTCACCTTGATAATCGGTTATCTGGTTGGAAGCTTGCTTCATTACAATATGTTTTTCATGATCCGAAAGCTTCAAAAAAAGTAAAAATCCTACAGGATTAACTTTGCTGATAAACGAAGGTTGGTAGTCGACTAACCTTCGTTTATTATCCGATAAAAAGAAAATAACGTTAAGATATCGAAGGCTTAATAACCTTTATCCAAGTGATAATCGTATCCAAAGCCAGCTTAGCATTACCGGCATTGCAATGATTTTCAGCACTCTCTTTTTCAGTAAAAAGTCTGTATGTCAGCGATTTAACATTCGTTAAGCCATCAATAATCGGTTTGTAAAACTCAAGCGGGATAAAATGGTCTTTATTAGCGCTTATTAGGAGAAAGTCTTGAGATATTCTCTCGATAACATCCATATACTGAAATTGGCTAATTTTTCTTAGATATTCATAAGGAGTATGTACGCCCATATTGTGTATGCCATGATGAATTGCCCATTCAATCAACGGGTCTTTTTTCATTAAACTTTTCATCAGCAGATTTAGAATAGCTTCGCCCTTATGTTTTATCAATATCCGGATAATATTTTGAAAACTTTTCGGCGTATCGTATATCACGAGCTCAAAAAAATTGGGCACCAGGCTCCAGGCGACAACCCGTTTAATCCGCGCTTCAAAGGCTGCAGCCCTTGGCGCTAACATGGCTCCCAGAGATAGTCCGATTATCGTTACATCCTTCAAATTATAGAAATCCAATATTGCTTTCACCGGTTTTTCCCACTCCGGAATAAATGTCAGACCTTCTTTTCGCAAAGCCCCTCCTTGACCCGGCCCTTCAAAAAGATATACCGCAAAACCATTTTCACGAAGATACAGCATCATCGGTAAAAATTCTTCCATATAGGAATCATATCCACCATGCAGCAGAATGGTATCAAGATATTTTTCTGGTTCCGGTTTAGTAAATAATACCGGAAGATGCGCTGTTCCAAAGGGTATCGAATCTTTCTTAATGATTCCTGATTGAAAGAGAGTGCTGTGATACTTATAAAATAAATTGACAGCTTTGTCATAGGTCTCAATCTTAGCAGGATGTCCGTCATACATAAAGAATTCCGCCATACGATAGTAGGCGATAGCTTGTTCCATCCGGTTTTCCCGCAAGGCTTTCTCAGCAATTTGTAACAGCTCTTTCTCCCAGGTGGCAGCATTGGTAATTTTTGCGGCAACCGCTGTAAGCTCCTCTAAATCGCCATTGCTCCAGGAATAAGTCCGGTTTAATTGATAGTTAAAGTTCGGATTGGGATGGAGTTTAAAAGTTCCTTTTTTAAAATTGACCTTGCTTTCCAATACCTTTTTACAATTTGCCATGATTTTTGCTCCTTTTATTTTTCAGTTTAGTTACTATACCATATAGCATATTAATTCACTTAAAATTTATAGAATCTAAATAACAGCCATCAGTTTAGTTGCTATACTATAGTTCAAAAAAATTAATTCTTCTTCCCCAAATCTATAAATTTATCAACTTGTTTCTCGAGCTGAAACAGCATATTTTCAAAGGTTTGCAGCCATTCGTCGGAATAACTGCCCATCAATCGAATGATTTCCCCATCCATTGTCTGATGTAACTCTTTATGAGTCCGATATGCGATTAACCCTTTATCGGTAAGAGAAAGAAGAATTTCTTTATTATAGGCTTCATTGCGGACTTTTTGGACATAACCTCTCTGATGAAGCTTGAAAATAACTTGAGATACCGCTCCTTTGGTTATACCAAAATTTTGACTGATTGCAGTAACTGTATCATATTGATCCCCAACGGCATCAATTGTATGAATTTCCGATGGATAAAGCAGTTCGCCGGTGCCAAAATCAATCGTAACTTTCTCAAGTTCATTTAATTTATAACTGATTTTGATAAACTCGTTCATTAAGCAGTGAACCATTTCATCTTTCATATATTCAGTATAGCAACTAAACTGAAGT
>WSSedL1CaDRAFT_10001470_pt1 | contig 13659 bp, 6 predicted proteins | sample WetSurSL1Cattail_FD_9464 | JGI IMG/M metagenome (IMG submission 9464)
GACTTCAACCGAAATATACGATTATCTAAAACTGCTGTTTGCCCGTATTGGTGTCACCTATTCACCTGTTTCGGGTGAAATTGTAAAAAAGGATTCTGTTACTGATGTCGTAAATTATATCCTTGAGTTTGAAGATGACACTTCTGTTGTTATTCTGAGCCCTATCTTTTATAAAGATGCAAAAAAAATACCTGAATACCTTGAACTTTTAAAAAACCAAGGGGCTACACGTGTTGAAATTGACGGTAAAGTTGTTCGTATTGAAGATATTTTAAATGACCCAAAATTACTTCACAACGAAGTAGTCATAAATAATGTTATAGACCGTGTAAAAGTGAGTCGCGATGAGGATACAATCAGTCGCATTTCCGATTCAGTTGAAACCGCGTTTACCGAGGGCCATGGAAACTGTATAATCAAAAACCTTGACGATGAAAAGGCTCCTCACAAACATTTTTCCAATAAATTTGAAAGAGACGGAATTGAGTTTGAAGAACCAAACGAACACATGTTTAGCTTTAACAGTCCTTACGGAGCATGTAAAAGATGCGAAGGATATGGCCGGGTTATAGGAATAGACGAAGATTTGGTAATTCCGGACCAGGCTTTATCGGTATTTGGAGAAGGTGTTGCCTGCTGGAAGGGCGAAAGCATGGTTTATTACCGCGATCAATTCATAAAACAATCGGCTAAATATAATTTTCCCATACACAAACCATACAGCGAACTTACGGAAGAACAGAGAGACTTGTTGTGGAAGGGAAGTAAAAACCTCGAAGGTATAAACTCGTTTTTTGAATATCTGGAAGAAAAAAAATATAAAATTCAAAACCGGGTAATGATTGCCCGTTACAGTGGAAAAACCACCTGTCCGGATTGCAAAGGTTCCCGTTTAAGAGCCGATGCTTCTTATGTTAAAGTAGGAGGAAAAAACATTCAGGACTTAGTGCTACTGCCGGTAGATGAGCTTTATTCTTTTTTTAAAGCCATAAAACTTAGCACACACCAACAAAATGTAGCTCAGCGTATTCTGGTTGAAATAATTAACCGTTTAAGTTTCCTGGTAAACGTAGGGTTGGGTTATCTTACCTTAAACCGGCTGTCGTCTACTTTATCCGGGGGCGAATCGCAAAGAATTAACCTGGCTACTTCAATTGGCAGCAGCTTAGTGGGTTCTCTTTATATACTCGATGAGCCCAGTATAGGATTGCATTCACGCGACACCCATCTGCTTATCGATGTATTAAAATCGCTGCAAAAATTAGGGAATACGGTAGTAGTAGTAGAACATGACGAAGATATCATGCGAGCTGCAGATGAGATAATAGATATTGGGCCATTAGCCGGCCGACTGGGAGGAGAAGTTGTTTTTGCAGGAACCAGTGAGCAACTGATGGATTCCGAAACCAGCCTTACCGCGAAATACCTTACCGGTAAAGAAAAAATTGCAATTCCCGGAATCAGACGTAAATGGAACAATTTCATTGAGTTGAAAGGAGCTAAAGAAAACAACCTGAAACGGATTAACGTAAAATTTCCCTTAAATGTAATCTGCGCGGTTACAGGCGTCAGTGGTTCCGGAAAATCGACCTTAGTTCGAAACTTGTTGTATAATTCCATAAACAGGTATTTCAATGGTTATACCGAAAGAAACGGTTCTTTCGAGATGTTAGGTGGCGATTTATCGGCTCTTAAAGGTGTTGAGATGGTAGATCAAAATCCTATTGGGAAATCTACCCGCTCAAATCCGGTAACTTATATAAAAGCTTACGACGAAATACGCAAATTATTTTCGGAACAACCCATGGCTTCTCAGAATAACCTCAAACCAGCCCATTTTTCCTTTAATGTGGAAGGCGGAAGGTGCGAAGAATGTCAGGGCGACGGAATGATTACTGTTGAGATGCAGTTTATGGCCGATGTCAAATTAGTTTGCGAAAGCTGCAAAGGCAAGCGCTTTAAAGATGAAGTACTGGAGGTAAAATACAGAGGAAAAAACATTGCCGACATATTAGATTTAACCGTTGATGAAGCTATCGAGTTCTTTAACGAAAAAAATGCAACCATAGAGCGGAAAATAGCCCAAAAACTAAAACCATTGCAGGATGTAGGTCTCGGATATATCAAACTGGGACAATCATCGAGTACATTATCCGGAGGTGAAAGTCAAAGAGTAAAACTGGCTTCATTTCTGTCGACTGACAAATCCGGAGAACCCATACTTTTTATTTTTGATGAACCTACTACCGGATTGCATTTCCATGATATCAAAAAACTAATGGATGCATTCAATGCCCTGATAGAAAACGGGCACAGCATCATAGTAATTGAACATAATCTGGATGTTATTAAATGTGCCGATTGGGTAATCGATTTGGGTCCCGAAGGTGGAAAAGCCGGAGGAAATCTGGTATTCGAAGGAACTCCCAATGAATTGATTCATTGTAAAGAATCCTACACAGGAAAATATTTAAAAGAAAAGTTATAAGCATAAAAAAACCCGGTTTTTACCGGGTTTTTAATTTTTATAAGCTGTGATTATTGTTTAAATCCAAACATTATAGATACACAACCACTGTTAACATCAGCCTCCGATTTCTTCTGAGAAGCCGGAACCTTAACGATAACTTTTAGCTGTTGACTGGCTTCAAGTTTAAAATCCCAGATTTTAACCATGTTATGTTGAGTATTATCAAACAAAACAGTTCTGTTAGCATCTACAATTTTAAATTCTATATTTCCAAGATTTTCAGAGCCGCATACAGCTATGCGATATTGTTGTCCTGTATAACAGGTTTTGTAGAGTTCAGCTTCTTCACCTTCCGTTAAAATGGCAGCTTGAAAATTACCATCATGTATATAAGGGAATAATTCAATTTTGCCGACTTTTTTAGCAAACCCTTTACATTGGGCAGAAATATTGATTGAAATAAAAGTAGCAAGAATTGCTAAAATAACAACTGGTATGAATTTTTTCATAATGACGAAAGTTTAGAGCGTAAAACTGGTTCTGATATTTTTAACAGATTCCCTTAATTCGTTAAATATTGGTTGTGAAATATTCGAAGTAGAGGAAGATTTTAAGGTAGTTACATTAGTTTTTTCATCTACTACAGGTTCAATTTTAGTAGTACTAATTTTAATTTTGTCATATACACCTTTCAATTTTTCAATTTGAGGTGTAATTTCTTTAATATCAGAATTATCTTTGTTGTTCGCTATTAACTTAACAACCATATCAAGTGAAAGTTTCTGATCTACAATACGATCAACAATTTTATTATTTTTAATATCTTTGTCTCCAACAAGTTGCGTAGCAAGATACAAACCTTCAACCCATCCTCCTATTAAAGAAATGGTTGCTAATGGCTGTCTGTCATTTTCTGCAAGAAAAGCAGTAGACGACATAAAGGTTTCTGAAATAATATCCAGAATAACATCTCTGTTATTAATATTTTCTTCCAACCTGTCCATGGTTTCTTTATTAATGGCGTCTATAATACCCAACCCATCAGCCATTTTTTTAGAAACTTCCATATATTTCATGGTTGTTTGAGCTTGATCAAAAAGACTGGCATAACTCAAATCAGTGATATAGATACCCAAATTTATAGCCATTGCTTTATTGGTAGTATATTTACTAACATTACTCAATGGATTTAATAAAGGTTCACTGTATGTAGCTCCGGCAGTTTTTATTATCAACGCTGATTCCAACGGAGATGGCAAAGAATAAAATATTTGTTTGGCATGACTGATATCCTCAAAAATATTTTGTTCTAAACCCGAAGTATCAACTGCAACTTCATTGGATCCACTTTTATTACCGCCCGTACATCCACTATTGAAGAAGGCTATAGCTACTATTACGGACAATGCCGCGTGTGCTCTTAATTTAAATAACATAATGTTCTCTTATTTAATTTTATCGAACTGATTAATATTAAGATGTAGTAAAGTTAACATATTTTTTTTAAAATCAAAATTTGAATATACTTCAAATACCAATCATATCAAAAACCAAACGTAATAAAAAGATTGAATAATTAAAAATACTTTGTTTATTTAGTTTTTATTTTATAGAATCAATTTAAAATTTTTTGGATTTATCAAAATATAAATCGACAAATTCCTGTTTGGGAGTCGAAGTCCATCCTATCAGATATTTTGTATATTCAGAAATTTCAAGCTCTCTGATATTTTTGCCATACGGTTCCCGCATTATTTCGTCGGGGAACATACTTTCGAGTTCGCTGGTTTTTTTATCATTTCGTCTTAAAAGAGATGGGTAGATATCTGCAGCACCATATAAATGCAGTACATTATGAGCAATTTCCGAAGGATATTTGTAGCTGACAATAGCAAACTCAACATCATCATTAGACATGGTATTTATGGGCAACGAAATGTCTGTACGATAATAATTATTCACAAAAAATAACAAAGCTACACTTTCCACCTGATATTCATCACGCAAATAGGCAATCAGTCGCTCTTTGTTCCTGGGCGATTTTACCTCAGCTATTCCGTCTTTTTGCGTTACATTAAAAGTACCACCAGCTTTTCGGGCAATCTGATCGGCCCATTCATTCAGGCATTGTATGCCCTTCTTTAAATTGGGAGTGGTTGCTGATTTTTCAACAGTTCCATTGGGTAAATTACGGTTAATAGTCGAAAAATCTTTGCCGATATAGTAATCTGTTTTTATGTTTAAAGGAATGTTATTTTTTTGCGCCTGTTCCATGAGCCATTTACGAGCCAGCGCTACAGAATCAATCGTTGTACGGATGTCAAAATCAGTCCATGGCGAAGTTTCTTTTGTGTCTACAAAAATGAAATAAATAAGTATATCGTTTTTCAATATTTTACAGACATTCTTCTGCGACGCTTCTCTATAATCTACTTTTTGAAAAGTAAAACTACCGGATACTATTATAACTACAGCAATCACAAAAATCTTAAAACAAAACTTCATATATGCTACATCTTTATTTACAAATATAAGAAAATGTTCGAAGTTTCTATGCTTGGAAAAAGAAAGGTTCAGGGCAAACGCATTTAAAATTTAGGCGTTCTTCCCTGTAAAATTTGTTCAAGGTAGGCTGCAACCCAAAGGTATATTTACCTTACTAATTTCTTAATAAAATGTCCTATTTACTCATCATCTAAATTTTTTATAAGTGTGGTATTTGTCTCAAAATTAAATAAAGTCAATTGCCTGATTTTATAAAACAACTGCCAATAAATTTGCAAAGTATTAATATATTCTTTTAACGCATTTTCCTTCCTACTTTGAAAATTACTTAAAGTATTTACATCTATTTGGCCTAATAAAAATCTTTTCTTATTAAGTTCATAAACTTGAACTGCAACATCTGCAGATTCTTTTGAAACAAAAATAATTTCTTTTTGGTAATTAAATTCGGTAATAATTTCAAAGGCATCCTGTTCAAAATCTTTTTCGGTTTGTTCCAAATTATTTATCTGCAATTTATATTTTGACTTAGCTAATCGATAGGTATTTCTTTTTTGACCCCAATCAACAATGGGTATTTGTATAGAAATATCAATCTTTTGCTGATTTAATAAATTCTGATAAGCTTTTTGAAGCTCACTACTTCTTTGATTATACCCAAAACTTAAATCTAGATTGGAGCTTATTTTACTTTCAGCTTTGGTCTTTTCCATATCTCGTTCGGATTCCAGTAATTGTTGTTTATAACTTAAATAAAACGGATTATTTTTTTTAGCAATGGTAATTGCCTCTAATTCCTTTATTAGCGATAATGGTAAACTATCAGGGATAATAGTTTTTAATCTTATATCAGGATTTATTTTTAAATAACTTCCTAATTTTTTTAAAGCGTTTTTATATTCTTGTTGAGATTTTCTTAAATCATTTTCCGCATTTAGTTTATCTAATTTTAGGGTTAAAAGGTCAGCCTGATTAATAGCAAGTATCTCAATCCTTTTTTGTCCAATTTGATATAAAGTATCTGCATTGCTAAGTTTATTCTCCGCAATTTTAAGATTTTGATCCGCTATTAATAAACCAAAATATAATCCGGTAGTCTCATAAGCAGTTTTTTCGGATGATTGAATGTATTCTAATTTGGCTAATTCAAATTTAACAGGTTCTATTCTTTTTTCCCATTTATATGAGTTGAATGCAAATAAAGGTTGAGATAAACCTATCTTAAACGGTGTAGAAGAATATAACAGACTATTCCCACTGGTATAATTTTCGAGTCTGTTTAAATCTGTTTGCAAATATATTTTTCCTCCTGTTGGTTCAATAATTTGTTGTAAATTAAGTGTTGCCGAATTATTCAGATACCGTTCCTCATAATATTCATAAGACTTATTTGTAGAATTCCATTGACGTGCAATGGCCTGATTGTAAGTAAATGGAGATAACGACAATTTGAGTATTGGCAGCAACCCTAATTTATAATCACGAAAAGAATAATAATCAGTTTCATAAGTATATTTATTTTTGAAAGCAGTAAGAGAACTATCTTGCGCGATTGAAACTGCCTGTTTCAAAGAAATTACCATTACAGTATCCTGACAAAATATGTGTAATGTATTAAACATTAATAGAAGACTTAACAATTGTTTAATCATATTTTAATTAAATTAATAATAAACAGAATGACCCAGTAATAAATAAATCAGAAATCAGTTTTCCTGATTTTTATAGATAAACCAATAAACAACAGGTATAAAAAACAGACTTACCAAAGTACCAACAAATAAGCCCCCCATAATCGTTAATGAAAAAGGTTGCTGTATTTCTGCACCCAAACCTCCGGAAAACATACCTGGCAAAAGAGTTAACATAGCCGTTAAACTGGTCATTAAAATAGGACGAAGCCTTCGTTTTCCTCCCTCTTTAATTGCTTCTAAAAGAGGTAGCTTTTCTTCCTTTCGAATTCTGTTTATTGTGTCAATCTTAAGTATTGAATCATTAATAACAATACCACACATTACAACTATTCCGGTAACAGACACAATATTAACTGATTGCCCAAATATAAATAGAATAAAAACCATACCGGCTATATCTATTGGAATTTCCAATAAAACGATAAGAGGCTGTATTAAAGACTCAAATTGTGCGGCAAGAATTAAATATAACAAAGCAAAGGATACCAACAAGACAACCCATAACTCCTTAAATATTTTTTGAAGCGAATAAATACTACCTGAAAATGTACACTCTAAACTTTTATTTTTTGAATGTAAAAAGTTGGATATTTTTTGTTCCAGATTGTTTAGTCCGTTTCTTTTTATGCCTTGATATGCAACGGGCAAATATTCTCCATTTTTCCCTCCATAAATAGCTTTAAAGTTTGTTTTATAGGAAACTGTTAACAAATCTCTTAGTGGTATTTCTATGTTTTCCGAGTTTTCAATAGTCCCGTATTGTAACAAGCTATATACATTTTGAATGTTACCTGCAAATTTTAACGGGATAACCTCACCCGAAGTCTTTATTGTTCCTGCCTGATAATCGTTAAGTAACGATTTGCATCTTGTTACCAAATCTGAAACCTGAATTTTATAGATCATAAGTTTTTCAGGGGCATAATTTAGCGTAATTACTGTATTAGTTTTTAATTTACTAACTGTTTTTAAATCCAATAAACTATCAAATTCTGTTATAAATTCAGAAGTCTTCTCAAATTCAGCTAATTCTTTCCCTTTAAGCTCTATAATAAAAGGCTCATTTTTGTCAGAAAAAGTTTTTTCAAATATATTTTCCGGAGAAGAATACGAAAATTCGGCTTTCGGAAATTTAAGCTGTAATGTTTTATTAATTTTATTCTTTGCTGAATCTAATGATTTAAAACTATTAGTTTGCATATAAACAAATACTTCACCCTGTGATACATCTTTATTATTATCCGTTAAATAATCCTGGGTACCTAACCATGAATCATAATTAATAAGTTTAATCCCCAAATTATTAAAAACAGAATCGGTTCGGATTCTATTTTCATTTAAATCCAGTGGCTCATTCCAATCTATCCTGACCATTAATTCATTTTGATGTACCTTTGGAAATCTTTCCTTTGGAATATAAAATAAAAGTATAATACTTAGTCCCATTAAAACTAAAAATCCAATTGTATAAAAAAGCGGGTGTTTAAAAACAAGCCCAACTCCATGTTCGTATATTTTTTCCAGTGGGAAACCTTTACGAAAATTGACGATTGAGTCAGGTAATTTGACACTTACAGATTTCCCATCCTTTTTAAAAAAAATATAATAAATTACAGGGATAAGTGTAATTGCGGTAACTAACGAAACACACAAACCAATTGTTACCGAAATTGCCTGATCAAAAAACAAAGCACCTGTTATACCGCTTATAAATATTAATGGTATGTATACAGCGCAATTAGTAAGCATAGAACTTAACAATGGAACAATAATCTCGTTTGTACCATTAATACTTGCATTCTCAGGAGATAATCCACGTTCTCTGTGCTGTGTAATATTATCTATCACTATAATTGAATTATCAATCATCATACCCACACCAAGAACAAGACCTGATAGGGAAATAATATTAACAGATATTCCAAAAATCTGTAAAAAAATAAATGAAAGAATCAACGAAATTGGGATAATAACACCGATTATCAGAGGTAACCTCCAATTGGCAATAAATATAAAAACTACAACAATAGCAAGTAAAGCTCCCCAAAATAAATCCTGTTTAAGGTTTCCAATAGAATAATCTAAAAGTGCGGTTTGGTCCTGAGTTACTTTAACGGATAACTGAGGGTATTCTCTTTGTATTTTTTTTACCTGATAATCAACGGACTTTTTCAAATCATCCATTTTGATATCAGGTTGTTTAATTATAGCTAGAGAGATTCCCTTTTTTCCTCCCGAGGTAAAAATCCCCTCTTGTTTTTGTTCCTTAATTTCAATCTTTGCTAAATCTTTAAGTTTAAACAGCCGATTTCCAGTGTTTACTATTATATTCCCTAAATCGTCGGCATTATTTAACTGGTTTGAAAAACGAATACTGTACCGATAATAACCGTCGCGAACCGTAACATTGCCTAATTTATAATTATTAGAAGTTAATAAATCTTCAATATTTTTATTATTTAAGCCTAAAGCTTTCATTGAAGCTTCGTCCGGAGTTATTTCAATTTCGGGATAAGTAAGACCACTTATATCAACCATGGCAATTTCAGGTAACTGCTCTATACGTTTACTTATAACATTGGAAACAAACCGGCTTAATTCAATAAAATCGGTATTATTCTTATTATTTCCACTACTGTCATTTAATGTTATGTCAAGATAAAAAACAGGGATATCTGAAGCACTTGCTTTAATAACCCTTGGACGTTCCATATCTTTAGGTAAACGGCCGGCAGCCTGATCTAATTTTTCATTAACTTCGATATATGCATAATCAATTTTAGTACCATAATTAAACTGTAAACTGATAACAGAACTACCATCCTCTGTTTTTGTTTTTATATCGTCCAGATGGTTACATTGCATTAATTGCCGACGTAACGGGGTTGTGATTAAATCTTCTGTTTCTCTTGCAGAATATCCAGGATAGGAAATATGAATGGTTATTTCAGGAATATCTATGTTCGGTAATAACGAAACAGGAATACGTAAATAAGAAACTATCCCAACAATTAAAAATGCAATGAAAACCATTATCACTGCAATGGGTCTTTTAATTAAATAACGAACCATTTAAATTATTTATTTGAAAGTAAATGTTTGGGCTCAATAATTTTCACAGGAGCCTCATGGCCTAAATGTAAATTACCGGATACTATTATTGTATCCCCTTCATTTATACCCTCATCAATTGTACAAAAATTGCTGTTTTCCAAACCTATTTTTACATAATTCCACATTGCTTTTCCACAACTATATGTAAAAACAACCTTCTTTTCTGACCTAAGGGTAATGGCATTTTTTGGAACAATAATTTTACCGGGGATTTCGTTTTTAACCCAAACTTTTATATTCATACCCTCTAATAATCTGGGATTAAATTCTTTTATAATAGCTTTAATGCTAACCAATCCGTTTTTATCAACCAACGGATTAATTTCAGAAATAATGCCTTTCACTTTATGTTCATTGTCAAAATACGGACTAACCTCAACCTCCTGACCATTTTTTACTGAAGCAAGTTCAGATTCCAGAACAGCAAAACCGGCTTCTAATTTTGTTCCCAGAATGGAGCATAAAGGATCCGTACTTTTGCAATAGTTCAACTCTTTAGCAGAAAGATTGGCTACTACCCCGGAAATAGGAGACTTAACCACGCTTTGGTTATAATTATATAAAGCCAATTCGTAGTCCGATTCGGCCTGAGCAAAACCACTCCTAATTTTGGCTATTTCTAAAATTTCTTTGGAAATATTTAAAGAGTCGCGTAAATTATATCCCTGACTAATAAGTACGTCAGTTAGTTCAATTTTAGCTTTATTCCAACTTGTCTGAGTTTGATGTAATTTCATCTTAAGCTCATAATTATCAAGCTCAGCTAAAACTGTCCCCGGTGTAACTACCTGCCCATTCTTAACCGAAATTTTGATAATTTTACCGGAACCACTAAACTGAATGTCTACTTTTTCGGAGGCTGAAAGTTTTCCATTACTGGTAATTTCGTTATAAAATATACCACGTTTTGCAATTGCAGTTTCTACTTCTATTGGGGCAATGTCAGCAACATCCGTTGTATCCTTTTCGTTTAAGTTCTCTTCATTTCTTTTATTATTACATGAAAATAACAACAATGCAGAGATAATAGACAATAAGATATTTCTTATCATAATAAATAATTTAGTTAGTTAAACCGGTACAAAATGTTTTATTTAAATGGTCCTTTTTTGCATAAGCTATTTTATTATCAAGGAAAAATAAAGGCAGATAAATATAAATACATATTAATGAAAAAATTAATCCTCCTGATGTTCCCATGGCAAGCGAGTACCAAAATTTTTCTTTGGGTCCGTCGGTTAAAAATGGCACCAAACCTAAAATAGTAGAAAGTATTGTAAGTAATATAGGAATTATTTTAGTGTTAAATGCTTTTAAATAGGATTTGAATAACAACTCTGAGGATGAATTAGATTTGCTTTTATAAAAACTATAAACATTATTGCGCTCATTAACAATATAAATAGCAGCATTAACAGTTAATCCGCTTAATAAAATTATAGCAGCAAAGCCACCCTGCCCGAAATCAATGTCGAAGAAATAAAATGTAAGAAATACACCAATCAATGAAATGGGTATTGTTAAAATTATTGCAAAAGATTGCCATAACGAATTGAATAATATGGCACATAAAAAATAGATTATTACTAAAACAATTAAAATAAGCTTTAATTGGGTATATTTTTCATCTTTTGTTAAAGAACGACGGTTAAGTTCCTGTGCGGTATACCCCAAAGGTAATGAAGAACTAAAATTTTCGAGTGTTTTATCCAGCACTTCGCTTCCTATATCGTATGTTCCAATATAATCATATTCTAATACCAGTTGGTATTGCTGATTTGTTTTATAAATGGTATTGGCTATTCTCTGCTTTTGTACCTGAGCGATATCATTTAATTTAATTTGTCGGGTACTATTTCCTATTACCCCATGTTTAAATTCCCATTGATCAAAATTTTGTACACCCGCAGCCGAAAGTGCAATATTTTCGAATTCACCGTTAATTTTTATTTTACCGGCATTATAGTCATCATTTGTATTTTGTGTTAAAAAACCTGCTACATTGCTTATTCCAATGTTAGAAAAAGAGAGCAATTCAGTATTTACCGAAGCCATGTATTCATTAGAAAAAATACGGCTTCTCATATCTCTGCCCATAATATTTACTTCCTGAATACGTGGATTAACCATTAAAGAATCTCTTAGCCGGTTGGCAATTCGCGACAATTCTTCATAATTATACCCCTGAAGTAAAACTTTATAATTCCCGGTTTGTTCCGTGAGTGAATTATTAAAGCCATCTCCTACCCCAGTAATATTCCAATCCGCATCGGTTATATTTATTGCCTGGTTGGTAATCAGCTCTTTTAACATTTCCGGGAATCCGTTATATTCTGCATCCTTTTTAAATGTTATGGTTAATTCCCCCTCCTGATTGCTCATTATATTTGTTTCAAAACGATCAATCTCTTTAAATTTATTTAAATAATTTTCGAGACGGATAAACACTTCGTTCATTTGCTCCAAAGTTGCCCCCTCAGGCATTTGGGCATTAACATCAAGACGGGTTTGTTCCGGTTCGGCAAAATAATTCCCCGAATTAGTTTTTTCCATAAACAAACGTAACGCACCTCCCAAAACCAAATTTATCTTAGAACGAAGATGTTCGTTATAAAAATCACTACCTAAGGTTTTATTATAAATTGATTGTTCCCAATTCTCCTGTAATGGTTTTGAACGGGATGTACCTATTCTATTTTCTAATTTAAAGGGCAGCATAAAAACAGGTAAACCAAAGCCTATAATAGCAATAGCAAAAGCCCACCTTTTATATTGAGAGAGCCACATTAAAAAGGAAAAATATTTACCCGTAAATAATATTACTTTTTTCTTCCTTTTTATCTTTTTATGATTGCCTTTATATGTATTTAAAGAAATTTTTTCCATCAATGCAGGTATAAAAAATAAAGCTATTACAAGAGACACCACAAGGTTTATAATAATAACAGCTGCAAAATCTACCAGTTGTAATCTTGTACGTTCGTCGAGAAAAAATACAATGGTCAATGCCGCAATTGTGGTTAATGTGGATGCCAGTAAGGCTGTAAATACTTTACGGTTATTTTTATGCATTAAATGATCGGTCATTACAATACTGTTATCAATTAAGAATCCGAGTGAAACCGTAAAACCGGCAAAAGAAAACAGGTGCAGTTCTATACCTGTAAAATAATAAAAGAAAAAAGAGATACTTATATTAGCCAAAAGACTAAGTACCATAACCGCTAAATATTTAAAATTGCGGCTTACCAAAAGAACAAAAATAAACAGTACCATTAACGTGGCCACCATGCGCCAAATATTCTTTGTTATTTCAGAAGAAATATTTTTGGTAGGATCGCTATTTACATTTAATGAAACGGGGAAACCAGGTAAAGCAGATATTTCCGCTGCTGCCTTTTTTATTTTTTGGGCAAGTTTTATCTGGTTTTGACCGTCTTGTGGAAACAATGCCATGTAAATTGTATTTTTACCATTCACCCTGAAATAACTTGAAGGCATCTGTGGTTGTTTTGTAATATCAGCAATTTGCCCCAACAGTATTACTCTCCCGTTGAAATACCCTACCGGCAAATTTTCCAATGCAACATTAGCAGCACATTCGCTTTGTAATATTATATTTTGATTTATCCCGGTTGTGGCAATCTTACTCTGTGCTATGGGATATTCTTTCTGATAATTGCTTATTGCAGTTGTAATATCATTTGATTTTATTCCCACATTCTGCATTTTTTCTGGGTAATAGGTAATAAGCCATTCGTTGGGTGTTGTTCCGTAAATTTTTATTTTTCCAACACCCTTAACCTGAGCCAATTTCTCTTTTATATCATTTTCGGCAATTTCATTAATTTTCTGAGCCGGCAAATCAGAAGAAAC
>WSSedL1CaDRAFT_10001471_pt1 | contig 13656 bp, 11 predicted proteins | sample WetSurSL1Cattail_FD_9464 | JGI IMG/M metagenome (IMG submission 9464)
CCAGCGGGAATAACTACACCCCTGTCGGCGGAGAACTGTCGAAAGGCGACGGTACAACGAAGCGCTGTACCATAAACATGTCAAAGATTTATTTGGACGGCAGGGAGATAACCCTAACCGCCTATAATATCGGCGGCAACAACTACTTCAAGCTCCGCGACGTGATGAAGACCTTCGACATTTCGGTGGGCTGGGACGAGGCCACTTCAACCATCACGCTTGATACTGCATGGGGATATTTGGATTGAGGATTATTTCAGCTAAGGCAATCTGAGTTTACACCTGAATATCAGCGAAAGTGCATCGACTGACATTGACAGCATGGAACTTCAGCGCCCGAGACAGCTCGGGTACCTTTTTGGATATTGGGCTGGGGCAAGGGTAGGAACCAAGGGGACGGTTCTTTTGGTTTGGGGAACCAAGGGGATGGCTCTTTTGGTCTGCAATTTCTACATCGTGGTATAAGTGGGAGATTCATTGTGACAAGTATTCTTGGATTGTCCTATACATGATATCTATTACCTGACTAACCATGAGAACCGTCCCCTCGGTTTCCTGGAACAAACACTGCTGTAGATCCAAACGCATCCATATCAAACTTCAAGACAAAAGCTGCTTACAGCGCGGGTACCTTTTTGGATATTGGGCTGGGGCAATGGTATGATCCCTACGTGTTACCGCTTTACCGGCCTACGCTGCTTATGTCCCAACGAGGATGTGCTTCACCTCTTTCCAGACTTGAGACAAAGTATTAGAACATTAGTTTTACATTTTACAACTCCATGATGACTTTACACGATTACTTACATATAATAACCTCATTGGAGAGTGGTAAAATGGCTACAATACTGATAATCGAAGATGAAAAGGCAATCAACGATTTAATTGCCATGAATTTAAAAATGGTAGGACATCAATGTATACAACTTTGCGATGGAAAAAACTGGAAGCAATCAATAAAAATGCAATTGATTTGGCTATTCTGGATATTATGCTGCCTGGTAAGGACGGATTTAGCTTAATACCGGAGTTCCTGGCTAAAGAAATTCCGGTTATTTTTTTAACTGCCAGGAATTCCGTTTCTGATAAGGTTCATGGACTGGAAATAGGGGCGGAAGATTATATTATAAAACCCTTTGAAGCTGTTGAATTGATAGCACGGGTAAATGTCGTCCTGCGGAGGGGTAAAAAGGCAATCGAAGAATTTCAGATAGACGAAACTATTATCAATTTTAAAGAACGCAAAATCATAGTGGAAGGGAAAGAAGTTGATACAACAAATAAGGAATTTGAATTGCTTGAAATTCTTATCCAGAATAAAAATATAGCTCTGTCCAGAGATAAAATTCTTGAGTTAATTTGGGGATATGATTTTTTAGGTGAAACTCGAACAGTTGATGTACACATCCAAAAGCTTCGAAAAAAACTCAAATGGGAAAATCATATAAAAACCATTTTTAGATATGGTTACAGGTTGGAGGTATAGGAGGTGAGATTCTGGCAAAAAACCTATTTGTGGATTTTGATTATATTCATATTATCTTTTAATATAGGTGCTTATGCACTTTTTAGTAAAAGCTATGAGCTTAATAAAGCAATGGATATTTCATTGGGAATAAAGGAATTTGAAAGTATTGAAAAGGCATTAAGTTATAATCTGGAAACCTATAATCAGAATGTCAAAAATCCAGATATAAAACTATTTATTTCAAATTTCGCCATGAACTATTATAAGAATGGTGTCTATTTTGAAATTTATGAAAAGAATCATTTGCTTTTTTCCAATGCCTACAAAATTGATGGAAAAAGGGACGAGATATCTTTTGATGGGGTGAAAACCATTTATAGAAAAATCAATGGCGATTTAATCCTTTTTGTGAGCAGTACAATTGATTTTAACGGCTTGGGCCTGGTCATGTCACGGTCGGCAGATTATTTGGGCAATTATTACGATAATCTCCTTAGTTATTTCATCACAATAAATATTATAATTTCTTGCCTTTTATCCTTCTTTTTGATTATTGTCTTACTTCAATTGACAAGACCCATAAGAAAACTGAATGCAGCAGTAAACGAAATTGCCCGGAGTTCTTATGGCAGAAGGGTACATATAAAAAGAAAGGATGAAATAGGCGAGCTTGCAAATAGCTTTAATAAGATGGCAGAAGCGATCTCTGAAAATATCGCTAAAATTGAAAAAACAAATGAAGAAAAGGAAGCATTTATTAATAATCTTACCCATGAGCTTAAAACACCGATAACTGCTATCAAGGGATATGGTGAATTTTTAAGAAATGCCAGGCATGATGAATCAGAACGGGAGTTGGCGATAAACTATATTTGCGAACACACAAACAGGCTTAATATCCTGTCGGAAAAATTGGTGCAGCTGTTGTATTTAAAAAAAGATGAAATAAATCCAATTAGAATAAATACAGAAAAGCTTTTTCAATATATTGAAATGATGGTAAGCCACCGATTGGTGGATAAAAATATCATACTGAGAAAGGAATGTATGGCGAAGGAAGTATTTGCCGATGAAGCTTTATTGCAGACATTACTGATCAATTTGGTGGAAAACAGCATAAAATCCATTGATGATGTTGGGGGAATTACGCTTGGAAGTTATTTAACTGACGAAGGTACAGTCATTAAAATCACAGATACGGGCAGGGGAATTCCGATCGAGCATATTGAAAGAATAACGGGAACCAAGGGGACGGTTCTCTTGGTTTGGGAAACAAGGGGACGGTTCTTTTGGTCTGCAATTTCTACATCGTGGTATAAGTGGGAGATTCATTGTGACAAGTATTCTTGGATTGTCCTATACATGATATCTATTACCTGACTAACCATGAGAACCGTCCCCTTGGTTTCCCCTTGGTTTCCCTGCCCTTGGTTTCCCTTGGTTTCCACAGACTATTACAATGTGAAATTAACTCATAATTTACCTGCGCATGCTTACGGCTTTATTTGTACTCGATATACTTAAAACATAATTTTTATGTGAAGAGGAGAAGAATCATGAAAAGAAAACTAATTAGACTTGCAGCCATATTAACAGGTACATTAATTCTATTAACAGGCTGCTCAACTTCAGTGGAATCAAATGCACCCGCCGGCACCGCACCGGAAAGCTCTGCAGTTGCAGGTACAACTGCTGCAAGTACATCCGATGCAGCCCAGACAGGAGCACTGGATCTGAACGGACTTTCCCTGGATGATATAATCAGTAATGCAAAGACCGAAGGTGAAGTCAACTCGGCCGGAATGCCTGACAGCTGGGCAAACTGGGGTGAAACCTGGAAGGAAATAACAGAAGAGTACGGAATCAAGCATGCCGATGTAGATATGTCCTCGGCAGAAGAACTTGCCATGTTCGAAGCCGAGAAAAACAATGCAACCAAGGACATCGGCGATGTAGGGCAGGCGTTTGGACCGACGGCTGTGGAGCAGGGCCTGGCACTTGCCTATAAGACAACCTACTGGGAGAGCATTCCTGATTGGGCCAAGGATGACAAGGGCAACTGGGTAATTGCTTATTATGGAACTATTTCCATGATTGTAAATAAAGATCTTGTTGAAAAAGTTCCCACCTCATTTGACGACATACTCAATGGCAAATACAAAATATCCGTAGGGGATGTGACCAAGGCTGCACAGGCACAATGCGCCGTTTTGGCGGCAGCAATAGCATATGGCGGTTCCGAAACCAACATACAGCCCGGAATAGATTATTTCCAGAAAATTGCAAAACAAGGCCGTCTTGATTTGGGTGAGCTTAATATGACACGACTGGAAAAAGGCGAAATAGCAGTGGCATTTCTGTGGGATTACAATGCTCTTGGTTACAGGGATCAGATCAAGACCAACAATGCCAATGTCAATGTGGAAGTTAACATTCCTTCCGAAGCGTCTATACAGAGCGGATACTGTACAGTGATAAATGCATATGCGAAACACCCCAATGCCGCGGCGCTTGCCCGTGAATACATACTCAGTGACGAAGGGCAGATTAATCTTGCCAAAGGTTATGCAAAGCCTGTGCGTGATGTGGCACTTCCGGCGGATGTCTCTGCAAAACTGATATCAAACGATCAATATAAGAATGCAAGAATGATAAAGGATCAGGCTGGATGGAAGAATACCGTTTCAACCCTTGGCACGAAATGGCAGGAAGAAGTTATAGCGTACGCTTCCTGATAATACGAACCGGTAGATGGGAGGGGTCAGTCAATGTCCTCTCCCGTTCACAATTTTGCGTAACGATCTTGTAAAACAAAAGGGGTTACTGCCATGTCAAAAACAATACTTGTCCTGCTTGATGGCTGCGGGTTTGAAGCAGCCACTGAAAATTTGGGCTACCTGGAGCATTTGGTAGAGTCGGGTCTGGGCTCAAAATATAAAATTATGGGGGAACTTCCAAGCTTATCACGACCGATGTATGAAACAATTCTCACTGGTCTGCCCGTCTATATCCATAATATAAGCAATAATCTGGACGTTCGCCGGTCAAAACAGGAGTCCATCTTCAGTATCTGCCATAAAAGTGGATTTTCTACGGCAGCTTCAGCATATTATTGGATAAGTGAACTATACTGTTCTGCTCCGTTCCAATATGTAACCGATCGCATACGATTACACTCAGACGGTCTGATCTGCAATGGCATATTCTATTATGAAGACTGCTATCCTGACTCTCATGTGTTTTCAGATGCCGAGTTTTTAAGAACAACATGCAACCCGGATTTTTTACTTATACATTCCATGAATATTGACGATGAAGGACACAAGCACGGGGTTGCTTCTTCCGGGTACAATGCCGCCGTAGCCAGGGCGGGACTCATATTGTCGGTATTTATGCCATTGTGGATTGCAGAAGGCTATAACATAGTCATAACGTCCGATCACGGAATGAATGCCCATCATTTACATGGAGGCAACACATTAATTCAGCGTGAGGTTCCGCTATATCTTTTTGGCGCAAAAGTAAGGCCTGGCAATTTCTGTGAGGAGTCCGTTTCAGAATTGGCAGATGCCCCTCTTATTTGCTCATTGCTTGGTCTGGAGCCTCCAACAGGTATGAAACGGCTTGCTGACCTGGGGGTGAAATTCTTCTATGAGTAAAAAGCCGAAGGGTTTTTTTTATCTGCTGGCCCTGCTGCCATTCCTGGTACTGGTCGTTTTTTATGAAATTATTCCTTTGCTTACGGTTGTCTTCAGAAGCTTTATCAGTGAGACTGGAAGCATAACACTTGATAATTATATAGCTATTTTCTCAAAGAGACTTTACAGGCAGGCGGTGGTTAACAGTATAATTCTTTCTGCCGTCTCTACACTTGTTGGAATAATAATTGCCTTTTTTGGAGCAAAAGCAGCGCATGGATCGACTCAAAAACTCCGGAATTTTTTTATGGGCATTTTAAATATGACATCAAATTTTGCAGGCCTTCCACTAGCCTTTTCATATATCATATTGATGGGAAATGTGGGGGTGCTCGTGGTTTTCGGCAAGCAATTCGGAATTGGATTTCTTGCCGATTTCAATCTCTATTCTCTGAATGGTTTGATACTTACCTATATTTATTTTCAAATTCCGCTGGCGACACTGCTTCTGATTCCCGTGATGGACGGACTTCGTCCTGAATGGAAGGAAGTGGTAAACCTTATGAGCGGAAGTAATCTGGATTACTGGTTTCGTGTGGCTGTACCAAACATTTTGCCGTCTGTACTGGGAACCACCAGCGTGCTTTTTGCAAATGCCATAGCGGCATATGCTACTGCATATGCATTACTGCAGAATAATTATTCACTATTGCCGATCCGCATATCCGAACAGTTTGTGGGCGATCTGGTACAGCGGAAGGAATTCGGGTCTGCACTGGCGGTAATACTTATGGTACTTATGATCCTTGCCAGCCTGATCAGCAATGGAATCTCGAAAAGGCGGAAGGGAGAAAGAGCATGAAGAAAAACAAACTGAACAAGGTCATCATTGCTGCAATTTGTATCTATCTGGTCCTGCCGCTGCTTTTAACCTTTGTATATTCTATCTTCTCCGAGTGGAAAAGTGTGTTGCCCGAGGGTCCTACATTAAAGTTTTATGTTCATCTTTTTTCCGATACAGGATTCCTTCTTCCGATTTTACGTACCTTCATTATCTCTGTAGTTCCTGTTATAATCTGTACAATTCTCATACTGCTGGCAATGTATGTTATTACTGTACATCTTCCGTGGCTGGATAAATACATGCAGATTCTATGCACTATTCCATATGCCATTCAGGGCATTATCCTGGCTATCGGGGTGTTGTCCCTTTATTCCGGTCTCCCTGAGCCTCTCTCCAACAGAATTGTTATGCTTATCCTGACCTACTGTATCGTTGTACTGCCATATCTATACCGGGGAATTAAAAACAGCCTGAACAGCATTAATGCCGCATTACTGCTGGAAACAGCCCAGGTATTGGGTTCCAGCCGGTTCCATGCGTTTTTCGCCATTATTGTACCAAACATTGTACCTGGGATTTCAGTATCCGTTATGCTTTCGGTCTCAATACTGTTCGGTGATTTTGTAATAGTCAATATCATTGCCGGAAGTTATTATACAACAGCTCAGATATATCTTTACAGGCTTCTTTTCGAATCAGGACAGACCAGCAGTGCGGTCGTATGCATATTATTTGCTTTGACACTTTTGATGACAAACGGCGCATTATCCTTGTACAGCCGCCTGAATAAAAAACTGCTTGTAGAAAAGGAGGAATGATATATGTCATATATACGTTTTGAAAATATAAATAAAAGCTTTGGCAGCAATCATGTATTGCGTGGCATTAACCTTGACATTAACAAAGGGCAACTGGTGACATTGCTGGGGCCCTCGGGCTGTGGCAAATCCACTCTGCTCAGGATACTTGCCGGGCTGGAAACGCCTGCCTCGGGGAGGGTTATACTGGACGACGAGGATATCACGAACATGGATCCGCGATTCAGAAATGTCGGGATGGTATTTCAGCAATACAGCCTGTTTCCGAATATGACGGTTTCTGAAAATATTGCCTTTGGTCTTAAGCTGCAAAAGAAGACATCAATTTCCGACATAAAAAAGTATACTGCGGAAGTGATTGAAATGGTGGAGCTGAAAGGCAAGGAAAAAGCATATCCCGCCCAGCTCTCAGGAGGGCAGCAACAGCGTGTGGCACTGGCGCGTTCAATTATTATGAAGCCGAAGGTCCTTCTTCTGGATGAACCGCTCTCTGCTGTTGACGCAAAGCTGCGCAAGGCTCTTCAGTTCCAGATCAGGGAAATTCAGAAGAGACTTGGGATTACTTTGATCTTTGTTACCCATGACCAGGATGAAGCGATGATCATGTCCGATGTTATTCATTTATTCTCCGAAGGGAAAATTGAACAGTCCGGACATCCCATTGAGATGTATACAACACCAAAAACAAGGTTTGCAGCCGGTTTCATAGGTCATTACAACATACTGAACCCTGATGAGTTCAGTACAATTACAGGAGAACACAGCCCGGACGGATTTGACCTTGCAATCCGTCCGGAGACGGTGGAGATTTCCGCCGAACCCCAATCACCTGGAATGAATGCATATCAGCTTACTGCCGTTGTGGTAGGATTCATTCCACATGGAAATGTACTCAGGTATACGGTAAAGATAGCTGGAATTCTGCTGCAGATTGATGTACTGTTCCGTAGTTTCAAATTGTTTGAGCCTGGACAGACGGTATATCTGACTATAGAAAAAAGGAACTGTCTTGCCGTGCAAAGCAGTGAAGCATAGAGGAGTGATTATCATAGAGGAGCGATCCATCAATCGGCATATAACCTTGTGAATATGCAGAGGGTTATGTTTACTGGCAGGGTGTAGATAGTAAACCCAGGGGCAGTTCTTAAGACTACATCAAGTAGGATATCCAATTCTTTTTTCATTATATAATAGTGGATTTCTATATATAATAGAGGATTTTCTATAAATTTGTCGAATTAAATATCTTAATGTAAGTAAAATGCGCTGAGATCCCATGAAGTATTTCAGTTCGGAATTTTACATATTGGATGTAAGTTCGGATGGTGCTATGGAGCACTACTAAATCAAACTGTAGTTTGATTTAGTAGTGCTTTTTTTATTATCACTATATAAAGCGTATTGGATAGGCCAATTATAGCAGGGAGTGAAGAAAATGAAAATTTTATTTATACCGGCAATCAAGCTTTTCAACAGACTCGGGCTGATGTTCAAACTTCTTCTGATCAGCGCAGTTTTGTTCCTGTTGCTCGCAGTTGCGGCATACCAGTATTTTTCTTCGGTTAACAGCAGCATTGACTTTACTTCAAAGGAAATAACCGGAGCAGTATATGCTGCGGAATCAAAAAATCTGATGCTGAAGGTCCTGCTGTACAGGGATGGCATCTACAGCAGCAGTAATAATCTCGCACAATACGAGGCAGAGGTGGATAGTTCGATTAAAGAACTCGAGCGGATTGACAAGCAATATGGCAGTATGCTTGACAACCAAGCCACTAAAAAAGTAGTGTCAAAGGACATTGATGACATCAGCAATGTCTGGATGGGGTACAAGAAGACGCAAAGCAAGACTGCCGACGGACTTGAATTTCTTATTATGTCTATAGGAACTCTGCATCAGGATATTTCGGACAATTCGAATCTGTCACTGGATCCCGATCTCGACAGCTATTACTGCTCTGATGTTGTGATGTTCCAATCTTTACCTCTGTTACGGAACCTATTTGACCAGAAGATCCGGACGGCATCCGTTTCTTCGGTCAGCCAGGAGTCTTTAAAAACAATTATAGAACAGAATACACGGCTGTCTGATCTGTCGGACACCATTCAGAGTGATCTGTCGACAGCATTTAGCTTTAACGACAGCAAAGAAAAAAGGACACTGGCTCCGATCAAAGGAGACATAAACCAGTTTAATCTTGTCATGGGTGATCTAAAGAGCAAAACGAATTCTATAAGCGTTCAATCCAACAATAGTGAACTCATCAAATCAATTGACAAGTGTATTGAAGTTAATTCATCCGTATACGACAATGTCCATTCAAAGCTGCTTGAGCTGCTGAGAATCAGATTGAACGGGTATCTTCACAATAGAAATATGTTTATTATCATCCTAGTTATTGCGATACCGCTACTATTGTACATATTCATTGCATTTGTGATGTCCATAACCGGCTCTGTGGAGAAGATCAACAGCGGATTGGATAAAATGGCCAATGGAGATCTGGCCGCCGTCATCGATGCCACTTCCAGGGATGAGTTGGGAGCGATCAGCTGCGGAATCAATCATATGGCTGCAAATATCGGGAATATGGTCAGATCGGTTACCTACGCATCGGTGAATATCAACAATACCGTGAAACAGGAGAATGAAAGCATGCAGCGGTTTGATGGAAATATTAAAGCCATATCACATACAATCGAGATCCTGTCAGGAAATACGGAAGAACTATCGGCAGCTACGGAAGAGATGGCAGCAACAGCGGACGGCCTGGATAATTCTGCACAGGTTATGCAGCAGAAAGCGCAGGAATGTCTGGACATCGCAAACACCATCAGTGTAAAGACCGGCGTTACGATCGGGAATATGAACCATGCCAGGCAAAATACCCAAGATATGCTGTTCTGCACCGAAGCGGAACTCGAGAAATCTATTGATGCAGTCAAGGCTGTTGATAAGATCCATCTGCTTTCTCAAACGATCATGCAAATTACAGCACAAACAAACCTCCTGTCTCTGAATGCTGCAATAGAAGCGGCAAGGGCCGGTGAACACGGCAAAGGCTTCGCGGTGGTTGCCGAAGAAGTACGGAAGCTTGCTGAAGAGTCCAAGAAAGCGACTACCGAAATACAGGAGGTTGTGAAAGAAATATCGTCCTCCGTGAAGTCGCTCTATCAAAATTCCGAGAAAATAGTACTGTACATCAAGACTAATATAATGAAGGACTATGGCAACATAATAGGATACGGCAATGATTTTACAAAAGACGCCGATATGTTCAGAGAATTTGCCGAAGGAATCAATGAAGAAACGAATTCCCTGTCTCAATCCGTACGCATGATGGCAGCGACCATTAATGAAATCGCTTCAGGCAATGGTCATTCCGCATCAGAAATACAGAATATCCTGACAGGAATCATAAGCTTGAATGCCGAATCAGAATCAATCCTGGGCGGTCTCGACCAAATCAGGGCCGAGATGGATGATCTGATCGAAAAGAGCCGGAGGTTTACGAAATAAATGTGGAGAGTCAACCTTATACATATCTATTACGGACCTACGCGGTTACATCCTGCAACTATCATTTTCCATTAAGAATATGAAGCAGGCTGAGTTCTTTATCAAGGGGATAGGTAATGTAAAAAGAAAAAAAATATTTCCACTCGCCCTATTGACAAATAATACCAAATAAATATATTATTGTATTTATATTACAAAATAAGTATTGCGGGAGGGCAGACTATGTTGAATAATACAATAATATCAGGAAGACTGACAAAGGACCCTGAACTTAAGCATGTATCGGAAAACCAGACACCTGTCCTGAATTTTACACTTGCAGTCGAAAGGGACCCATTCGATGGAAACAGCGAGAAGAAAGCAGACTTCATCCCTGTGGTTGCGTGGAACGGTGTTGCCAGGTTTGTTTCGGAACATTTTGGAAAAGGCGGAGCACTGACGGTACAAGGCAGGCTTCAGTCCAGAACCTGGGATGATCCCGAAGGGAAGAAGCACTATGCTATTGAGCTTGTGGCGGACAAAGCTTATTTCTCCGGCTATAGTAAACGGAACGACGAAGCGGTTGCGGAAAATGAAACGGAAGAATATACAGCATAAAGGACTCTGTAATTTCATTTGGTAGAATGGATCCATTAATTCTTTATTGAGGTAAGTTTTGAATGATAGGATGAGCAAGTTGCTTACCGTTGCTGGAATTATTTGATAATTTATGTTATAAATAATGGAACTATGTCAGCAAATATGTTACAATAGCTCTGAAATATCCTTACTAAAGGAGCCGCAAAATGAATAATGCTGGAAGCGGTATCATAAGGGCAAAGCTTAGCATTCCGGTGTTAAGTAAAAATGTTGTTATCAGGGGAAAGCTTGAACAAAAGCTGAGATTGGTTCCGGATTACAATATAACCACTATTACTGCGCCGGCGGGCTATGGCAAAACGACTGCCGCAGCGGGATTTTTAGCGGGAACGGGTTACAGAACCGCATGGCTTTCGATTGATGAATCTGATAATGACCCGGTTACATTCTGGCAGTACGTCATCGCCTCCCTTTCCGCAGCCCATACTGAATACGCCGAAGTCTTTGAGGATCTGGCCGTAAGCCGTGAGATCGCGGAAAGCAATATCATTTCCAAGCTGCTGCTTGACAGGCTTTACAGAATACCAGATAAAACCATATTTGTAATGGACGATTTTCATTACATTGATAATCCGATTATCTTCAGAAATCTAAAGTATATGGCGAAATATCTCCCTGATAACGTCAGAGTTTTGATTACCAGCCGAAGAGAGCTGGTTGATGGGCTTTCCATGATGCTGTCCAAAGAAAAGGTGCTGAGCATCGACAGTAAGGACCTGGCCTTTGACGACAGAGAAATATCGGAATTTTATGAAAAAAGGGGCGTACTGCTGAACTCAAAGGAAGTCTCCCGGATATTTGACTATACGGAAGGATGGGTAGCCGGTCTCGTACTGTCGTCAATCGCCTCCGATAAAAAGGGAATCCTCTGTGAAGCGTCGTCATATTCGGGTGGGAAGCGGCAGATCAACAAGCTTCTGAACGATGAAGTGCTTTTCAGATGGCCTGAAAGAATCAAATGCTTTCTCATTCAAACCTCCATACTTGACAGGTTTTCAGCCCCTCTTTGCAGTGCCGTGACAGGATTGGATGATTGCGATGAGATGATCAGAGCCCTTTCCGAGTCAAACAGTTTTCTGATACCGCTGGACGATACCGGCGAATGGTATAGGTATCACCATCTGTTTTCGGAGTTTTTAAAGACGAAGCTTAAAACGGAGGACAGAGAGGCGGTGCTCTCACTGTATCAAAATGCCGGACAGTGGTACAGTCAAAACGGCTATCCGCAGGAGGCGGTCAATGCGCTGATTAAAGGCGAGGATTATGTAAATGCCATGGATTTGTTCTGGACCGTTTTTTTACCCATGGCAGGCCGGGGCGAATCGCCCACCCTGCTGAAATGGATGGAGAAAATACCCGTGGAGGTCCACAAATCCAGCGCATCCTATTGCTTTATCCGTGCATATCTGCTGGATATGGAAAACCGGACGGATCAGGCCGACGACTGGTACAACAAAGCGATGGAAGCCTTTGAAAGCAAAAATTATCACATGTTCGCTATTGAAAACGACGACATGATCCTGAAAATGTTGATTCTATGCAAGTCCGGATTTGCAATCAGGAGAATGGATGTAAAAGGGATTGCCGCCTGCTATGAAGAGGCGGGCAGGCTGAGATCTTTTATGAGAGGAACTGTCTGGAGGAATGTCTGGATGTGTTGATGGAAAGCCTGGAGGAAGTGCAGGACTTAAGCTATTCCGGTGCGACGGTTCCTTTCTTCTTTACGCTGGCCAGAGTAAAACGCGCGCGGGGAAATATGGCGGGCGCCTTTGATGCCGTGGCGGAATGCAGAAAAAAGCTTGGGCGGGCCAATGCCCTTTGGAATTATATTATCGACATTTTTGAGGCGGGACTGTATCTGGCAATGAACAATACCATAGCGGCGGAGGGTTTACTCCGCTTCAACCGTATGGACGTATACGACGAGATTTCTGTAATAAGTGAATTCGAGCTTTATACCTATGCAAAATATCTGCTGCAGACAGACAGCCCGGAAAAGGCCGTAACCCTCCTCAATCGGCTGAACAGCTTCGCCGAAAAGGAGCATCGGCTCCATAGCCGGATTGAAATCTTTTGCCTGCTGTCGGTGGCGTATTATCTGAACAAGAACGCGGATAATGCGGTTACGGCGCTGGACAAAGCCATTGAAACGGGTATGGAGGACGGATATGTCCGAATGTTCCTGGACGAGCCGCGTATTGAAAAAATACTGTCGCGGTATATCAATGAAAGAAAAAGAGGATCAGACAAAAAACGCAATTACGCCAAAAAGCTTTACAGGCTGATGGTCAACCGGCCGCAGTCAGAAAGTCTGGACGCCGGCGGACCGGCAATCCTGAGGAGTGAGGAGAACAGCTTGCTGACCGAAAAGGAGCTTCAGATCATAAAACTCGCCGCAACAGGCTGTTCTAACCTGGAGATCACGGCCGAGCTGGGCATCAGCGAAAACACGGTGAAATATCATAACAAGAATATTTTCAGCAAGCTTGATGTCAGGAACAGGCAGAACGCGATCATAAAGGCAAAGGAGATAGGCCTGCATATGTGACGCGGTGCTCTGCACGAAAAATGCAGAATTGGATGGAATGGAAGAATGAGACGGTTATATAAAAACGTCTCATTTATTTTGAGATGAAATCCACCGGCTAAGCCGGTGGACAAAACGGCTTTAGCTCTGCATAAAAAACTCCTATGGTATAATTGCAAGCGACTGACAATCGCAAGGCAAA
>WSSedL1CaDRAFT_10001472_pt1 | contig 13645 bp, 13 predicted proteins | sample WetSurSL1Cattail_FD_9464 | JGI IMG/M metagenome (IMG submission 9464)
TTATTGTTAACACTGCCATCAATCACCTTAACCCCATAAATATCAGAACGCAAAGAAAAGAAGATCATCCCCTTCTTAGACCAACAAGGATTTTTATGTTGCTCTGAACCTGAACCCTGATTGAAACTTACTTGTTTTAGACTAGAAGCTGTCGGTGAGCCGATTGAAATCCGATAAATCGCTCTAGGGCCATCACTATCCTGATAAGCTTCAAAGGCAATATCATCTTCTGTAGGGCACCAACAAGGATTGTTTATTTTCAGTTTATTGCTGGCATAAAAATCAAATTCCTTGCTTTTGGTTACCATCATTCCGTTAACATCAAATAGTAATAATTTTTCATAGTTACCGCTAACTAAGGCAATTTTCGTACCGGCTTGGTTAATGGCTGGATTATACCCGGTTATATTCTGAGCACCATCTTTAATGACCACTAATTCTTTACTTTGCAGGTTATATAAACAAATAACCTTTTCCTCCTTACCATTCTTATCTGACTCTCCCGACTTAAAAACCAGTTTTGTCCCGGTTTGATCGACCGATGGATATTCATCTTTGTAAACCGGGCTGCAACATGGAATAGCCTTGTCTATAATATTAATAGCATCAATATCGCACAAAAACAAATCACCATTACCACTTCTATCTGATTGAAAAATAATCTGATTATTCGCTATTTTTATTGGGTTAATCTCTGCATACGTTGTATTGGAACGTTGCGTGACGGACCGATTATTGGATAAATCCAACTCATAGATCTCCCAATTTTTAGTTCTATTCCCGCTGTACAATATCTTCCCCTCCAACGGTAGCGGAATTAATGGGAACTCAAGTGACTTTTGCTTTCCAATATGGTGCACATCAAATGTTCGTGAATTATACCACTCCCGGGCCAATATTAATTGATAATCCCCCGGTGGCAAAACGGCAATCGAAAATTTTCCATCCAAATCGGTAGTTGTATTCTGGCCGCCGATATCAAGCGTCACTCCCGGCACCGCTTCCTGAGTGTAAGCATCGACCACCTTACCGCTAAAATCACCGGCCTGGGGTTGCGGCCTTTTGAGACAACCGGATAAAATTAACAATGTCAGGCTCAAAAAGAGCAGCTTTTTTTGAATATTATAAATATTGGTAAACATGGAAAATATATTATACAAATAGAGCTAATTATCCTGCCACAATTTACCATAAATTATAATTTTTTAAAGATTTTTCCCGATGAAGGTGATGCGTTGAAGAAAAGCAAACAAAAAGACACCCACTCTTGCAATGAATGCCTAATTAATTACCTGTTCAATATTGATTTATAATTTATAATCCTGCCATTATTCCATGTTTCCCTGAGCCAGATCGTAAATCAAGGGGACTCGAAAATATTCGCCGTGAAAGCAACGGTACGTTAGCAGAAGCAACAACAAAAGCCAAATTATGGCCAAACAATTAAAAATTAGTATCCCAATAAAAGGAATTACTCGTAGCAAAGCCCCGCCAACCAGCCATAATACCGACCCGAAGATGCCCAGATACAAAGACTGATAACCATGAAAGCGTAAAAACTTATCCTTCTTAAAGGTGGTTAATACGATGAGCAGGCTAACCGGCCAGACCAGATAGGAAATACTCCCTAAAATCCGGTACTCGGTGCTGAGCGTTTCCATGCAATAACCTCCATTCCCATCCATATAAAATATGACGGAGGTAGGAAAAATATTGTTGTTTTAACATGAATCCGGCAAGTAACTTTCAGAATCCCTTAAATTAAGGACTTGCCGGATCGAGTTTTAATGTTCCCATTTATAAATAAAACCGCTACTGGAAGGTAGGACGAAATTGGCAAGGAACCCTTTGGTATCGATAGTTTGCGAGTCGTCCCGCGAGTTGTTGCCAAAGGGCGGCACATCGTTTACATGATCGATATCGGCTAATTTAACCCATTTACCCGATAACCCAAAATCAATTCCCAACTCGACATCATAGGGTTCAAAATTAAACAGTACTACCATCTGATCCCGCGGTTGAGAAGACGGCATCGCCCGCCAACCGATAACCACTCTATCACGCCCTTGATCCATCCAGGGTCCGATAATAAATTTAAAACGGCCCTCTTCAATCAGATTGGCGCCGGACATCCGGAGGCCGGGATAACGCCGGCGCAGATTAAACAGTCCTCTTACCCATTGATAAAAGCTATTTTCTTTTAAATTGACGGGCCATTCAAATTGGACCCGGTTACGGGGCCGATCCACATCAAACTCCTGTCCCATATAGATCATGGGTTGTCCTAATGCCGCTACCGTAGCCATCAAACCTAAACGTGATTTGCGTTCCTTGGCCGCCGGTGTTTTTAAAGCCGGTCCATCGGTAGCCACTTCATAGGGCATGCTGTTTTCATCATGACTTTCGCAAAAGTTGATAACATTATTTGTATGGGTTGCATAGAAATTTCGGCAATAATAAAAAACATCCCCTAAATGTTCGGTGGAATTGTCCACCCAATCTTGAAAAATACCTTCCCGTAACAAAGCTTTCATTTTATCGTGAAAAGGGTCGCACCACTGGGCAAAACCATTCCAGCCGTCCCGGTTTAAATCCGCTTGGTTGGGCAGATTTTCCATGATCAAGACACAATCCGGTTTAAAGCCGCGGTCACGGATTTCATATTGTAAACGGTGGAGAAATCCATGATCCATCCAATCGGAATGAGTAGCGTCAAATCGGAAGCCGTCGATCCGGTATTCTTTGAGAAACATCTTGCAGACATCGATTAGATAATCCTGAACCTCCTCCCGTTCAGTAGCCACCCGGTTCCCCCAGGGGGTCCCGCCGCTAAAATAGAAACCGCCGGGATTGTTGTCACAAATAATATCCCACAACGGGTTAAAGGAATTGGCGGTATGGTTAAAAACTAAATCCAGCAATACAGCGATGCCGTTTTGGTGAGCAATATCCACCAATTCACGCAATTCGTCGGGGGAACCGAAATCTCTTTCAATTGAAGCAAAACCGCAGGGATCATAGCCGAGGGCAGTGGGGCCTTGCATGGTTGGCGCTTCTGATGTCGGCATCAACCCCAAGGTATTGACTCCCAAATCGCGAAAATAACCATTGCGAATGCGGCGGATCACCCCTTTAAACCGGCCTTGTTCTTCCGGTGGGACATCGGCATCTCCTTCGCTAAAGCCATATACACTCATTTCATAAATGATCAATTCCGAGAGATCCGGAGTCTTCCAGTTATTGCTCTGCCACTGATAGCGGCTGGGATCGATTACCAGACACGGATTACGGGCCACATCCCTGTCATAGCAACGGGCAAAGGGATCATGCACATACCGTTCCGGTCGTCTATTACCATCTAATGGAATACCTCCGACTACATAAAACTGATATTTAATCTCTGCGGATAATTGTTCCGGCGGCAATCGCAATAACCAAATGTTAGGGTATTCATAATACCCCCGGTATAATTCCATCGCCAAAAACTTATGCGGATCCGCCGCAGAGTGACCGGGGCACTGCCAATCATTGAAATCGCCCACCAAATAAACCTGGGCCGCCCGATTATGGAAAAATCCGAATGAAACCGAACCATCTTTTAGAAGATTGGCGCCCAGCATTATTTTTTTCAACTTGGTACCGGCCTTTTCCACCGGGGGAAAGCCGTTCCGCAAATATGATATATCCGTCTCCGGCAGAAAAAGATTATCCGGGACTAAACCCTCGATGGAGTGATAATAATCATTAACATGTCCTTTCACTGGAGCCGGTCTGATCGGATAAACATCCGCCCGGTCCGGGAGGCACCAAACCTCCGTTCCTAAGAAATTACCGTAAAAACGTTCAAACCCGGGATCACCTTTGAGATTGTGAAAAATAAAATGAAAAGAACTCAAGGGCTGGTCAATTTGAAAAACCGGTCCGGCATCGTCCCGACAGTTGGGCCTAATAATCTGGGGGTTCCTGCGATAGCGATGGCTATGCCATAACTCTAAATTAATGCCCTGTGAGTCGTCAGTATGAAGATGAATGGTGATCTCCATGGGCTCCTCCTTGTGTTCATTTTGATATAGTTTAACCAAGCATAAAACATTTATTTCTAAACCGTGCGAAAAAGCTGCTTTTCAACCCAAAATAAGGGCGACTAATCGGTCGCCCTTACCATCCCCAATATAAAACCCGGGGATTTTATTTGCTATGCCGGCCATAATCCGCTCTACAAACAAAAGTATAATTGGGCCGCTGATCACATTTTTTTTCGGCTATAAACGGAATCGTACAGGTAGAAACGTATGTTGTTGTGCCACTGGGACCAGTAGCTCCAACAGGACCTTGGGGGCCTGCAGGACCTTCACGTCCTGCCGGACCTATCGGACCTGTTGATCCTGTTTGACCTGACGGTCCACCTGCTCCAGTCGCTCCCATCGGTCCGGTACCCCCTGTGGCTCCGGGCTTTCCATCCGGTCCGGTATGTCCTGTTGGACCGGTTGGGCCGGTTGGCCCGGTTGCTCCTATCGGTCCGGTTGCTCCAATTGTTCCGATCGGAATCTTAATGAGCATTTGTTGAAATTTGTGAATACTGATTAACAATGGTTCAACCTTGTGGCATAAATCGGGGACCATCAACAAGTGAGTCTGTATTTTCCCTACTACTACCGATAAGGCATTGATGGCTCCTAAGATGTTCCCGCTTTTCAAGCAGCTAATTGCCAGTTCGATATCTTCTAAAATAATTTGTTTCAAACCCTCTTTAAAAGGTAGCTTAACAAATTGTTCGCGGATTTCGTCCATAAGTTTAGCGTATTCTTGATTTGGATTAGCCAAAATTTCCTCACTTCCTATTCTTTTTTATATATTATAGGGAAATGGTGACATTTGTTCATATCGGCAAGGCAATACCTGTTTTGCTTTTATTTATATTGGTTGTTTTAACCTTTTGGCGGAGGAACTCGGGTCAGGATAACGAATGATATTTATAAGGATGTGAACTTCATAATGTCATTCACCGGAATATTGTTGCGTTTTCTATTAGGGGGTTCGGCTGTTGCGGCTAGTGCTATTATCGGGCGTAAACTGGGAGGCCGGATTGGCGGTATCTTTGCTGCTTTTCCAGCGGTTTTCGCTTCAGCGGTAATCTCGACCACTATCGGACTGCCGCAACTGGAGGCAGTGAGACAAACCGTCTCTTTGTCCAAAGGTGCCCTGGTGGGAATGGTAGTCGATATCGGTTGCGCCATCGCTACCGGATGGCTGATAACCCGGGTTGGCTGGAAAAAAGGATTGCCCATCGCCTTGAGCGGCTGGCTGGTTGTAGCGCTCCTGGTCTTCTATGGCGGCGCCTGGATGGGGTGGATGCGATAGAAAAACGTTATTGGTTATTGGTTGTTTTGGTCATTGAAGGGATGGATGAGCAAAATATGAAAGATTTTCAAGATATCTTAATTCGCTTTTTGGTTGGCGGCACGGTGGTGGTGGCGGTATATATCCTGGCTGCCCTGTTACCATGGCGTTCCCTGGCTGGAGTATTCGCCGCCTTTCCCGGCGTCATGGCCGCAGCTGTATCCATGGCCGGCTGGCGCGAAGGAGATCGTACCGCAGCCGAAGTCGCCAAGGGTTCCGTCATCGGCATGCTGGGCAGCACTGCCTGCGTGCTGGCGACCCTATTGGTGTTGAGATTTTTAAGGGTCTGGTGGGTGGCCCTGATCATCGCCATCCTGATCTGGTTCGGTGCTTCGCTGCTCGTCCACTGGCTACTAAGGAAGTTTCGGCACCAATGAACGATGAACTCATGGCCCTATATGCCGGAATAAACTCCCAAGGCGCAGAAGCGATTTTACAGCACCGGGAACAAATCGATCCTATTTTAAATGATCTCAAACGGGATCAAAGGTTAGCTTTGGCCTTATTAATTCCCATCCCCGCTGAAATAGCCGATAACTTCAAATTGCCGCAGGAAGTCATCCGTCGCCTGGAACCGGAACAATATTTCTATCCCCTATCGGATCTTCATGTCACAGTGTTGGATTTGATCAGCGGAAGAAATGATTTCGACCGCACCGCTCCCCTTATTAACCGTTCTCTGGAATTAATTCAAAATGCCATCGGCGATTTAGCGCCTTTCGATATCGAATTTCGTGGTCTCATCGCAAGCAATGCCGCGATTTTAGCGGCAGGATATTATCATGACGGTCTGCAATTGCTGCGGTACCGGATCAGGGAAAATGCCCGCAGCCAAAACATTGATTTAAAAGAACGCTACCAAAGCATCTCCGCCCACTCTACCATCATCCGCTTTACATCCCGGCTCAAGCATAACCGGGAGCTCTTGGCGCTGCTCCGGGAATACCGGGACTTCCCTATCGGTAAGTTTCAAGTCCGGGAGTTGGAACTGGTGATCCACGATTGGTACAACCGGCGGCGGGAAGTGATTGGGAGATTTGAATTGAAAAACCAAGGAGGCAAACAATGAGAGAACTTCAATACCAAAAAATTGACGCATTTACCGATGGTATTTCTTCCGGAAATCCAGCCGGAGTGGTTTTATTAGAACCCCACGGAAAATTAACTGCTTCGGAAATGCAGCAAATTGCCAAAACCCAAAAAGGGATCGTTAGTGAAGTCGCTTTTTGTACCCCCATTGACGCAGGGTTGTACTCTTTAAAGTATTATTCGTCCGAATGTGAAGTCGAATTCTGCGGTCATGCCACGATCGCCTGTATGTATGAGCTGATTAAGAATAATCCATCTTTACAAAATATAATGACTGTCATGATCAAGACAAACAAAGGAGAGCTTCCGGTTACAAACGATATCCGCAATTCAGATTCAGTCTTTATCACAGCGCCGGTTCCCGAATATTTTACCTGTGGCCTTTTGGTAAAAGATATTGCACAAAATCTGAACCTCCCGGAAAATACCATCGTTGAAAATCAAGCAATTTCCATTATCAACGGCGGGTTAAAAACATTGATTGTTCCCATTTCTTCATTACGGGAAATCGTGAAAATTCAACCGGATCAAATGAGGTTGCGAGATTTCTGTATCCATAGCGATATTGATATCGTTTTAGTGTTTTGTTTGGAAGTTTCGAATATGGTCAATCGCTTTAGAACCAGAGTTTTCGCTCCTAAATTCGGCTATTTGGAAGACCCCGCCACCGGCTCCGGCAATGCGGCATTCGGGTATTATCTTTTGAAAAATAAAATATGGGACGGCGCACTCCTTTCATTGGAACAAGGACCGAGTTTAGCGCATCCTAATATCGTTAAATTGAAAACCGTTATTACCGACGGCAACCAACGCGTTTTATTCGGTGGCAATGCAACTGTAAAATATGTAAAGCAATTGAGTGTTTGAATATTTTCCGGATATGGTAATGCTGGTAGGGCATGACACACTCTGTGGCTGCTCCGACCGGATAGGTTATCCCGGTCGCCGGGGTGACCCGCGCAACCGGGACCGTTATCGATGGGTCTGCCCGTCTTTCGACCTCAACAGTCATCATGGGACGCTTAGCTAAGAATACAAAAAGTCAATTGTGGCGCCACGCACCGTAGCAGCTCATAATCGATTCCTGCTGTGCCCTGATGGGCTAAATACATTTCCCCTACTGGTGATGTATACTACTTTTTTGATTTTACGGCTAATCATCCACCATCATGCCCTGTTACGTGATTCCTGAAATTTTCTTTACTCACCTGCATGCCAAACATCATTCAGGTAGCCCGAACTACTATTACAACCACCGATAACCCACATTTTATCATTATAGACAACGCTGGCATGCCCCCATCTTTTAGAATAAACCTCACTACCGATAGTCTGGGCCCAGGTTGCTCCATTGCTGGAATACCAAACATCATTCAGGTACCCCGAACTACTATTATAACCGCCGATAACCCACATCTTGTCATTAAAGACAACGCTGGTATGACCACATCTGCCGGAAAAAACCGCCGCAGTAGTGGCGCTAACCCATTGTGAACCTAAAACATACGAATTGCTACTACTGCCGCCCCCGCAGCCGGATAGGGCCAGGATCAGGACTAAGAGAAGGATAAAAACAACATCGTAATGCCTTTTGATCATCAACATCTCCTTTTAATATATTTTTGCAAACCACCACCACGGAAGTCCCGCGATAGCCGTCCCAATTTTCAATTTTCCGCCTTCTTCATCGCTTGCTGGTTATCCTTGTCCAAATCAAGCTTACCAAACTCGCCGCTTGGCGGAAGCTTTAAATAAAAATCATAGGTATCGTCGATCTCCACCGTCCCGGCGCTGATTACGGCATCCAAAAGATGGCCGCCGACGGCGCGCTGATTATCAATGAAGTGCAAATGATAACCGGGCAGATTGAGGCCGTTAACATACGCCGGGCACCGAATCCCGACTATGACCCCTTGAAGATCCCGGTATTCGAAAACCGGCTGGTCTTTAACTACCTCGCTCAAAGGCGGGTATGGTTTTACCTGCGCCGGAACGCTGCGGGTCTTCACATACGAAAAAGTCCCTTTGATCCGGACAACATAAAAAATATTTTTGCCGGGGAGGGCTTGGTCGATCGCCGCGGTGAGCTCGGCCAATTTCATGGGTTTAGAAATGGCAAAGCTGCGGTCCTTTTCAAAGAAAGTGACTGCCGCAAACGGTGTTTTCTGTTTGTCGTCCACCGGATACGCTTTACCATCCGCTTTGATTTGGTAAGACTTCCCGTCCACCTCGATCATCTCGCCGTCCAACCGGTTAAACGTCCCGATGCCGGTGTCGCCGTGGCGTTTCAAATCGCCAAAGGTGGTTTCCCCGTCGTACAATCCTTCCATCAGCGCCGGCAACGTCGAAATCTGGTATAACCGGTCATGATTGACGGAGTCGGCAGCTTGTCCCATGCCGGACAGGCATAAAAAAACCAATAAACCGGTCAATAAGAGCGTTTTTACATAATTTTTCATTTTTTTACCTCAGTAATTATTGTATCGATACGTCCACTGAAACCCCAAATCATTGATAAATAATTATTTGGGCCAACCCATCCCCAACCATTCCCTCAAGGGAAGGAAATTAAAGAGAAGGTAGTGGGGACACCCCACACCCAATGTCGTAAGGCTAAGTTGTAAATAATAGCCAATTGGCTCGTAACCCGGGTTTAGACCTCTCTCTCGTTCTCCCCCTAAGTGGGAGAGTAACCGAAGCCCTTAGGGCCTAAAAGCTTTTAGACAGCAGCGGTTGAGGTTACCCTTCCACTTGAATCAGTTATTTTACATGCTCCCATGGGGAAGGGCAAGGGTTAGGTCAAATATGCATCCATTAACTTTTGACAAAATATGTAACCTTATTAACTTGACGACATTGATCTCACACCTCGGCAGAGCTTCTCTGCACTCTTTTAAACGCGTTAGGACTTTCTGTGTATCTACTGTTGTTATAATCTGCGTTCGCTATGCTGGCTTATACCTCAATCGGGCTTAAAACATATATGTGACACCCAGGCATATACGGTCGGCTCTGTAGGCCGTATCGGGCATATCAATGGACAGGATATCATCCGAATAACGGCTTTGGGAGGTATCCGGCGTAGGGCCCAAAATCACGGCATACTGCAAACCGACATTCACATGGCTACCCAAGCGGTAGCCGGCCCCCAGCACGATTTCCGGCCGGTAAACCGCAAAATCGGCTTCGCCGCTAAAAGGATTATCCGGACTTACGACATCCGGCAAATTGGCATCTTTATACCGGCCCTGTAAGCGCGCCACGCCGACTTTTCCCGTCAGGTTCAAACCATTTTGCCAAAGTAACGTACCCGATAGTAACAAATCCAACGCTTGCTCGCTGATGGTCCGGTAACCCGGGCCGTCGGACCAATCCACCTTGATCGTATATTTCCCAAGATTGGTATATCCCGCTTGAATGCCCCATTGAAGGAGCGGTTTTTGCCCGAACAAGTTTATCGTATTACTGCTGAAATTGTATCCGGCATATAATGAATAGGCCGGACCTTCCCATTGGTTGGATTGACTAATGCTTAACGCAGGTTGCTTGGCGTTGGCGTAATCGCTATAGATGTACAAATCATTATTTAACGAGGCTTCCCCATAGGCGGCCCCGAGGTAAAAGCCATTATCCCCCGGCGTTGCATAACCCATAGAAATAAAAATGATGAGCAATCCGATACTAAGAATGGCGCTGTGCAATAGATTCGTTTTTTTCATCGAACTTTTGTCCTTTTCCCCGCTTTAGGCCGGTTGAGATCATTTGGGTATCGTCCCCTCCACCCCGTTTACGAACCAATTTAACGACAGGATTTCCGGATCGGTCATCTTTTGTCCGGCTTTGACTCGGATCTTGCCGCTCTGGTCTTGGAGCGGGCCGGCAAAAACCATCCAGTCGTCTTTGGTGATGAGGCTTTTTTTCTTGTCCACCAAACTTTTAACATCCGTCGTCACCATGGGGCCGTAAGGAGCTAGCCCAACGAGACCGTCCGCGAGTCCGCCGAAATAATCCGACGATTTCCAAGTTCCCTGCATAACCGATTTGACTACTTTGACATAATAGGGACCCCAGTCGACGATATGCCCGGTCACAATCGCCTTGGGGGCAAACGCGCGCATGTCGCTGTTATAGCTAATTCCATAGACTCCCTTTTCCTGGGCGGCCTGCATCGCGGCGGGAGTATCCTGGCCCGAGGCAATTAAACCGGCCCCGGCATGGATCAGGCTAAGAGCGGCCGCTTTTTCGGCCTGCGGATCATACCAGGTGTTGGTCCAGACCACTTTAACCTTGATTTTCGAATTGACCGACCGGGCCCCCAGTGTAAAGGCGTTAATGCTCCGGACGATTTCCGGGAGCGGATAGGGGGCCACATAACCGGCTACATTCTTTTTCACATATTTGGCGGCGGCGACTCCGGCCAGGTACCATCCTTCATAATCCCGGTTCATATAAACGCCGACATTTTTGGCTGTCTTATAGCCGCTGCAATGCATGAAAACCACCTTCGGATATCGGGCGGCCACCTTGATCACCGAGTCCATATACCCAAAACTGGTGGCGAAAATAACTTGATTGCCTTTTTCCGCCAGATCGGTTAAAATCTTTTCGGCATCGGCCCCTTCCGGCACCGACTCCACAAAAGTTGTTTCTACATTGGGCAGCTGCTTTTCCAGATACTTGCGAGCCTGGTCATGGGCGAAAGTCCAACCCGCATCGCCAATTGAACCGATGTTCACAAAACCCACTTTAAACTTTGAATCCGCGGCCCAGCCGACACTAGCCGCCATGACCATCAAAACCATGACCATGAATAACAAACCTAATTTTATTGATTTTTTCATCCGACTATCACTCCTATCTTTAATCTTAATCCTTTTAGACAGCCTCTTTCAAAGTTATTGAAGCTGAATTACTTATATGTAACCACCAGTTCCGGCTGATTTACCGTGCTATCACCGGATTCGATGGTAATTTCGTTGGTTCCCATGGCCGATGTATCATTCGCAAAATATAACCGATATTGGGTATAACCTTTACCTTGATCGGCCACCACTTCACCCGTCACATCAATAACTTGCCATTGACCGTCAGTAGTCATACTTCCCACCGTAGCGGGGTCAAATCCTGAAAAATAATTCTGGGAACTCTGGCTGGGCGGAGGGCTGGTAATCCCATAATCAATATGAGCCGCCGTTAAATTTCCCAAATCGGAATTGTTGAATGGAGTGCCGGTAGTTGAAGTCACATGAACTTTTAAGATGGCGTCGGTAATAGTTCTCCCGGATAGACTGCTTAAATCAAAACTAAGTAAACAACGATATACATTTAAGATCGTGGACGAAGGTACTGGGATCTGCATGTAACTATTCCCCGTTATTATAGTAGAATCGGTACATGCAAAATTATAATTGGATGTCCCCGACAATGAACTATAATTATAGGATTCCACGCCATCCAGACTCCCACTGCTATTTATAGTACAGGTGAGAGTATTCGAACTTCCACCTCTGTCACTACTACTTCCGCCCCCGCAGCCGGAGACGGCCAGGGCCAGGATTAATCCCAGGACAAGAACAACATGGTAATGCCTTTTCAACATAAACATACATCTCCTATCAAAAATCTCATTATGGGATATTCGGCGGTCACTTTAAGCGCCGAATCCTATCCGAAACTGATGGCAAAAATAACTTTTAGTCCGACTGCGCCTCCCACTGAATCCTGCAAATTCTGTAAATCCTGGTCAAAATTACTGGGTCCTCACCGGACGGAAGCCCCAGACGCAGTTGGCGACATTAGGTAGTTCCGCATCATTCCTCCAGCTAATCTGCTGGGCATCGGCGTCGAAGATATTACCTCCGCCGCGCAGTTGCCGGAGGTAACCTCGGACGACACTTTTCAGATACCAGTCATAGCACCACTCCGAGACGTTGCCGCTCATATCGTAAAGGCCGAGTTTATTGGGTGATTTACTCTTAACCGTGGCGGTTAAATCGGTATTATATACCGCGACATCGCTAGTTACCCGGTAACTGCCGTCGCCATCGATATCGTTAAAAGCTGTTGTTGCGTCATAAGGGGCATCCGTTCCGCTGGCGTAATTATCGGGATAGGACTTGGTCCCGTCGATATACCGCGCCGCTTGATACCATTCATTGCTGGTCGGCAAGCGGAAGCCATTGGCGGTGCACTTTGCCGCCAAGGTATTACCGGAGTTTGCTGCATAAATATACGGATCATCTTGCGATCCGGCGGTAGTATCGGTAATTGTCGAGCTATCGGTGCTCGTCCGGAGCGGCGTAATATATGTGGAGTCCGTATAATAAACGCATTTGTAGCTGGTCCCGGCCTTGACGTTATAATACTCCGTCAGGGCGTTGCACCAGACTATGGCGTCCCGCCAACTGACGATGGTAACCGGTTGTTGGTCGCTGCCTAAACCGTTGGCCCCCCTGACGCCGGCATTGGCAAAACTATAACCGTTGGAGACAGCCCAAATATATACAGCGTTCCACAACTCATAGGTCACCTCAGTCTGGGCGATCGCGTAACTCTGTGATGGGACGTCGATCATCGTGAAGGCGACGCCGGTGTAGGTTGTTCCGCTATTTCCGGCGTTTCCGCCACTTCCGCCGCCGCAGCCGGATAAGGCCGAGATTAATATCAGGATAAGAACAACCTTGCAATGCCTTTTTATCATCAATAGAAGCTCCTATTCGAAATTCCTTATTGCCGCCCGGTAATATTGCGCGTGCGGTTCATTCCTCTCAAACCGAAGGCCAAATTTTTTGTTTTGCTCTTTATTAAATCACAAGCAAAATATTAACAAATACCGATTGCATGATCGGTGGTTGAAATGGCATGAACGGCATTTTTTCAGAATAATCTGTAATTTGAATGGCTGTAACCTGCCATATCGTCGCCAAGTTTCGTCAATGCGCCCGTGCCGATATCCATGGTAAAGGCCCATACGCTATCCGCACCGGAATTTGCAGAGGCGAATTATAATGCCTTGCCTTATTTTACCGTGTCGGCGAGCAGGCCGAAAGGGACGACGCCGAGACAGCTTTTGAAGTTCAAAGTGAGGCTGCTGTCATTATCCAGCAGCGTTTCCAGCCGGTAGTCCTCTTTTACGACAATGCTCCGGATACGGCTC